>ERZ773112.1853-NODE-1853-length-11152-cov-4.329639_pt1 | contig 11152 bp, 7 predicted proteins | sample MGYA00580566_ERZ773112 | MGnify/ENA primary metagenome ERZ773112 (study PRJEB29015, sample SAMEA2737842) | human gut metagenome | biome: human gut; feature: human-associated habitat; material: faeces | place: China | collected 2012 ... | reverse complement strand
AAGATGTATAGTCGTCACCCCAAACTGGGCGCATTACATCGTCGTAAGTAGGAGCTTCCACATCGCGGATAACACCGAGTGCAATCGGGAAGTCGGGACCTTCCATTAGGGCAAGCTTTAGTTGCAGGGTGTTGTCCATGCAGTGGGCATCGTGGATGAGGATATCCTTCTCTGTAATGCCGTTCTCACCGAGTTTCACGACTTTTAGACCAAAGCCTTCCTGCATCAGTCCGTATTCGTTGTTCTCGCCGAAGAGCATCGGTTCGCCGTGTTTCAAGTAGATGGCATTCTTGGCGCGGTCTTCCTTTTTGGCTACGGAGTCATGCGTACCGTTATTGAAGATAACGCAGTTTTGCAGAATCTCGCAAACGGAAGCCCCCTTGTGAGCCATGGCTGCCTTCAATATTTCCACTGTCCCCGGAGCATCGGTAGCTACCGCGCGGGCAAAGAAATGGCCACGGGCACCGAAACAAAGCTCTGCCGGGTGGAATGGATCTTCTACCGTACCATAGGGAGACGACTTGCTGACGAAACCACGCGGAGAGGTCGGAGAATATTGACCTTTGGTCAGACCGTAGATGCGGTTGTTCAGCAGAATCATGTTCAGGTCGATGTTACGGCGTATGGCGTGGATGAAGTGATTACCGCCGATGGCTAGACCGTCACCGTCGCCGGAGATTTGCCATACCGTCAGGTTGGGATTGGCAACCTTGGCACCTGTAGAGATGGCAGCAGCACGTCCGTGGATGGTCTGCATCGCATACGTATTCATGTAATAGGGCAGACGGCTGGAGCAGCCGATACCTGAGATGACGGCATTCTCCCAAGGAGCTTTGCCGATTTCTGCCATTGCTTTGTGTAGTGAGGCCAGAAAGAAGTGGTCACCACAACCCGGACACCAACGAGGTTGTCCTTTTTTATAGTCTTTTGCTGTATATTCGTACATAATCTTTTTAAATTGATAGTTGATAATTGATAGTTGATAATTGGTGGCTGGTCATTGATAATCCGCATATTACGCATGGTTATTATCAATAGTCAACAGTCAATTGTCAATTAATTTATTGAACGCTGCCACCAGCTCGGCAACGACGAACGGCTGTCCTTTGACTTCGTTGAACTGGTACGGGGTGAAGTTGTCTATCTTCATACGTAGATAACCGGCAAATTGTCCGAGGTTCTGTTCGGCAACTACCACCTTCTTGTACTTCTTCAGAACAGCTTCTGTGTTCTTGGGGAGTGGGTTTAGATAAGTGAAGTGGGCGAGGGCAACCTTCTTGCCTGCCTTGTTCATCTCTTCCATGGCCGAATACAAGTGGCCGTATGTACCGCCGAAACCGACAATCAGCAAATCGGCATCGTCTGCACAGCCTTGCACTTCTACATCAGGTACGGGGATTTTGGCCACCTTCTCGGCACGTAGGTGGCACATCAAGTTATGGTTTTCGGGATCGGTGGAGATGGCACCGGTATTGCTGTCTTTCTCCAGACCGCCGAGGATGTGCATATAGCCTTCTTGTCCAGGGATGGCCCAGTAGCGGACACCCGTTTCAGGATTGCGTTTGTACGGAGTATAGTTGTCCTTCATTTCGGGAGTCACATAGGGAGGAGTGATGGCGGGATAGTCTGCCAGTTTGGGCAGCTTCCAGGCGCCGGAACCATTGGCAACAAAGCCGTCGGTCAGCAATACGACCGGAGTCATGTGTTCCAATGCAATCTTGCTTGCCATGTAGGCTGCATCGAAACAGTTTGTGGGTGAAGAGGCAGCGATGACGGGCATTGGGCTTTCACCGTTGCGGCCGAACAATGCTTGTAACAAGTCTGTCTGCTCTGACTTGGTGGGCAGACCGGTAGAAGGGCCACCACGTTGCACGTCGAGCACAACCAGCGGAAGTTCTGTAATGACTGCCAAGTTCATGGCTTCCGATTTCAGACAGACACCGGGACCTGAAGTGGAGGTCACAGCCAGCGCGCCTGCAAAAGCGGCGCCGATAGAAGTGGCGCAACCGGAAATTTCGTCTTCACACTGCACGGTAATCACGCCCAGAGACTTGTGCTTAGAGAGTTCGTGCAGTACATCGGTTGCCGGAGTAATGGGATAGGAGCCGAGGAACAGCTTCAGACCAGCCTTTTCAGCTGCGGCGATGAAACCGTAAGCAGTAGCTTTGTTACCCGTGATATCCATGTATCTGCCGGGAACGGTGGTTTTACTTTCAATCTTATATGTGTGGGCTACGGAAGCATGGGTGTTGTGTCCGTAATCATATCCTGCATGTATAACCTTGATGTTTGCCTCGGCAATTTCGGGCTTTTTGGCGAATTTCTCGCGGATGAAATCTTCGGCTATCTTTAGGTCGCGGTTGAACAGCCAGCATACCAGACCTACTGCAAACATGTTGCGGCATTTCAGCATGGATTTGTTGTCCATTCCGGTGTCGGCAAGGCAGTCTTTCACCATTTTCGAGATAGGGGCGGCGATGACATCCTGCTTAATACCCATTTCCTCTATCGGATTATCGGTCTTGAAAGCTGCTTTTTCCAGGTCTGATTTCTGAAAAGCGTCTGTATCGATAATGATACAAGCAGTGGATTTAGCAAACTTATATTGGGTTTTCAGTGCGGCGGCGTTCATCGCTACCAATACGTCGCATTTGTCACCCGGGGTATAGACTTTCTCAGCACCGATATGTACTTGGAAACCGGAAACACCGGTAAGTGAGCCTTGCGGGGCGCGGATATCTGCCGGATAGTCGGGGAATGTACTGATATCATTGCCCACGGTAGCCGAAACTGTTGAAAAGATGTTGCCGGCGAGCTGCATACCATCGCCGGAGTCTCCGGAGAAGCGGACTACCACTTGCTCCAGTTCTTTGACCATCATGTCGTTTGCCATAACTTACGAATTACTATAGATTAATTTTTGGGGGTTACTGTATTCTATCACTGACCGACAAATTTCGTAAAGTTAATCGGATTAACAAAACTTTTTTCGGAAAATCGACAGAATACATTATCTTTGCATTCGCAATCTACTGCAATATGCAGAATCTATGCAAAAGGTCTTGTAGTTCAACGGATAGAATAGAAGTTTCCTAAACTTTAGATCCGGGTTCGATTCCCGGCGAGACTACAAAAAAGGAGGAAATCCATTTCGGATTTCCTCCTTTTTTAGTTTATAGTTTTTTGTCTAAATTCTTATTTGGCTACTTCTACAGCTGCTTCAGTACCTTTCTTGTTTTTCATCAACAGATATGCGATAGGAGATGCAACGAACAGAGAAGACAGTGTACCGAATACAACACCCAGAATCATGGCGAATGCGAAGCTGCGGATGGAATCACCACCGAGGATGAAGATGCACAGCAACACAATCAAGGTGCTCAGTGAAGTATTGATGGTACGTGCCAAAGTTGTATTCAATGAGTCATTGAACAACTGGAACTTGTCACGCTTCGGATAGAGACCGAAGAATTCACGTACACGGTCAAAGATTACCACCTTGTCGTTGATAGAGTAACCGATAGCTGTCAGGATGGCACCGATAAAGGTCTGGTCGATTTCCAGAGAGAACGGCATCCAGCCCCAACAGATGGAGTAGGCACCCAGGATGATGATAGTATCACAAGCCAATGCGGATACTGAACCGATACTATATGCAATATTGCGGAAACGGATCAAGATATAGATACCGATGGCAATCAATGCAAGTACAACAGACCAGATGGCTGAAACCTTGATGTCGTCTGCGATACTCGGACCTACCTTCTGGGAACTGATAATACTTCCGCCCGTATGGTTTTCGCGGTCGATGAAGGTTTCCAAAGTGATGTTCTGAGTCAGCAACGGTTTCAATGTTTCGTATAAGTATGCTTCGATTTCAGAGTCGATGTTGTTACCTTCTTCTGCGATACGGTAGTTGGTACTGATACGTACTGTCTTGCCGTCCGTGCCGATAGCGATAACGCTGACATTGGCATCGCCGAACTTGCTGGAGATAAGCTCGCGAACTTGTTCCGGCTCTACCTTATTTTCAAACTGTACTTTGAAGTTACGTCCACCAGTGAAGTCGATACTCTGGCTCAATCCGCGGGTAGCGAGGAAAGCGATACATATCACTATGATAACTCCAGTAGTGGTCAGCCACAATTTGTTTCTGCCCATGAAGTCGAAGTGTACATTCGCCATCAAGTTCTTTGAAATCTTGGAAGAGAATGTCAGATTCAGGAGTTTGTCCTTGCTCATGAAATGGTCATAGAACAGACGCGTCATGAATACGGCAGTAAAGAACGAAATCAAAATACCGATAATCAATGTAGTAGCAAAACCACGGATAGGACCTGTACCGAAGTTGAACAAGATAATACCGGTGATGATAGACGTCAAGTTGGAGTCGAAGATTGCAGAGAAGGCGTTGGAGTAACCGTCAGCCAATGCTTTCTTTACACCCTTGCCTGCACGGAGTTCTTCTTTGGTACGTTCGTAAATCAATACGTTGGCATCTACAGCCATACCCAGTGCCAGCACCATACCGGCAATACCGGACATCGTCAATGCTGCTTGGAAAGAAGAAAGGATACCCAATGTGAAGAACAAGTTCAGTACCAGAGCACCGTTGGCAACCATACCCGGAATGAATCCGTACATAGAGCACATGTAAACCATCAGCAGAATCAATGCTACGATGAATGACATGATACCGGCATTGATGGAAGCTTGTCCCAGTGAAGGACCTACGATATCTTCTTGTACGATGTGCGCAGGAGCCGGCATTTTACCTGATCTTAACACGTTTGCCAAGTCTTTTGCTTGTTCCGGAGTAAAGTGACCGGTAATCTGTGAGTTACCGCCCGTGATTTCATTGCTTACGTTCGGTGCTGAGTAAACATAACCGTCCAACACGATAGCGATGCTCTTGCCGATATTCTGCTTGGTGAGCTGAGCCCAACGGCGTGCACCGTCTGTGTTCATAGACATACTTACGGCAGGTTTACCGTAATGGTCGTATTCGTCTTTGGCGTTAACCACTACATCACCTTCCAGAGGCGCCTTGCCGTTACGTTCTGTAGAACGGATGGCATAAAGTTCAAAAGTTTGGGCTTTCGGATCGTATTCATAAGGAGATACGCCCCACTTCAGACGCAAGTCTTTCGGCATTTCGGCCTGAACTTCCGGCATGGAAAGGTATCTGTTGATTTCAGCAGTATCCTTGTAGTTGGCATAAGCAACAACAGGACCTTGCCCACTGGGGTTGACCTGCAGGATGGCGAACAGCGGGTGTTCTTTCTTTATCTGCGCAAGGTCAACAGCTTGTGTTTTGTTTTCGCCCTTTAAAGCAGCGGCAAGACTGTCGGCTGTGCTGGTAGCTTGTGCTACGGCAGGAATTTCGGTAGCTGCGCTGTCTGCCTCTTCTGTCGGAGTTTCGCTTGCAACGATGGCACGCAACTTGGTGTCGGCAGCTTGGAGATAAGGAGTAACATCTTTTGCTGTGTATGTTTCCCAGAATTCCAGATTGGCGGAACCTTGTAACAATTTTCTTACACGTTCAGGCTCTTTGATACCCGGAAGTTCCACCATGATGCGCCCCATCTTGTCTTCCAGACTTTGGATGTTAGGCTGAACTACACCGAAACGGTCAATACGGGTACGGAGTACATTATAGGAATTCTCAACAGCCGCCTTTACCTCTTCGCGCAATACTTTTTCAACTTCTGCGTCGGTAGATTTCTGAGTTACCTTGTCTTTTAATTGTTGGGTTGCGAACAGCTGTGACAGCGGAGCACCCGGAGCAAGCTTGTGATACTCTCTGACAAACAGGTGATCACGTCATCCTGGCTTGTGGTAGCTTGTTTGGCGGCAGTGGCCAATGCTTGGTTGAATGCTTCGTCAGTCTTGTTGTCAGCCAATACTTTGATGACATCGGGTACGGATACTTCAAGGATGACGTTCATACCGCCCTTCAAGTCCAAACCTAAACTGATCTCCATCTCACGACATTGTTTCAGCGTCCAATTGCCAAAATACACTTTCTCATTAGCCAGAGAATCGAGGTAGTCCTGCTCTACTTTCACATCGCCTTTTGCAAACTCTTTGGCCTTACTTGTGTAATGGCGAGTTACAAAAGAGAAGGAGAGATAGAACACACACACCAGTGTGAGCAATATCGCAAAAACCCTTACAAATCCTTTGTTTTGCATGTTACTTTTAGTTTATTATGATTACTTTTTAATTAAATTCTGTTGCATACAAGGCTGCAAATATAGCTTTTTTTTCACAAATCTTACTTCATACCGCGATTTTTTAACATCGGGTCTAATTGAGGCTCAGTTCCTCTGAAGTTTTTATAGAGAGTCATCGGGTCTTCGCTGTCTCCTTTTTCCAGAACATTTTGGCGGAAAAGGTCGGCTGTTTGCTTGTCGAAGATACCGTGTTCTTTGAAGGCTTCGAAGGCATCATTGTCTAGAACATTGGCCCAGAGATAGCTGTAGTAGCCTGCCGCATAGCCGCCAATGATGTGGTTAAAGTACGTGGTACGATAACGGGGAGCTATTTCCGGAATCAGCCCCAGTTGGTCCATTGCTTCTTTTTCGTATGCAACGACATCAAGACCTTCGGTGTCAGTCAGGTTATGCAGATTCATGTCGAGGATGGCGGCGGCCAGCAACTCGGTAGTCATGAAACCCTGATTGAACGTTTTCTGGTTCAGTATCTTTTCAATCAGGCTGTCGGGGATGACTTCGCCAGTCTTGTAATGCTTGGCATACATTTTCAGCACTTCGGGTTCGGTGGCCCAGTGCTCGTTGATTTGGGAGGGGAGTTCCACGAAATCGCGTACGACATTGGTGCCTGAAGTACCTTTATACTGGCATTGGGTCAGCAATCCGTGCAGGGCATGGCCAAACTCATGGAACAAAGTTTCTACTTCGTCGATGGTCAGCAGGGAGGGAGTGTCGCCTACCGGCTTGGTGAAGCTGCATACGTTGCATACCAATGGGCGTACGCCGTCTTGTTGCTCACGGTAATTGCTCATCCATGCTCCGCCACTCTTGCCGGGGCGAGGGAAGTAGTCTACATAGAAGATGCCCAGTTGTGAGCCATCGGCGGCTTTCACTTCGAACACTTCCACATCGGGATGATAGACGGGGATGCCCTCGAGTTTGGTCAGTGTGATGCCATAGAGCTTGTTGGCAACGGCAAAGGCGCCTTCGCGTACATTTTCCAGCTTGAAGTAGGGCTTGATTTCTTCTTCTTCGAGATTGTATTTTTCTTTGCGCAGTTTCTCGGTGTAGTACCACCAGTCCCATGCTTCCAGTTTCTCTCTTTTGCCTTCCTTGTCCATCAGCTTTTGCAGCTCGGCTGCTTCGGCTTTTGCCTTGGGGAGTGCATAGCTCCACAAATTGTTGAGGAACTCCATCACGGTAGCGGAATTCTTTGCCATTGTATTGTCCAATACAAAGTTGGAGTAACAATCGAATCCCAGCAATTGCGCCTTTTCAAGTCTCAGGCTTACGATGTCGGCAATGATTTTCTTGTTGTCGTTCTTGTCATTGTTGTTGCCACGGTTGATGTAGGCTTTGTACATCTGCTCGCGCAGCGGGCGGTTGGCTGAATATTGCAGGAAGGGCAGGCGGCTTGCATTGTGCAGGGTGAACAGCCATTTGCCTTCTTGTCCGGTGGCACGCGCTTCGGCCAAGGCGCTTTCGCGGAACCATTGGGGAAGTCCGGCGAGGTCTTCTTCTTTTTCTACATAAAGCTTGAAATCGTTGTTTTCGTTCAGGATGTTGTTGCTGAACGTGATTCCGAGCGTGGAAAGCTGCTTGTTGATTTCGCGCAGGCGGGCTTGTTTGTCGGCCGGAAGATTGGCGCCGGAACGGACAAAACCCTTATAAGTCTTTTCCAGCAGTCTTTGTTGCTCACGGGTCAGACCGAGAGCATCTTTCTGATTGTAGACAGCATCTATTTTCTTGAAAAGCTCCTGATTGAGTGAGATGTTGTCTTCGTGTTCGGCCAATGTCGGGGCCAGTTTCATGGAAAGGGCTGTCAGTTCATCGGTAGTTTCGGCCTCCGTCAGGTTGAAGAATACACCGCCTACACGGTCCAGAGTTGGGGAGCTGTTGTCGAGAGCAACAACGACATTTTCGAAAGTGGGAGCTTCCGTATTGGCAATGATGGCTTGGATATTGGCATTCTGCTCTTCTATACCTTTTTGGAATGCGGGTTCATAGTGCTCCAACTTGATTTTATCGAATGGAGGCACTCCATTGGGTGTTTGAAACTCGGTAAGGAACGGATTGCTTTCCGTCTGGGTGGCACAGGAGTACATCATACAACTTGCTGCTAAAATTAGAATACATTTTTTGAACATTGTTTTCTAAGTATTAAATGTTAAGTATTAATTCTCAATTCTCAATTCTCAATTCTTTTTGGTGATATAACACCATATCGGATAGTGGTCTGAATCCTTGATGGAACGGTCTACTGTACAATTGTAGGCTTTCAGGTTCTTGCTGGTCAATATATTGTCTATCCGAAAATAGAATCTGTTCTGATTGTAAGAAATTCCTAATCCCCGTCCTGATTTGGTGAATGCATCGTCCAGATTTTGGGCGATGGTACGATGAGTATAAGAGATGGGGGTGTCGTTGAAATCGCCACATACAATGATACAAGGATGTGGTGAAGCTGTTATTTCGTGTGCAATCGTGTCAGCTTGCGGTGCGCGGATGGCTGATGCCTCTGCTAATTTACGTATGAGCAGGCGCATACCGCTTTTCACCTTTTCTTTTTCAGGGGATTTCAGCATGTTTTCGTACACGGCTTTATCGGCTTTGGTCAATTTGTTGGACTCCAAATGATTGTTGATGAGGGTGACTGTATCCTCTCCTATTTTTACTTCATACAGTACCGAACCGTTGTACTCGCTGGAATAATCTAGTACACGTGCCGAGAGAATCGGATATTTGGAATAACATGCTATCTTGTTGGTATGCCCTTTTTCCCTGCCCACCGTGTTGATGCGGTGATATGGATATGCCTTGAGTTCCTGTTCCACATCTTTTTGCGAAAGGTGCCGGGATGATTCTGTCGTGGAGTATTCTTGGAGGCAGAGGATATCGGCATTACTTTCTTTTAAATAAGTCAGTATGGGATTCTTGCCATTCTGCTTGATGGCTCCGTCAAATCCCATGATGTTGTATGAGAGTAATTTGAAACTTGTTTCAGGCAACTTGTTTGTATGAAAGTTGATGGGCAGATAAGTGCGTGTCTGTGAATAACAAAGTAGTAATCCTATCAAGGGAAGCAATGCGGTTTTGTAACGCTGGATGACCAGCCAAAAGATGAAGAAGCCTATATTTATCATCAGAAAAACGGGAAATGTCAGTCCCAGGCACGACTGCACCGGATGTGTGACCGGCTGTATGTGCGGACTATAGGCGGTAAACAGTAGCAAGCCCGTAAACAAGGCATTGACCGCCAAAATCAGGAGGGCGACAAAATTACCTAAATACTTCATTATAATAATTGAAAATTGAAAGGTGAAAACTGAAAATAAGAGTGGCGGCTATTTTCTCATTCTCCATATTCCACTTTCCGTTTTCCATTTGTTTAACGTTTACTTGCGTCGAACAAGCTTTTCTTTTCCTCCGTAGTAAGGCTTTCGTATCCCGATTTCTTTAATTTGTCGAGAATGCGGTCTATTTCGTCGGATTGGGCTTTTTTCCGTGCGTTGTAATCATAATCTTTTTGTTTACTGGTACCGTAATGTACTTTCATTTTCGGCTTTCGGGGTTTAAAGCTGACGATGGAAACTAAAGCATCCAGACATTTGTTTATACATGAGGTCAGGTCACTGCCTTTGCTGAGGCTGGCAGCAAACCATAACCCTGCCAGCGCACCTCCCAAATGTGCGATGTGTCCACCGGCATTGCTGGAGGTAATGAATAGCAAATCGGTGCCTATAACGATAAGCGCCAGATACTTCAGTCGGATGGTTCCGAAAAGAAATAGATGTATCGGATAGTTGGGCTCACGATAGGCTGTGGCAGCTACGATGGCAAGCACGGAAGCAGAGGCACCCAGCATGAAAGAGTAATTTATCATGGGGTGGAAGTACGGGAAAATATGATAGGCGGCAATATAGAGCAAACCACCGCAGATTCCTCCCAAAATGTACACACCACGCAGATGCTTTGCAGAAAAGAAGTTCAGGAATAGTGCTCCGAACCAATAAAGCCACAGCATGTTGAAAAGAATGTGCATGAATCCTGCATGCATGAACATGTACGTCAGCAGTGACCACGGTTGCAGAATGAAGCGTGAAAGTGATGCCGGTAATTCCAGCCATTCGAATATTCCCATCATACTCCGATTGAACAATTGGAGCATGACTTCAGTCAGAGTGGTGAATATGAATACCGCTGCATTGATGTAAATCAACTGGATATAGATATTTCCTCTGCGAAAGTTTTCTTTCAAATCAGTTATAATAGTAGCCATTTCCTCTGTTCTTTTTTCTCCAATACATAATCAAGATAAAACCGAATACCATACCGCCCAGATGTGCAAAGTGTGCCACATTGTCTCCTGCGTTATTTGCAAATCCGGCATATAGCTCAATCAGGGCATATCCGATAACAAAATATTTGGCCTTGATGGGAACCGGTAACGGGAAGATGAACATTTGCTGGTTGGGGAACAACATGCCGAATGCCAGCAGAATGGCGTATACTGCTCCCGAAGCTCCCACGGTAGTCATCATATTGAGATATTCCTCCATCGGGATGATGGCCATGCCGGTATTCACGCTGTCATAGGCGGAAAGCACTGTCTCATAATGAATATACTGTACCACCTCCTGAATAATTCCGGCTCCTATACCGCATGCCAGATAGTAGAACAGAAATCGTTTAGGCCCCCATACCTGCTCTAAAATACGTCCGAACATCCATACGGCAAACATGTTGAAAAATATGTGCGCGAATCCGGCATGCATGAACATATATGTTATCAATTGTGCTGCATTGAAATCTTCGGCAAGGAAAAAATGCAATCCCAGATATTGGGCGAGGTCGATGCCGTAGCTTTGGGCGACAATGCTACCCAAAAACATCAAAAGCCATCTTCTTAGGATATTGCTCTTGTGTTTCTATTACAT
>ERZ773112.1840-NODE-1840-length-11199-cov-64.496770_pt1 | contig 11199 bp, 10 predicted proteins | sample MGYA00580566_ERZ773112 | MGnify/ENA primary metagenome ERZ773112 (study PRJEB29015, sample SAMEA2737842) | human gut metagenome | biome: human gut; feature: human-associated habitat; material: faeces | place: China | collected 2012 ... | reverse complement strand
TTATGCAAGAACAGAATCGCTTTAATTCTGAAGAAGCTAAGAAAAATCGTGACTGACAAGAAGCCTGAAGTATTGAGGCGTACGTTTGTTTGTCCCTATATCTTTGGTGACGGAGAGGAACATTCCATCATTTCCCATTGGAAGTATAATGATGGTTATGGCAGTGTTGAACTTATTAGAGTAACTATAGATGGTGTGGATGCCCGCATCGAATCAGGAACAGACAAATATCACCCGTTAGTTGTCGTTGTGTTGGCAAAGTAACTTGTTTTCCTTAAATACTCTGTCTTGGTAAAATCAGCACTTTATCAAGACAGAGTTTTTATTCTTTGGAATTACCGCATCGCCAGCGCCTTATTCTCCGCCTCCTCCATAATCTCCCGTTCTCCCGGCCCTTTGTCATTGATTCCGCAAAGGTGGAGGATGCCGTGGATGATGACCCGGTACAGTTCACGTTCGTAGTTGTTATCGGCGAACTGTTCCGCATTGGTGCGTACGGTATCGAGGCTGATGAAGAGGTCACCGCTAAGGCGGTTGCCTTCACAGTAGTCGAAAGTGATGATATCTGTGTAATAATCGTGTTGCAGATATTGGCGGTTCACTTCGAGTATCTTCTCGTCCGAGCAGAAGATATAGGCTATTTCACCGACTCTTTTTCCGTAAGTGGCGGCTACGGATTTTATCCATTCCGTTGTTTCACGCTTCTTGATGGAGGGCATTTCAACGCCGTCTGTCTGATAACTAATCATTTTATTTACAATTTTACGATTTACGATTGAAATTACATTCCTGTGATTAAGACAGTTTCTTTAGAAGAAGAACATATAACTGATAATAATCGCTGCAATGATGCCGGAGAAATCGGCAATCAGCCCACACGTCACGGCATTCCTCGTTTTGGTGATACCTACGCTGCCGAAATACACAGCAAGAATATAGAATGTGGTGTCCGAAGCGCCACGTGCCACGCAACTCATGCGTCCTACAAATGAATCGGCGCCATACTGTTTCATGGTGTCAATCATCAGTCCGTTGGCACCGCTGCCGCTCAGTGACTTCATCAGGGCAGTGGGTAGGGCACCTACAAAGCTGGTATCTACACTGAATAGTCCTACTACATAACCGATACCGTTCACCAGTATATCCATGGCGCCGGAAGTGCGGAAAACGGCGATTCCAACGAGAAAAGCAACCAGATAAGGGATGATGCGTATGGCAGTGGTGAAGCCTTCTTTGGCTCCTTCTATAAAGGCATCGTATACATTGATTTTCTTCCATAGCCCCCAGAGGATGAACAGCAGGATGATGGAGAACAGCAGTATGTTGGCAATTAAAGTGGAATATACACCCATTTCATCACGGCTAATCTGTGTGAACAGATAAATGAGTGCGGCAAAGAAAAGACTGATGCAGCCAATCAGGATAAGTATGGGCTTGTTCAGCAGGTTGATGCGTTGTGCAATGCTGACGGCAATGACACCGACAATGGTCGAGATGGCAGTCGTTATCAGTGTGGGGATAAAGATGTCCGTGGGTTGGGCGGCACCCATCTGCGAGCGATACATCATGATGCTGACGGGGATAAGTATCAGTCCCGAGGTGTTGAGGACAAGGAACATGACCATCGGATTGGTGGCAGTGTCCTTTTTCGGGTTTAGTTCCTGAAGTTCCTTCATGGCTTTCAGCCCCATTGGAGTAGCGGCATTGTCCAGCCCCAGCATGTTGGCAGAGAGATTCATGAAAATGGAGCCCATGGCAGGATGTCCTTTCGGTATTTCGGGAAAGAGACGGCAGAATACCGGACTCAGCCAACGGGAGAGGGCATTGATCATGCCGCTGTTTTCGCCTATTTTCATCACGCCGAGCCAGAGGGCGAGTATTCCTGTCAGTCCCAGGGATATTTCAAAAGCTGTCTTGGAAGAGGAGAAGGTGGAGTTGACGAGTTCTGTGAATATCTCCACATCACCCATAAAGATGAGTTTGCAGAGGGCCACGATGAATGCGATGACGAAGAATGCTACCCAGATGTAATTTAAAACCATGTATCGTTACTTTGTCCTAATGGATTAATATTTGTTTTCGTTGGCAAGATTCCAGGCGTTGAGGAAAGCTGCTTTGGTTATTTCTATCATTTTTTCCCAGTTCAGCCAGTCGGTGTGGTCCGAAGGCTGGTGGTAGTCGGGATGTCCGTCTGTGTGGTACCAGATGATGGGGATGTTGCGCAGGGCAAAAGAAGCATTGTCACTTCCTCCCGTGGGGCGGTCCCAGGCGCGGTAGTCCGGTTGCAATTGCAGGTTATAGCGTGCAATGTCCTGCTTCAGCCAGTCGCCGAATACGGGGTGGGCGGCGGTATAGAAGTACACCACGTGCTGAGGCTGTTCGGGTTTGTTGTTGCGTCCTATCATGTCGAAATTGAGATAACCTTTCACCTGGCTGATGAAAGGACAGCTTTGTACAAAGTATTTGGAGCCGAGCAATCCCTTTTCTTCTCCGTCCCAAAAGGCAAAGATGACCGTGCGCAGAGGCCTCTGCCCGGTGGCAAGAAATGCACGGGCTATCTGCAGGACGGCAGAGACACCGGAGGCATTGTCGTCCGCACCGTTGTATATCCGGTCGTTTGCCAGCGTCTCGTCCGTACCCAGGTGGTCGAAGTGGGCACCTACGATGACATATTCATCCAGTCGTTCTCCCGGGATGGTTCCCAATACATTGCTCATCTGCAGGATGCGGTGGGTGCCTTGTTCGAGGATGGCGATGGAGTCGGGATGCACTTGCCACTGTCCCCGTTGCTGGCGCTCCTTGTTGTATGCCTCGAAGGGTTGATAATAATTGTCCTTTTCCAGCGGGGCAATGCCGGCTTCTTTCAGGCAGGATGCCAGATAGCGGGCAGCCAGTCGTGAACCGTGCATGCCTGCTTCGCGTCCTTGCAGCTCATCGTCGGCCAGAAAGCCGACAATAGCCTCGGCCGAAGTGCGGCTGATGCTTTGCAACCCCTTTTCTTGTGGAGATTGTGCATGTAAGGATAGTGCGAAAGAAAGGCAGCAGATTGCTCCCAAAACAGCTTTATACATGTCGTACGGTTTTAAGGATTGGACATACCGGTTGCAAAATTAAAGATAACTTTCCATAGTTTCTATATAAATGTTATATTTTTGTCCATTGGTGGATGAATTCAAATCCGTGTAAATCAAATGAGAGAAGGATGAAAAAGAAGAATGAAGCAGTGGAAACCGTCTTGTGCGAACGTGTGCTTTCGGCAGAAGAAGTGGCGTGCATCTCGGTACAGATTCAGCAGGAATTGGAGGCGTATATCGACCCGGTGAAAAGGGAGTATCTTCCCCGTTTCTTCAAGACCGGAAAGGGGCAGTATGGCGAGGGGGATAAGTTTCTGGGAGTGGTGGTACCCAACACCCGGCAGGTGGCAAAGCAGCACAAGCACGAACCTTTTGGGGTAATGGCAACCTTGCTTCAGAGTGAATGGCACGAGTGTCGCCTTTGTGCCTTGCTGATGTTGGTGGAGCGATTCAAAAAGAGCGATGAAAAGGGGAAAAAGGAGATTTATGACTTTTACCTTTCGCAAACGGGCCGTATCAATAATTGGGATTTGGTCGATTTGTCTGCCCCCGGCATTGTGGGCGAATATTTGAAAGACAAACTTCGTAAAGACCTCTACCGGCTGGCGGATAGTCCGCTGCTTTGGGACCAGCGCATTGCTGTGGTATCTACCTATACTCTTATCAAAAATGGTGATTTCATCGATATATTAGCCCTTTCGGAACGGCTGCTCCATCATAAGCATGACTTGATGCAAAAGGCGGTAGGATGGATGCTCCGGGAGATGGGTAAGCGGGACAAGGACTTGCTGGTGCAATTCTTGGAGAAGCATTGCAGGACGATGCCCCGTACCATGTTGCGCTATGCGATAGAGAAGTTTTCGGACGAGGAGCGGAAGGAGTTCATGAAGCGTTGATGGACGAGAGGCAGTGTTTTATCATTCCTTCTATCGCTTATCTCAAAATAAATTAGTTATTTTGCAGAAAACAAAGGAATCTGGAATGGAACAAGAAGATTTTGATATACGCAACCAGCAGCCCGTCACCAGCCGAGAACGTGATTTCGAGAACGCTCTCCGTCCGTTGAATTTTGAGGATTTCAGCGGGCAGGACAAGGTGGTGGACAATCTGCGCATATTTGTGAAAGCTGCCCGCCTGCGTGGCGAGGCGCTGGACCATGTGTTGCTTCACGGCCCTCCCGGATTGGGAAAAACAACACTCAGCAATATCATAGCCAACGAACTGGGCGTAGGTTTCAAGATAACTTCCGCTATGACCAGTGGCGCATGCTGGCAGAAGACATCGGCGACCTGTTCGACATCGACGAGCAGCTCTACATGAGCATTCTTCCTACCGCCACTCAATATGCGCGCAACGCCATCTTCAGCGGTCTGATGCCGAACAAGATAGCCGAAATGTTCCCTGACCTCTGGGTAGATGAGGACGAAGAGGAAGGCAAGAACCTCAACGAGGCGCCGCTGATACAGACCCAGATAGAGCGATTCAGAAAGCACTATACCTTCAGTTATCACAAGGTGAACGATTCGCAGGGTGCCGACCGCTTTCTGGAGCATTACAACGAATGCCGGAACAACGACCTGAACGTGCTGGTGATTAACTTCATCGACAAGCTCTCTCACGCGCGTACCGAATCTAAGATGGTGCGCGAACTTGCCAACAACGAGAGTGCCTACCGCAGCATCACGCAGAGCTGGCTCCGCCATTCGGTTCTCTCCGAGCTCTTCAAGCTCCTTTCGCAGAGCGATTATCTGATAGTGCTCACCACCGACCACGGCAGCATCAGGGCATCGAAACCAATCAAGATTGTAGGCGACCGCAATACGAACACCAACCTGCGCTACAAGCTGGGCAAGAATCTGGCTTACCAGAGCAAGGAAGTTTTCACTATCAAGGAGCCTCAGCGTGCCCAGTTGCCGGCACCTAACCTGAGTACCTCGTATGTATTTGCCACGGGCGACAGTTTCTTCGCCTATCCGAATAATTACAACTATTATGTGCAATACTACAAGGATACCTTCCAGCACGGCGGCATCTCGATGGAGGAAATGCTCATTCCGCTCATCACGCTGACACCGAGAAAAAGGTAATGATTGTCAGTTAATAGTTAATAGTTGATAGTTAACAGTTTATAGAAAACATATATGAAGATAAAAATTGACTCATTAGACACGATCCATGAAGCAGCCAAGGAATTTCTGCAGAACATGGGCGACGGCAAGGTCTTTGCCTTCTATGGCAAGATGGGAGCCGGAAAGACTACATTTGTTAAAGCCATTTGCGAAGAACTGGGCGTAGAAGATGTCATCACATCTCCTACCTTCGCCCTCGTAAACGAATATACAGCGGGCGACGGCTCACCTGTCTACCACTTCGATTTCTACCGCATCAAGAAACTCGATGAGGTATACGATATGGGCTACGAAGATTATTTCTACAGCGGCAACCTCTGTTTCCTGGAGTGGCCGGAACTGATAGAAGACCTGCTGCCGGAAGACTGCACCAAAGTGACTATCACCGCCGAAGAAGACGGAACCAGAAGCGTAGAATGGTAAGTCTCCGACAGGCCCAAAAATGCGTCCCGACGTAGACTTTACTACGTCCCGACGCAGTTCTCATTACGTCCCGACGTAGCAAAGTCTGCGTCGGGACGTATTTTTATCCCCCTCGTGGCGCAGTTTGAAAGGCTGAAAAAAGAACAAAAAAAGCATCTGGCTGAGAATATGTTTTCTCAAGCCAGATGCTTTTATCATTTCCTATCCGGGCTGATTACAGGAGAGCCTGGAACTTCTCGGTAAGGGTTGCCTTAGAGGCTGCGCCAACAAACTTGTCTACCAGCTGGCCACCCTTGAAGAAGAGGATGGTAGGGATATTACGAACACCAAACTCCATAGCGATGTCGTCGTTCTCCTCTACATCACACTTGCCTACTACCAACTTGCCGTCAAACTCCTCAGCAAGTTCTGATACGATAGGAGCAATCTGGCGGCAAGGACCGCACCATGTTGCCCACAAATCTACTACCAATGGCAGTTCGCCATTCTTGTAGCTCTCGAAATTCTCGGTTGTAATTGTTACTTCCATTTTCCTAAATTTTTTATATATTAAAACTAAAATTATCTCTAATTGATCTGATAGCTCATCTTAGGATGCTGCTCGATATACTGGATGAGGGCATGGCCCACGCCTACCGTATGCTCACGGGCACGCATCAACAGATAGGTATTGCTGTCTACATCATGTATCTGGAAAAAGAGCTGCGCCTTGCCCTCGTCATTCTCCAGAATGGTCTGCAGGTCACTAACCATCGTTTCATCTATCGCATCGCTCTCCACATTGATGGTAAAGCGGTCGATGCGGTTCTCCTTGACCGTCTGCAGATACTCCACATTGCCTATCTGGAAATCGAGATAGTTGGCATTGCCGTAACGGGAAACGCACTTGGCGGTGATGCAGATGGTGCTGCCTTCAACCATGATACCGCGCCACTTGCCCCAGTCCTCGCCAAAGAGAGCCAGCTCGCCTGAGCCCTCAAAGTCTTCGAGCGTAACGAAACCGCACGGCTTGCCCGTCTTGGTAAACTTCGACTTCACACCCGTAATGATGCCGCCCAGCACCACATCCTCCTTCTTTGCCAGCTCCTGCTTGTCGCCCAGTTCTGAGCAATGAGTATTGCAGAGGGAGTTGAGGATGATGCTGTACTCATCGAGCGGATGGGCAGAAAGATAGATGCCCACAAGCTCGCGCTCACGGTTCAGACGTTCGATGGTACTCCAGCTCTCTGCATCAGGAATAGGCGGCGTAGCTATCTCTATCGCCTCGGTATCGCCAAAGAGTGAGGTGGCAGCCTCGTGCTGTTCCTGCTGGAAGAGCTGACCGTAGCGCACCAGCGTATCGAGGAAGGTTTCGCCCTTGTTGTTCTTGCCGAAGAACTGTTCGCGACGGATGCCGAAGCTGTCGAAACCGCCACTCAGCGCCAAGGTTTCGAAAGCCTTGCGGTTCACGCTGGAGTAATCTACACGCTCGGCAAAATCGAAGATGCTCTTATAAAGTCCGTTCTTCAGTCGCTCTGCCACGATGGCATCAGCTGCCGGAGCACCCATACCCTTGATGGCTGAAAGACCGAAACGTATCTCTCCATGCTCGTTCACACCGAACACGCGGTAACTCTCGTTCACATCCGGACCCAAGGTCTTGATGCCCATCGACTGGCACTCCTCCATCAGCTTGGTGATTTCGGTAATCTGTGCAAAGCGTCGGGTCATCAGCGCCGCCATGTATTCGGCAGGATAGTGCGCCTTGAGATAGGCGGTCTGGTAGGCTACCCATGAATAACAGGTAGCATGCGACTTGTTGAAGGCGTAGGAAGCAAACTTCTCCCAGTCGCCCCATATCTTTTCCAGCACCTTCGGGTCGTGGCCGTTCTCCTGCCCCTGCTTGATAAACTTAGGCTTCATCGCATCTACGATAGCCTTTTTCTTCTTACCCATCGCCTTACGCAGGGCATCTGACTCGCCTCGGGTGAAGCTGGCAAGCTGACGGGAGAGAAGCATCACCTGCTCCTGATAGACCGTAATGCCGTAGGTATCCTTCAGATACTTCTCCATACACGGGATATCGTAGGTAATCGCCTGTTTGCCGTTCTTGCGGGCAATGAAATCAGGGATATAATCCATAGGTCCCGGACGGTAGAGGGCGTTCATGGCGATGAGGTCCTCGAACACCGTAGGCTTCAGCTCACGGAGATACTTCTGCATACCCGGCGACTCGAACTGGAAGGTTCCGATGGTCTGACCGCGCTGATAGAGCTGATAGGTCAGTTCGTCATCGATAGGGATGGTATCGAGGTCAACGACATCGCCCGTAGTCTGCTTGATAACCTTGCATGCCTCCTTCATCTCGGAGAGGGTCTTCAAGCCCAGGAAGTCCATTTTGATAAGACCGGTGGTCTCGATGACATGGCCGTCGTACTGTGTTACCGCCGTCTTCAGTCCCGGGAAATCAGGGTCATCGGCAGTAGATACAGGCACCCAGCTGCTGATAGGGTCGCGGCAGATGATGAATCCGCAGGCATGGATACCCGTGCCTCGGATGGTTCCCTCGAGCATCTTGGCATACTTGATGGTATTGCTTTCGCGCGGATCGTTGGAGAACTCAGCCTCGCGCAGCTCTGGGGTATATTTGATGGCATTGGTCAGGTTCATCTTGGCACCGTCAGGCAAACGGTCTGGGATAGCCTTGCAGAGTGCATTCGCCTTATCCAACGGCAGTTTCTCGACACGCGCCACATCCTTGATGGAGTTCTTCGTCGCCATGGAACCGTAAGTAATGATATGGGCACAGTTCTCATGACCGTACTTATCCATTACCCATCTCAGCACCTTGCCTCGGCCGTCATCATCAAAGTCGGTATCAATATCCGGAAGGTTCACACGGTCTGGGTTCAGGAAACGCTCAAACAGGAGGTCATATTTCAATGGGTCAATCTTGGTAATGCCCAAGCAGTAAGCCACCACCGAACCTGCCGCAGATCCACGTCCCGGGCCCACCATCACGCCGAGTTCCTCGCGCGCCGCCCTGATGAAGTCTGACACAATGAGGAAGTAGCCCGGGAAACCCATGGTCTTCATCACGTGGAGCTCGAAGTTTACGTGCTCGTCTACATTCTCGGGCAGCGGGTCGCCATAAAGCTTTTTGGCTCCCTCGTAGGCAAGGTGGCGCAGATATTCTGCCTCAAACTTGATACGGTATATCTTATCGTAACCGCCCAATCGGTCGATTACCTTCTGACCTTCCTCAGGTGGCAGCGGGTTCTTGCCGTTCTCATCAGAGGTAAACTCCTTGTAGAGATCTTCTTCTGATACCTTCTGTCGCAACTGCTCCTCGGTACCGAAGCTCTCCGGAATCGGGAAGAAAGGCATGATAGGACCATGGTCGATGCTGTAGATTTCTACCTTATCTAATACTTCGAGGGTATTGGAAAGTGCTTCGGGGATATCCGAGAACACCTCGTTCATCTCCTGGCGGGTCTTGAACCATTCCTGCTTGGAATAGCGCATACGGTTAGGGTCGTCGAGATCCTTGCCGGTAGCGATACAGAGCAGATGGTCGTGAGCCTCGGCAGTCTCCTTATCCTCGAAGTGGCAGTCGTTGGTGCACACCAGCTTGATGTTAAACTCCCTTGCCATCTTGATGAGTTCCTTGTTGGCACGCTGCTGCAACTCGTAAGCCTCGCGGTTGGCAAGCAGACTGGGATCATCAGGCACTTTATGTCGCTGGAGCTCGAGATAGTAATCATCGCCAAAGAGGTTGTGGTACCACTGGCAAGCCTCACGGGCTCCTTCCAGGTCACCATGCAGAATCTTGGATGGCACCTCGCCTGCAATACATGCCGAACAGACGATGAGGTCTTCGTGATACTTCTCCAGATCGGCACGGTCGGTTCGTGGGCGCATGTAGTAACCATCCACCCACGAATTGCTCACCAGCTTGATGAGGTTCTTGTATCCATTATAATTCTTGGCAAGTACAATGAGGTGATAACCGCTCATATCGCCCTTATCCTTCTCTCGGTCGGCCTTGGTTCGGTGTGCCACATACATCTCGCAGCCTATGATAGGCTTGAAAGGTTCGAGTCCCTCCTTCTTGCGGTCTTTATTAATCTTGCCGCAATAGTCGGTGAGTTCCTTGATGCCGAACATCACACCGTGGTCGGTTACCGCCATACCCTTCATGCCGTCCTTGATGGCCTTATCTACCAGATGTGGTATCTTCGACTGGCCGTCGAGGATGGAGTATTGGGTGTGTACATGCAAATGAACAAAATCTTCCATTATCTGTTTAAAATTCGAATTTTGACAACAAAGTTACGGCGAAATATTGAAAAAGCCAAAAGAAATATGCGAAAATATTGAAAAAGGTAAAAGAAACCCACAAAAAATTTGCAAAAGTGATAAAAATGCCGTACCTTTGCACCAATAAAAACTTAATCCTACTATATGGGACAGAAAATAAAGAAATTAAAAAAGATAAGATTGCACCGCGAAGGTACCGATCAGCTGGTAACCGGAGCGATAGCGTTAGTAGTCATTGCGGCTATATTGTGGACAACCTTAGACAACAAGATTCCGTTCTGGGCTTTTGTTGTTGTGTTCGGTACGGTATATGGTATCGTGCTCAACTTCTACCGTTGTCCTATCAGATACCTCAACGTAGAGGATACTTCGAAACTGGTAGTAGCACCAGCCGACGGAAAGATTGTGGTGATAGAAGAGGTGGAGAATGCTCCCTACTTCGGTGACCGCCGCCTGATGATTTCCATCTTCATGAGCCTCTGGAATGTTCATGCCAACTGGTTCCCGGTAGACGGAAAGGTAAAATTCGTGAAGCATGTGGACGGCAACTATCACAAGGCATGGCTGCCTAAGGCTAGCGAGGAAAACGAGCATGCCGACGTGATGATTACCACACCTGAGGGAGTGGATGTACTCTGCCGACAGATTGCCGGTGCAGTGGCACGCCGCATCGTAACCTATGCCAAGGAAGGGGAAGAATGCTTCATCGACGAGCACCTGGGATTCATCAAGCTGGGTTCACGCGTGGATGTCTACCTGCCTGTAGGTACAGAAGTATGCGTAAAGATGGGACAGTCAACTACTGGCGACCAGACCATCATCGCTAAATTGAAATAACATATTGACAGATAGAGGGCAAGCCGGAACATACTTCCGGCTTTCACTCTATCATAATATACTGTAAAGAAATGAGTATCAAGAAACATATTCCAAACACGATAACCTGCTGCAACCTGGTTTCGGGCTGCATCGCAACATCGTTTGCCTTCGGCGGGAACCCAAAGATGGCATTGTTATGGATTATCATCGGAGCCGTATTCGACTTCTTTGACGGCATGAGCGCCCGCCTGCTGCACGTTTCATCGCCAATAGGCAAGGAGCTCGATTCGCTGGCAGATGACGTAACCTTCGGTGTGGCTCCTGCCACCATCGTATTCTCACAACTCTTTGTGATGGAATATCCGGGTTTTCTGGAGCCTTTGCGCCCATGGCTGCCTTACGCAGCCTTCATCATCGCAGCCTTCTCGGCATTGCGACTGGCTAAGTTTAATCTT
>ERZ773112.1835-NODE-1835-length-11223-cov-14.621329_pt1 | contig 11223 bp, 10 predicted proteins | sample MGYA00580566_ERZ773112 | MGnify/ENA primary metagenome ERZ773112 (study PRJEB29015, sample SAMEA2737842) | human gut metagenome | biome: human gut; feature: human-associated habitat; material: faeces | place: China | collected 2012 ... | reverse complement strand
CTTTTTGCAGTGATTCCAGCAGTGTCTCTGCGGTCTCGCTCGCTGCCGCCAAGTTGTTGATGTACTTCTGCTGTATTGGGTTCACTCGCTTGGAGTATTCCACATCCACAAAGTTAATGATGTTGAACTTGCAGCCTTCTGGCAGTTTGCCCAACTGTTGGTTCTTCTTGTAGTGATAGTACAGTTTGGTTGCCAAGGTAGGAAACTTGTAGTCATAAACGACCATGGCAAAGCCTTTTGCACTGTGCTGACGGATAAACGGCTCGATGATGGAGAATGTCTTACCGCTACCAGGCGTACCCACTACCCAGGTGCCTCGGAAAGGGTTCACGATGTTTACCCATCCTTTGCGGAATTTACCCTTATAGTAGTAGCGCATAGGGATATTCACGCTGTACTTGTTGTATTCTTCCTTCTGGCATTGCTCAAAACTCTCGTTCTCAAAGTTAAAGCGGTCTTTCATCAGTCCTTCCTTCAGGAACTTCGAGATGTTGTCCAAGGCTACATGCACCAGCACCGTTCCGATAATGGTTGCCACCATATATAGAATGATGTTCAATCTTAGGGCATAGAGACGAGTGTCCATCGCATAGCCGAAGATCCACACGGACAATACCAACAGCAGCACGCCACTCACCAAGGGGTACAGCACCTGCCTTCGGGCATCAAATTCCAAGTGTTTCTTGTTTCTCGTGCCAACACAGGTGATGCACACCAAGAGGAATGTCACCACCTTGCTATACACCAGGTTCCCGTCATGGTAGATAAACCACTGCTTGATACGGTCGTGCAGGTCACACACCACACCGCCAAAGCCGTCTATCGCCCTTGGGTCTATGGCATACTCAAAGAACTCCATCAACACGGATATGTAGATGACCGCCCTGAATATCTTGTAAAATCCTTGTAGCTCCTTGCTTTCTTCCATTGGATATGATTGCTATTTTAGAAAAATCGGATTGAATGAGTCGGCTGACAACACATCGCTATAGTTCACTTTCAATGAGATGGTGCGACCGCTGATTTGGTTCTCCGTCATTTCGATGGTTAATTGCTTGTCATTCGGGAATGTCATTTTCCGAATGACTATCACATTGCGGTAGCCATAGCGGAAACGCTTGGTCTGCTCCAACGTGAAGACAGGATGCAACTCTACCATCTGTGAGTTGGTTGCCTTGGCGGTCTTTTTATCCGTCAGCTTCAATCGTATTTGGTCTATATCAAATGGCACGTCTGTCTTGTTCTCCACCGAGAAGTCCAAGAAGAAATAGTCGCCCGACGAATAGATGTTGTTCAGTCGCATCACCATTTTATGGGCTTTGGTCTTCACATTGTTCACATGGGCTTCCGAACACCAAATCTGACGAGCATATCGAGCCATATCCGTAGAGGACAATGTGACCGCAGGATTGTTATAGGCATTCTTTTCTATCTGTTGTATCTCCTTATCCGTCACTGCCTCTTGCAATCTTGTTGTATAGAGCAGCGCATACTGGGTACGGTAGCGTTCTGTCACAATGGTCACGATGGCAAGCACTTCACCATCTTCATACAGTCCCTCCTTGGGCTTCAGTCGCACGGTATTGTTGATGGGTTGGTCTCCTGCTATCTTGTCGGTGGATATATCCACAAAGCGGATGGGTTCGCTTGCCGTAATGACTGTAGTCACCTGCTCGTTCACGGTCAGCTGCTCCATCTCCTGGTAGGTGCTGGGCTGATAGCTCTCTGCACTGGTCTGTTGTGCCATCAGGGGAGTGACACTTATTGCACACATCATGAGTGCGCCAATGGTCTTCTTGATATTCATATTCGTATTCTTTGAATGTTGATGTTTACTTACTCTTGGTCTCTTTGCTGTTTATCAGATACACAAAGGTGCCATATTTTAGTTTCACTTTATTCTTCTTGATAGCCTTGCCTATGGCATTGCTTGTTTTCTGATAGGCATTCTGCATGGTCTGCATGCCCCATTGTGAAAAACTGCTGCCAGTATTGGTGGTATTCATATCCACATTCCCGGTCAAGGCTCCGCTTGCCACATCCTTGGTGGTCTCTCTAAACTGGCTGCTTGGCACATACAAGCCTTCCATGCCGTCTGTGTCATAGAGTGACAGGTTGATTTTCACTATCTCGTCATCCACCAGCACGCTTTTCACCGTTCCTTTCACTCGTTGCGAACTGAAACCGCTCATGGTGGCATACAGGTATGCGCCTTTCTTCACCACCATTTCACCGATTTCCACATCATCTAACAGTCTCAAACGTACACGGCTTCCATCCATAGCCTTGATGTTCTCGTCAATGATAGCCTTGATGAGTGTCGGCTCTTTCTCATTCACTGCCAATGTATTGAAGTAGTCCGATGATGTCTTCACCTTTTTTACCACTTCACTTGGCTTGTCATTCTCGTCCGCTTCCTTTCTGGCATTCTCATTCACCTTTATTTTGCCTTCGATGTTGATACCGCCCTTGGCTGAGTCTTGCGAGTCGGCAGGAGAGGTGGCTGCAGAAGTCGAGATGTTCGCTTGTGTGGCTTGCTGTCCCTTCAGTCTTGCCTCGGCAAGCGCCTTGTTCAATTCCGCCAACGCTTCATTCTCTCTTTGTCGCTCATGGGCTTCTTGTGCTTCTCTCTGTTTTTCCATTTCTGCTTGCCTCTTGGCTTCGGCATCCAACTGTTGCAGTTCTGCATCCGAATACTTGCTTTGGTATTCTTCTTTTTCTTGCTCATTGTCTCGGTCTATATTTTCCACGGCACTATGGTCTTCTATCTTGCCGTAGGCGTTCAACATGTTCTCATACTTGCCTCCAATACCGTCACCGCCCTTGATATGAGCTTGTGGAAGGTTCGGATTCAGATATTCCGTGGTCTGCATATTGGCATCCTTCTTCTCCGCCACCTTGGTATCAAAGAGGTCGAAGATAAAGTAGGAGGCACCAAGCAGTGGAAGATAGACAATCGCAGGTAGCATGTACTTGGGTTGTCTGAAATTGATTCTTTCTGTCAGCTTCATCGTTATTTGTCTTTATGAGGATGGCGTGCATCCTCATTGGTCCTTACTATGTTCTTTGCATTCCCCATATTCTGATGGCGAGCCTTTATCAGCGAGTCCTGTCTCTCCGTAGCAGTGCGTCGCTCTCCCTGATAGTGATAAGCTCTTGCCATGCGATAGATGTTGAAACTGAAGCTCACACCCACAAAACCGAACACGATGACCAGGAACATTGTCTTATGCAAGTCGGCAAATTTCTGCACCTTGGCTGCAGCCTTGTCGATTCCGCACATCCTGGCAAACTTTCTTCCAGCTCTCACGTCTCGCTCATAGCGTTCCTTGTATTTTGGGTCGTCCTTGTCGGGCATCTTCTCCCCAATGAGCATCTGCTTAAATCCTTTTGTGTTCATCGTTATTTCTTTTTTTACCTTTTACTTCTTTACCCTTTTACCTTCAATAGTTGCTCTTCGTCTTCTGGTCAATATCCTTGTTGAGCAAGGTTCGCCAGTTCACTATCAGCAATCCATGTGGGTTGTTGTCAGTTCTCGGCACTCGTTTCAACTGTCCTGCCGTCACCAGTTCACGGGTCAGCACATTGGTTCTACGCTCGATGCGCTGTCTGCCGTAGTAGGTGAACTCCATCTTCTCCTTGTTGAACTTGATACTGTCACAGAAGATGCTGAACACGGCACTCGTTCCCATGATGTTGGAGTAGAAACCCTTTTCTTTCAGCGTATTGTACTGCGCCAATCCTGTCTCATCCACCAGATACATGGCTTTCTCCATCGTGTATTTGATGTACTTGTCATCTGGTGCCAATGTGAAGAAATAATGATGGAACATCTCGATATGGCTCTTTGCTTCCACATCCAATGTCTCATCCATCGTCGTACGCTGCACCAAAATTGGTACATTGCCGTCCAATACATAGATTTTGTTCTGTGCATCCACCACCATATTTTTCGCCGTCCAGATGCTACTGATACTTATCAGCACGCATCCAACTAGAAACAGGCTACAGATGATAGTCACCAACTTCACCTTATTCTCTAAATTCTTGATTACCATTGCTATAATGTTTTTTACCTTTTTCACTCTTTTACTTTTTTACCTTTATCAGTGCATCACATGGGCAAGTGTCCCCTGTGCCGACATTTTGGCTTGCTGTGCCACACCCTCACCGAAGTTTCTGGTAGAGAATGCGGTATCGCCCTCTGGTATCATCCATGCCGCAAGGTCTGGAACCAAGTTCAGACACTTCAACGCAACGATACTTGCTGCCATCAGATACCCTGCCGAGAAGAACGAGTTCTGCAAATATGCCGCCATCGTCTGCTCACTGGCGGTGATAGCCGTCAGGTTCTCCACCTGTATGCAGAGCACGATGTCGAAGAGCAATAGCACGTAGAAGCCCACGAAGTAGAGCATGGCTCCATAGAAATGCACGGTCAGATACCTTGTCAGCCACTTCGCCCAACTGCTTTCCCATTTCGGCAATAGTGAGAACGCCCATTGTATCGGTCCGAATATCGTCAGCATTCCCAACAGTATCTGCTGACAATAGATGGTGCTCCACCAACCGATGCGGAAGACGATCAACGCTATCAGCATTACTATCTTATCGATGTTCACCACTGCTCCTGCTGTCAAAGAGGTAAACCACAACTTGGCTGCGTCCTTTTCTATGTTGGTCACTTCATCCACACCTGTCTGCTCCATGGTCGATTCCACCAGATTAGGGTCTGTTGTTCCCTTATGGGCAATGTCTGCTTGCGCTTGTACGTTGGTGTACATCGTATCTCTGGTGTAGATAAGCTGCTGAACTTCCGTAAATTTGTCCTCTATCTGTGTGGCTTCCGCCTCATAAAGGTCATGGGTATAACTTCCGATGGAGTTTGGAATGTAACTCAGGAAGTCCAATACGCACCAACTGCTACCACTATTAGTCATGCCAGTATCGGCTGGTGGGTACCACCAACAGAGGATGATGCTTATCACCAGTGGCTTGAATAGTTTCATCACATCCAGTGGTTCATGCTTCACCATCATCTTGTAAGCCATGTTCGCTGCCACCACGATGGAGAAGAGGGCTGCGAGTGCCATACACATTTGGACGACCCACCAATTATCCCAAGCGGGTCTAACCATCGGAAATGAAAGGATAGTAAGGTGACGTAATGTTACTGATTTACAGTCTATTAGGAATGAAAGCCAATTTTGGATTGGTTCGTTATTCTTTCCTAAATTAGCGGATTGTTTACCCACTTTTGTCTCGTTTTTGTCCCTCGTTGTATTATCTTTGTATCGCAAGCTAAATGCTTGATAATCAGTGATAAAAGAATATATTAACATCAGAAAAGAAAGGAAATAAAATGGGACGAAAGAAGAAAGAAATCCGTTTGAAGGAGCCTGTGCGCATCCGAGAAAAGAAGATAGCAGGTGGCAACATCAGCCTCTATCTTGACATTTACCAGAAGGGATTGAGAAAGAAAGAGACGCTGAAACTCTATCTTGTACCAGAAATCAACGCTGCTACCAAGCTGCAAAACTCCAATACAAGAAAGTTGGCAGAGCAAATCAAGGCGCAGCGCATTCTTGACATCCAGAGAGAGGGTCTTGTGGATTGGGACAAGGTGAAGAAGTCACGCATGACACTTACCAAGTGGATGGATGACTTTGTGAAGTACAATGCCGAGTTGTCTGAGTCTTCCATGAAGACCAAGCGAAACACTCATGCTCGCATTGACCAATACCTATTACATATAGGCAAGCCAGAATTTCTGTTGAAAGACGTGGATAAGGAGTTTTGCAAAGGCTTCATTACTTTTTTGAAGACTTGCACCTACAATGATGGAAAGAAACAACTCAGCACCACCACTTGCCGTATGTTCGTCAACTATTTCGGCTCGTCATTGGCAAAGGCAGTAAGGGACGGACTGATTGAACAAAATCCATTCTTGCTGTTGGAGGCAAAGGAGAAGCCACAGAAGCGAGTGGGTGAGCGTGAGTTTCTGACGATAGAGGAAATAAAGAAGGTGATGAACACACCATGCCGTTATGAACTGGTGAAGAAAGCCTTTCTATTCTCCTGTTTCACTGGTCTGCGATATAGCGACATGAAAGCCTTGAACTGGAGTGAAATCCACAAGGCAGCTGACGGCAAGACAGAATACATTGACCATATCCAAGTCAAGACCAAGGACAGAGTAACCATCCCATTGTCGGAAGAAACAAAGAAGTGGATGCCTAAAAGAGAAGAAGGCATAGACAACATCTTCCACAACTTGACAATCACATCAACAACTGTAGAAGTGGTTTTGAAAGAATGGATGGAGGCAGCAGGTATAACCAAGCATATAACCTACCATTGCTCACGACATACGGCGGCTACGATGCTCCTGACCCTTGGTGCAAGTATCTATGTAGTAAGCAAGATACTCGGACACAAGAGCATCAAGATGACGGAGATTTACGCCAAGATTGTTGACAAGAAGAAGTTGGAAACCGTGAACCTCGTGAACGGAATGTTTGACCAAATACCAGTAATACAATGAAGATAGAAATCAAGGAACGTAAGCTGACGGAAGGCAAAAGAGCCTTATATCTGGAATACTACGAGACAGGCTTCCGCAAAAGAGAAAACTTGCATCTCTATCTCTTGCCCGATGATGCCGTTGGTGCTGCAAAGCACAATCGGCTTACATACAACAAGGCTATGGAGATACGAGCAGAGCGCATCCTCGCCCCTCCTGTATTGGAGAAAGAGAATGCCAAAAGCGAAGAACAAGACAACGGCTTGACTTGGCTACAATGGTGCGATGACTATATCAAATGGTCTGTTGATTGTGGCAACTGCAAGAAGATGATAGGTCATAAGAATGTTGTCCGCAAGCGTATCGCCACTTATTTACGGAGAGTAGATAAGAAAGACATCCTGCTGAAAGATGTCAGTAAAAATGAAATTTGCGGTCTTTTTGACTATATGCGCAACAAGTATCGCAACAAACGCCAAATCAAGACCAACGGAGGACGGTTGGCTGATTACTCATTACTGTTGTTTGAGGAAACAGTCAAAGCGATATTTAACAAGGCTATGCGTGAAGGACTTGTAAAATTCAATCCTGTACACAGTCTAAACAAGTTGGAACGCTTCCATGCTCCTGACAAACACAGAGAGTATCTTACGCCCGAAGAACTCACACGTTTCCTGGCGGTGGAAGCTGAATGTGAGAATGAACGAACCGTACAACTGGCATTTGGCTTATCATCCATGACTGCCCTTCGCCTTGGCGATATGCAGCATCTAAGGTGGTGTGATATTAAAATGATAGATGGCGTTCCGACAATCAGCATCATACAGCGAAAGACTAAGCGTCCTGCCATTATTCCGCTCAATGAAATGGCACAATCGTTGTTGCCACCTCGGACGGATGACAATCCGGAAAGTCTTGTATTTCACCTTGTCAAGAAGTCAGACAACGTATCGAAATACGTAAGAAGACTTAAAGAAAAGGCTGGCATAGAAAAGGATTTGACCTACCATTGCTCACGGCATACGACAGCATCGTTGGCTGTCTCAGCAGGAGCAGACATATCAGCAGTGAAGGATGTTTTGGGACATGGAAGCATCACTTCAACCGAAGTTTATGCAAAAGTGGCTCTTGAAAAGAAGATAGAGGCGGTCAATCTGTTTAATGGCGTGTTTGATTGATACATACAGCAGGGAGCGAACAATGGGGAAGTCTTACTTCTTCCCTTTTGTTGGGAAATTGCCGTCAGGCTGTATTCAAAAAACGCTTGTGTTCAAATAAATCTGCAAGACTTATCTGGACACAGGCTTTTTCATGTTCAATTTAATCTTTAACTTTTACGATAAAAGTTTGGAAGTTACGGAAATAATTCTTAAATTCGCCACCAACTCAGTTTGCTCGTTTGTATGGGTGATTGGGTTATTTACTATAAAGGACGTTACGGAACGTTATCTTTGGAGTCTTCGAATCTCGCAAATTTGAATCCGCTTCTTGAAGATAAGGCAACGAGAACGTCCACGATAGGTGTATTATATCTTGACGAATGAGGCTATTATCATTTTTTGATAAGGTCTTCTATTGTCACTTGTTTATAATGCGTCATGACGTGGGCTATCTGTGTTGCTTATCCTGGGAGCGGAGGCAATGCGAGAGCCTGAAGACTTGGGATGAGCGAGAAGTAGAAACTCCCACGTCTTTTTTAGTATCTATAGGAAAATTATTAATTGCCTATTTAGGGATGTTCTGTAAGGCATAATTCTTTTTTGTTATGAAGAAGTTTTTGCAAGGTTTTTGTTTTGTAGTGGCTTTGGTGTTTGTGCTCTTTGTAGACCAAAGTGTAAATGCTAATGTCGTGAAAGGTCATGTAGAGAAGGTTCAAGGTCGGACATGCTCTTGTGGTGGGACTTTAGTTGTTCGTAGCAAAATTGTTACGAAACCAGGACCAGATGATTGCTATCATTGTCATGGTAATGGCTATAATATAATTAATAAAAAAAAATGGACATGTCAGTATTGTAAGGGAACAGGAAAAAAGTTAATACAAGTGGAAGTGAAGTGGCTCCATTGTAATAACTGCGGTGCCGATTATGATTATCAATAAAATAATGTAGCAATATGAAGTTATCTATTAAGTGTTTCTTGTTGATCTGCACAATGTGTTTATCTACAACAGATGTGTGTGCGCAAAAGGCTATTATAAAATCACCGAAAATCCCGAAAATTAAGTCTCCTCGTGTTAAGCCACCTATTAATTGGGTGGCTCCAATTGGGCATGAGGTTATAAAGGCTAATGAGACCTCGTCTAAGGTAAGTACTACTACGTCTAAAAATACCAAACTGCCCGATGTTCGGTTAACTATTCCTCAAACGAAGAATTCTAAAAAGAAACAGCAAGAAATTTTGAGTCCTTTGCTTTCTTCGTACAGGCTCGATTCTCTTTTACTCGATTCTCTTTTAAAGGAAAGTTGTGTTTTGAGGTTTGTAAATTATGCAAGAATTAATAGCCAAAGTACAGAAAGTGAGGACGTAACAGCTTTCCCTTTGAGTATGGGACAACGACAGATGGCAAGACTCGTGGAACAAGACCTCTTGGAAATGGCTAAGAATAATAAGAGCTTGCAAGTTGTTCGTAGTGAGAGGGAATATGTATATGCCAAGTTGCCTGCTACAACAAAAAGAAAACTCCCTTCTATTATGTTGATGGCGCATCTTGATATAACACCGGAGGCACCAGGTGGTAATATAAAACCGATAGTTCATCGCAATTATCAAGGTGGTGATATCGTCTTGCCTTCTGGGGTTGTGCTAAGTCCAGAATCGCCACAAGGTAAACATCTGAAAGAATGCATAGGCAAGACTATCATAACAAGTGATGGTAATACCTTGCTCGGGGCGGATGATAAGACGGGGTGTACGGTCTTGGTGTCACTCATTCGTAACCTTTTGTATGGAAAGCCTTTTGAGCATGGTGATTTGTATTTTGTCTTTTCGCAAAACGAGGATATTGGCAGGGCAGCTGATGGGTTTGAAACAAAGTATGTAGGTGGTAATCCTGATGTAGTGATAGATGTAGACGGAGATGATCCTCATGCCTTTTCTGTAGAGAACTTTACTGCAGCTATGCGTATCTATACATTTCATGGTAAAAGTGCGCATCCTGGTGAAGGGTATGCCAACAAATATGGTGATGCTTTGACAGCAGCCTCTTATTTCGTAGGACAAATTCCACCCTATAAGCATCCGTCTGTTAGTCGTGGTAAACAGGGGTATATCCATTGCTATGATATTAGTCATCCAAAGGATAGCACAGGTAAGGTTATCTCTGACGATTATTTAGTGAAAGTACGTTTGCGCTATTTTGATAAGTTGGAAGGTGATACTTTGCGGCAGATGCTCGATTATGCCGAAGGGAAAACTATAGAGGCCTTCCCCTTTGTGAAAGTAGAAGCTTCGGCAGAGAACTTGCAGTACGAGAATGTAGCATATACGATGTATCCTACTTTGCCAGACATCATCAAGAAGGCTTATGCGAGTCTTGGCAAAAAAGTTTCTCCACGCAGTGAACGTGGTGGTACAACCTCGGCAATGATAGCTGCCAAGGGCTTGCGTGGAGGTGCTTGTCTTTTCAGTGGTCAACAAGCTGAACATAGCATCTATGAGTGGACGTGTGTTGAAGATATGGTAGATATGACCAAGATATTGCAGAAAATCATCATGTTGATAAACAAATAGTTAATTCTAAATTCGTGTGATCATGAAAAGAATAATATCAATACTCTTTATGGTCGTTACTGGCTTAGTCTGTTGTGTTGATGTCAACGCACAGCAATTGCCTGATGGTTACAAAAAGTTCTTGGGAGTGTGGAACTGTGAACCTCCAATTGGTGGTTTTGGTAACATTAAGGTAATAGAGTCGGATGGCAAACTTGTGGTTCGTATAAAGTCCGAAGGTGAAATAATAACTTGTAAAGATGCAGAGTTGAAAGGCAAAAGGCTCTATTTTTCATATATTGATGAAAACAAATGGGGCAAATGGACTGTGAAGAATGGTAAAATAATGACAGAACGTGGTGGTACTAATGGTGATGTAATACATCTTTATGATACTTTCCATTACGGAAATAAAATCGCAAACGAGGAAGTGTCCGCTTGCCATTTGTATTTAGAGGAAAATACAGAGGGTGATATGGACTTATATTTTACTTTTGGAACTTATTATTACAAAGATAATATTCTTCTTTTCGATCAGGCATCAATGTCGTATATGCATTATCAAAAATATACTAATTGGTGATGTTGAGTTTTGAAAATAAAATCTAATCTTTATCAAGATGCAAAAGAGGGTGTGCCATAAGTACATGGTACACCCTCTTTATGGGGGGATACTCGGCATGAACTTATCCTAATGGGTGCAAGTCGCTAATAAGCCTGGTGTGGGAGGTCGGTAAATGTGAAAATAGGAGGCAACTGCCTTTTATGATTAGCATTTACCTCCTACCCGATTCGAAGCGAAGGATGCGCTTGTACCAGATGGTCGTTGTCTATTATTTCAGATTAATTTTCTTTTTAATTTCATTCGCCTCTTTAAATAGGCTATTAGGAATATTGTGGCGGCCAAGCACGGGCTAAAAATCCAACAAAGTCATGGCCCGACGCGCTGGCCATGTTCGCTACGTGTTCGTGGCCCTCACTTTGCGAGCAAA
>ERZ773112.1828-NODE-1828-length-11243-cov-15.092599_pt1 | contig 11243 bp, 8 predicted proteins | sample MGYA00580566_ERZ773112 | MGnify/ENA primary metagenome ERZ773112 (study PRJEB29015, sample SAMEA2737842) | human gut metagenome | biome: human gut; feature: human-associated habitat; material: faeces | place: China | collected 2012 ... | reverse complement strand
ACTTACATAATTTTGACAGGTGACCATTTTATGGCCACCCTTTGTAGGTTGGATGTTTTTCTGCTCTTTACTTTTTAGAATATTATCTCGAACTCGCGTTTTCATGAATCCGTGGGATATTCCTTGGCATGAACGGCTGTTGCCGGAGAGGGGGAGATACTATATATAATGTATGGTGGATTACGGTTTACGCGTATGGCAACGCGTGTTTCCCATTACCATTATATATGCGGCTCCATAATCCATTATTTCTGCCACGTCTTCTTCTCCAGCATTTTCTGTTTCATCTCGTTATACCGCAAAGCGAAGCGGCGGCGCGAGGTGATGATGCTGCGGCGATAGATTAGGCAGGAGGTGACGAAATAGCAGGCGGCCTGTGCCCAGAGGACATACCATTCGTGGCTGACGCTCGGCAGGTGTGCTCCCATGTTGTTGATTTTTAGGAACCCGTTGATGCCCAGCGTTGAGGGGAAAAGGTATGAAAGTGCCTTCCAAAACTTTGGTATCGCTGCGCCAGGCCATGACACGCCTGAGATGAAGAGGAGCGGCAGAGAGGTGAAGACGATAATCATGATGCACGTTTCGCGCTGACGAATCACGCCCGACACGGTCATGGCAAAGAACGTGCAGGCCAAGAGGAAGGGCACGATGAAGAGCGCCATGTCGACTGGGTTGCCAATCTGGTTCAGATGGAAGATGCGTGGCACCACGCCGAGGATATACACCGAGATGGGGATATACACCAGCATGTAGGCACTTGATTTGCTCAAAACGATGCGCAGGAGGCCTGTGTGGTGTCGGTCAAATGGTGTGAGTTCGCGAAAGCGGTTTTGCTCGCGGGCCGTTCCGGCGGAGATGCCGACGCCGAGCAGGAGGGTCTGCTGGATGATGAGAATCAGCACGGCGGGAATGAGAAATGAGGCAAAACCATTTTGGGGGTTGTAGAGGCTCACTTCCTCATAGGCGATGGGGTGTTGCGTCACGAGGTCCTGCTGCTCAGTGGTGTTGCCAGCGCGTGCCACTTTTATGCGAGCATTCATGGCGAGCGACACGTTGGTGTTTGTCGTGAGGATGCTCTTGTAATAGAGCATACCGCTCATGTCGCTGTAGACGCCCACTTCCACTTGTTCGCCTTTCGACAGGCGCTTGGAGAAATCAGCAGGGACGCGCACGATGCCGTAGGCTTCGCGGTTTTTTATGCAGAGCTCGGCTTCGGCCATGTCTGCACAATAGTTGATGATTTTCACGTCGGGCGACGCGTCAACGTGGCGCAGGTATTCGCGGCTCATTGTCGTATGGCTTTCGTCGACCACGGCAATGGGCACTTCCCGCACCACTTCATCAGTATAGATGAAACTATAGAGCAGCGGATAGGCCAGCGGAACGAGAAAGAAGAAGATCAAGACACCTTCGTCTTTCACGATGTTTTTCAGTTCGAGCTTGAACAGGTAGTTCCAGTCGGAACAGGCTTGCTGCCAATATTGCTTTATTTTTTCTTTCATGCGGTCAAGGAATATAAGGAACAACCAGCAACATCTTCTTCAAGCGGCGCAACAGCAAAAGCGGAAGCATCGCAAACAAGAGCAGGCCCACCACATAGGGGGCGGCATTCATGAGCGGGTAGCCATCGAGCGCACAATTGACGTAGAGCAGGAAATAATGCCGCAAGGGGAAAAGAAGCGACAGTCCCTGCAACGTCGGGTGCATGGCCATTACGGGATAAGACATACCGCAGATGCTGAAGGAAATGACACCCCAGAGCGAGGCGAAACTCAGGCTCATGCGGAGGGTGGGGAGCATGGCAAACATGAAGACACCAAGTCCCTGCGCTCCGATGATGCCCAGAAACATCACCAGTAGCATCGTCGGCACACCGCAATGGCAGGGGAAATGGAGCACCCCGTAGAGTCCGATGGCGAAGGCGATGCCTATGAGGAAGAAAATGAGCGTCTGCGGAAGCAGTTTTCCCGCCAAGGCGTGGAACATCGAGCCGCGGGCCATGATCAGCCAGTCGTGCACCGTGTTGTGTTTCACCTCCGTTCCGATACTGAACACTGTCACCATGAAGATGAACAGCATGAGGAGTCCCGGAAGGATGACGTTCGAGAGATACACATTATAATTCAGCCACGGGTTGTTGATGGCGTGGGAGTCAATCACGATGGGTTGCAGAAAGGCCATCGCCTGTCTTTCCGTAGCGCCTTTGGCATAGAGCACAGTGCGCGAGGCCGCCCCCGAAGCGAGTTCCGACATCGTGCGCATGTCGCGATAGAGCAACGAGCCGGCCACGAGGTAAGAATAGTTCGTATAGAACGAAACGACGGGAAGTTCCTGCCGTTGCGCCTTGCGTGTGGTGCCTTTAGGAATATAATAGAAGCCGTAGATGTCTCCGCGTTGCACCGCTTCGCGTGCTTCCGTGACGTTAGCATATTGCTCCTTGATGCTCGTCATCTCGAAAGCATCGAGGTTGCGTGCCAGGGAGCGCGACGTGGTGGTGTTGTCGTTGTCAACCAGTCCGAGCGGCATGTCGGTTGGCAAACCTTCCGCCATCAGGCTGGTGAAGAAAACGAAACAAAACAGAGGAGCCGCAATCATGCAAAACCAATAGATGGGCTTGGACGCCATCCGGCGCAGTTCGCGACGGGCTATTTTTAGGATGGTTGGCATGTGGAATAATTAGAAGTTTCTTTTGAGGAATAGGTCTCAAACGCTTTCAGCATTACTTAGCCGATACTCAGGATTATCTAACGAGGACCGACATGCCAGGGCGCAAGCCTTTGACTGGCTTCTCGAGCGACGCCTTCACTTCGAAGGTCTTCATGTCAAACTGCCCCGTGGTCTTGGTGGCCTTCCAGGCGGCGTAACTTCCAAGGTCTTTCAGGTAATACACCTTCAGTTTCACGGACTTGTTGCCCAGCGCGGGGATGACAGCTTCAAACGTCTGGCCCATGCCGAAGTGTTCCAAATGGTCTTCGCGGATGTTGAAAGTGACCCAGAGGTCGTCCATCATGGCAACATTCATGATGGGCGCTCCCGTGCCGACAAGTTCGCCCACCTGCGGGAAAATCTCAGTGACCTCACCGTCGTGGGTGGCCAAGAGCACCGTTTCTTTGATGTAGGAGTTCACCTCGCTGACGGCACCCTTTGCGCGGCGCACAACGGCGGCGGCAGCCTCCTTGTCTTCGCGTTCAGCCCCGTTGACCGCCATGTCGTATTGTGATTTTGCAGCACGCTCCGTGGCCACGGCCGCATCGCGCTGCGCCGTCACCTCGTCGAGTTTCTGCGCCGTCACGACGCCCTGGTCGTAAAGGCGTTTCACGCGGGCATACGATTTCTCGGCGATTACAACGCCAGCTTTCGCTTTCTGCCACATTTCGTAGGCGCCGCGAATCTGTTCCTGTCGTGCGCCCTTTTCAGCCTTTCGGCTTTGTGCCGCAGCGGCGGCCTCGGCGGCTTCCGCCTGCGAGAGTTTGGCTTCTACATCTGGAGCTTCAAGCAAGGCGAGGGTGTCGCCCACGTGAACCATCTGTCCTTCCTTCACTTTAATTTCAAGAATACGTCCCGGCACCTTGCTCGAAACGCGATATTCCGTAACGTCGGCCTGTCCCTGGATGGTCTCATCGGGCTGGCTGAACGCATACATACTGGCAACGGCCACCACCACAACAACGGCAGTAACGATAAACAGGGCCGGAAGTAAATTGGCTTTTGATTTCTGTGACATATATTTCTGTATATATATAAATAGGTATATTCTTATTCGTTGACATTGAGTGTGCCCAACGCCTTACGCATGGCCGCGTTGGTGAGTCTCACTTCAATTTGGGCGTCGATTTTCTCGCTGTTGGCCTGCAGCCAAGCTGTTTGGGCGGCCAGCAGGTCGCTGGTGGTGACCACGCTCTCCTTGAAGCCCACCTGTGCCGTGCGCAGGTTTTCGTCGGCTTTGCTGAGGTTGTTGAGGCTCAATTGGAGTTGCTTGTTGGCCTCGTTGACGCGGAAGGCCGACTGGTTGACCTGCAAGGCGATTTTCTCCTTGGCATCGTCAAGCTGCAACGCGGCAATCTGCGTTTCGGCCTTGGCGGCACGCACTTTGTATTTTCCCTCGCCCCAGTTCCAAACAGGAACTTTCAGCGTAAGCCCAACGGCCCATGTTCCGCGGAATTTCTTTTCGAAACCGTTGAACACGTTGGGATTCGTTGTCAGATAGCCCCCCATCAATGCCAGTTGCGGCAGGAAGGCAGAGCGTTCAATGTTCACCTTCTCGCGGTAGATATTAACCGCCGTTTCGAGTTGGTTCAGTTCCGGGCGGTTGGCAAAAGCCGTCACCGTGTCGGCCTGCGCCTCCGACGTGAGCGTCGGCAAATCCGTCAGCGTCTCATCGGCCAGTTTGATGGGCGTGTCCAACGGCAGTCCGCACACCTGGCAAAGCAGCATACGGCTCAGCGACAATCCGTTTTCCACCTTCGTGAGCGTCATCTCGGCCTCGTTGAGCTTCACGCTTACCGACAAACCGTTGGCTTTGGTGGCAACGCCCTCAGCAATCATCTTCGTCACATCCTCGTCGAGATGACGCAGCATGTCGCGGTAGCTGACGGCCAAGCGCTGCTTGTTGCTCAGCGAAACCACCTGCCAATAAGCCTGGTCGGCTTCGAGCACCACCTCCTGTTCCTCGGCCCGGAGTCCCTGCTCAGCCACCTGTTCGCTGTAGCGCGTGATGCGGTCGTAAGCGCGGATTTTCCCGCCCATATAAAGCGGTTGCGTCAGCAATGCGGCCGCCGCCGTCATGTTTCGTGTGTCGGTTCTCAGTCCGTCAACGATGTGCGTTCCGATGCCGTTCACGGCGCCAGCAATCTGCGGCAGATAGCCGCTGCCCTGCTGGATGAGCGGTGCGAGGTCGGGAAACTGCTGGACGATTTGTCCGGCCATTTCGCCAAACTTTCCCGTCATCGCCGTTCCGAGTCCCGAGAGCGTTTGTTTTTGGTGTTTGGAGAGCAAAGAAATCTCGTCGCCCGTGCGCATGTAGCTTCCCATGACCGACACTTTCGGCAGATAATTGGTGCGTGCAGCCCGGCGCATGTTGTAGGCCTGTTCTCCCTTTGCCTTGCTAATCGCCATCGCCTTGTTGTTGGCCACCGCCATTCTCCTGCAGCTGTCGAGCGAGAGCGTCTGCCCCATGCCCGCTACCGCCCAGGAGAAAGCCGATGCGATGATGATAAAAGATAGATGTTTCATTTCTTGTTTGTTTTCAATGTGTGGGCAGATGGAACTTTTGGATGAAATTCATCGGCGCCTGTTGTTGAAACGAATTGATAGGTATGGTCTCGTTGGCGTTCTCCCGAATCATCTGATGCAGAAACCGTTGCTGGATATTTCTGCCAAACGAATTACTGGAACGCCTTTTGTTGTCCATCTGCAAAATTACGTTTTTCCAGCCGATGCGCAATCCTTTTACCGAAAAACAGAACAATCCTTCTTCCGTATTTTCGCAATTCCCCAATGCGCCGCAGAATTTTCCGCCTTCAGCCCCGCCACGGAATCTCCCCATAAATGAGGATTGCACCTCAGAGAGCAAAACCGTAACTTTGCATCCCGTTAAACAAAACAACGTATGAATCATATCCCCTTCTTGCTGGCAACCGCCAGCGCCGTATTCACCCCCTTCTGTGCCGCCGCTTGCCCGGCATTTCCAGACGGCCGCCTCTCTGGGCACATGGCCGTCCCTTCCAGCGTCAAGTACGAAGCAAACACCGCTGCGGAAAATGAAGCCGACACCCTGCGCCAATATGAGATAGACGAAGCAGTGGTGGTGGCCTCGCCGAAAGAAACTTCGAGTTTCAGCAAGCAGCCCGTCTCCGTGACGCTCTTCAGCAAGGCCGCCCTTCAGCGCATCGATGCTCAAAGCATCAAGGGCATGGCCAACTTCGCGCCCAATTTCTTCATGAGCAACTATGGTTCGCGCCTCTCGTCAGCCGTCTATATCCGCGGTATCGGTTCGCGCATCAACACGCCGGCTGTTGGCCTCTACGTCGACAACATCCCCTACGTCGACAAGTCGGCCTATGATTTCTCGTTTCTCGACGTGACGCGCGTTGACGTGCTTCGCGGCCCGCAAGGCACGCTCTACGGTCGCAATTCTATGGGCGGACTGGTGCGTATTTTCACGGCCGATCCCTTCACCCACGAAGGCACCGACGTGAAACTGAGTGGCGCCTCGCGCACAGCTGCGCGGTCCGTGAAAGCCGTTTCTTATCTCCACCCCTCGGCCGCGACAGCGCTTTCTCTGGGTGGTTTTTACGAAGGAGAAAACGGATTCTTCCGCAACCACACAACGGGGCGCAAGGCCGACGGTTCTTCTGCCGGCGGCGGAAAAGTGCGCTTCGGCTGGAAACCTTCAGACGTTTTGCGCGTTGACCTCACGGCCAACTATGAATATAGCGACGAAGACGCCTGCCCCTATTTCCTGACGAAGGCCAACGGCCAAACGGCGCAACCCGCCCAAGAAGGCATCATCTCGCAAAACCGCCAGAGCAACTATCGGCGCGAGCTGGCCAGTGCTGGCCTGGGCCTTGAATGGCAAGCCCCTCGCTTCATCCTCTCTTCCGTTTCCTCCTGGCAGCATCTGCGCGACCGCCTCTTCATGGACCAGGACTTTGTGGAGGCCGATGTCTTCTCGCTCACGCAGAAGCAGCGCTACAACACGCTGACGGAGGAACTCTCCCTGAAGAGCCATCCCGGCAAGCGCTGGCAGTGGACCACTGGTGCCTTCATGATGTATCAGGACATGCACACGTCGTGTCCCGTCACGTTCTACAGCGATGGCGTCAGTTATCTGAACCGCCAGTTCCAGGCAGTGCTCCCCTCGTCGCCCGCCATGTCGCTCGCTTTCACTTCGTCGTCCCTGCCTTTCACGGCCTCCTTCCAGACGCCGACGCTCAATGCGGCCCTCTTCCACCAAAGTACCGTTGACCTCGGCAGCGGCCTTTCCCTCATCGCTGGCCTCCGTCTCGACTACGACCACACGCGCCTGAAGATGGATTCGCGTGCCGACGGACGTATGGACTATCGTTTCAGCATGCCGTCGTTCCGCATCAATGCCGACCTCTCGGCCTCCCCCGACTTGTCGGGAGAACTGGAAAACGACACTTGGCAGGTGTTGCCGAAACTGGCCTTGCAATACAACCACCGCAGTGGTCGCGGAAACGTTTACGTTGCCGTGTCGAAGGGATATCGTTCTGGCGGATACAACATCCAGAGCTATTCTGACCTCTCGCAGACACAATTGCAGAGAAACATGATGCTTGGCATCAAAGATTTCAGCATCGCCACCATCAACGCCCTCCCGTTGCCCGAGGCGCAGAAAAAAGCCGCCATTCGGGGCATGACGGGCATCCTCGACGCTAAAACGCCGGCCGAACCGTCGTTGGCCACGCTGGCCTATAAGCCAGAACAGACGTGGAACTATGAGCTTGGCGGACACCTCACGCTCGTGCCGCAACATTTGCAGATGTTCTACACCTTCTTTTATATGCACACCAAAGACCAGCAACTCGCCCGTTTTGCCGAAAGCGGCATGGGGCGCGTGATGGTCAATGCGGGACGCTCCCGCAGTTGCGGTGCGGAACTGACGCTGCGTGCCTCCCTGCTGAACGACCGCCTGAACCTCTCAGGGGCCTACGGCTACACGAATGCAGAATTTTCGGCCTACGATCTCGGGCAGCACGATGGCACCTCTGTTGACTACACTGGCAACAAAGTGCCCTTCGCCCCCGCCCACACCCTGGGTGCCACCGCAGAATTCCGCCAGCCGCTCAGCAATTCCCTTTGCCGCGCCCTCACGCTGGGAGCCGATGTGCAAGGTGCCGGACGCATCTGGTGGGACGAGGCCAACACCTTCTCGCAGCCCTTCTATGCCGTGGCGGGAGCCAGAATCGGCGCCGAGTTCGCTGGAAACGTCAACCTGACGCTTTGGACGAAAAACGTCACGGCCACGCGCTATGACGTCTTCTCCTTCCAGAGCATGAACAACCAGTTTGCCCAAATCGGGCAGCCCCGTTGTTTCGGCATCGATGTCAGTGTGCATTTTTAGGATAAGTAATGGTGAAAGAATAACTTGGGCAATTGCTCAAGTTATTTTTTTACCATCACTTATCCTATGCAACAGAATCAGCCTCATGGCAGACGACCATAACGTTTGGCGTTCAAAAAAAACAAAAAAATCTCTGCGCGGTTTTTGACCAAGTAGCAAGGCGCTTGCGGCGCAGCAACAAGGGGCATCGCGCGAACATTCGGTGAAGGCCTGAGGCGAGGCACTGTAGCTCACTTTGCTTGCAAAGTGAGGGGGCGCGAATATTGCGGCGGCCAAACACGGCTAAAAATCCAACGAAGATATGCCCTAGAGCGTTGGTCATGTTCGCTACGTGTTCGTGGCCCTCACTTTGCGAGCAAAGTGAGCTACAATGCTGGCGCCGCAACAGACGATTATGCGGGCCTGTGCAAATCTCCGCTGCGAGGGCGCTACCGCTAACCTTTGATATTTCAATTTTGCCCCTCCCCATAACGCAAAAGGAGCCACACACCGCGCGGTGTATGGCTCCTTTTGTTTTGATTTCAGTAAAGAGGTATATAATAGGGTGAATTATATATCTATAAAAGAGGTGCAACGGATCACTTGACCAAGTCCAGCGTATCCGAAGCGATGAGGAGTTCCTCGTCGGTCGGAACAACCACCACCTTCACCTTGCTGTCGGGTGTAGAGATGATTTCCTCCTCGCCGCAGTTCTTGCGGTTCTTTTCCTCGTCGAGCTTGATGCCGAAGAACTCCAGTCCGCTGACAGCTCCCTGACGAACATCCCACTGGTGTTCGCCAACGCCTGCGGTGAAGACGATGATGTCAACGCCGCCCATGGCAGCCGTGTAGGCACCGATGTATTTCTTGATGCGGTAGTCATACATCTTCATGGCAAGGGCAGCACGCTCGTTGCCTTCCTTGATGGCGGCTTCCACCTCGCGGATGTCGCTCGAAACGCCAGAGATGCCCTTCACACCGCTTTCCTTGTTGAGCAGGTCGCTCATGCGGTCGGCATCGTAGCCTTCAACCTTCATGATGGCCAAAACGGCAGAAGGGTCAACATCGCCAGAGCGTGTGCCCATCATGAGACCTTCCAGCGGCGTCAAGCCCATAGAAGTGTCGACACACTTGCCGTACTTTACAGCCGATACCGACGCACCGTTGCCGATGTGGCAAGTGATGATGCGCACGTCTTCGGCTTTCACGCCCAAAAATTCGCATACGCGCGCACTGACAAAGCGGTGGCTCGTGCCGTGGGCGCCCCAACGACGGATGTTGTTGTTCTCATAATACTTGTAAGGAACGGCATACATGTAAGCCTCCTCCGGCATGGTCTGGTGGAAAGACGTGTCAAACACGAACACCTGTGGCAAGTTGGGCAACATGGCGCGAACGGCCTCGTAGCCTTTCAAGTGTGCCTCGCTGTGGAGCGGTGCGAGGTCCATATACTGCTTCCATTCCTGAAGCATTTCTGGCGTAACAATCTGGCTCTTCGTGAAGCGTCCGCCGGCCACGATGCGGTGGCCTGCAGCCGAAATTTCGTCGAGGCTCTTGATGGCGCCATACTCAGCGTTGAGCAAGGTGTCAAACATGAGCTTGATACCCTCAGTGTGTGTGGGGCATGCCGACTCGATAATCTTCGTTTCACCATTGATTTTGGTCTTCAGGAAAGAACCCTCAAGACCGATCTTCTCGATGCCACCAGCGGCCAGCACGCTCTTGTTGCTCATCTCATAGAGCTTATACTTGATGGAGCTACTTCCGCAGTTGATAACTAAGACTTTCATTGGATCTTTTGGTATATTATATATTATATGTGTGTTATGCATTTCAAGCGTTTCCGTATGCACACGCTTCTGCACTTAACTAATGGCGAAAGTTTACCATTACTAAAAATACCTGTTTTTGAGGAGTTTCCATAACGCGGCAACCACTCAGCGCGTGTTTCACGCTGCAAATGTACCGCTTTCTTTTGGGATGCCGAAGAAAAAAACGGACGAATGCCGAAACTTATCTGAAATCCCCCGAAATCAGATAATTATGACATGAGACGAACGAAAACCCCGTCTCCCGCAATGCAAGCCAATAATGCCGCCAAATAATTTTGGCCAAAAACTCGACCTGTTCGTAGAAAAAATCGCATCGTTCATCTAAAAACGGGGTGCAACACTTGGCGGTTCCAAAAATAAATCCCAAATTTGCAATGCAAAACAGAAAATAGATAAGCGGATTATATGAAGAAGTTCATTTTACCAATCATGCTCATCTCGGGCATGGCCACATTCAACGCTTGCGGCACAACGAGCGGCAGTGCAAACGCTTCAAACGGCAGCCTCCTCGGAGATGCCATCGCCGGAGCAGTCGCGCAAAATGGTAACAACACGACAGGAGAAACCCTCGGAAATCTCCTTAGCCAGTTGCTCAACAATTCTTCAACGCTTACCCAAGACGATTTGGTCGGCACATGGAAATACCAGTCGCCCGATTGCGTCTTTGAATCTGAAAACCTTTTGGCCAAGGCCGGTGGAGAAGTGGCCGCTCAGAAAATCGAGAGCCGACTCACCACGCATTTGGCAAAAGTCGGCATCAAGCGGGGGTATTGCTCCTTTACCTTCAACAAGGACAACACCTACAGCGCTGTCATCGGTGGCAGAACCATCAACGGCAACTACACGTTCGATGCCAAACACAAAACCATCAAGATGACCTATCTTGCTGGACTCGGCAGCATGACGCCGAAGGTTGTTAAACACGGCAAGAGCATCAGCCTACTCTACGAGAGCGACAAACTGATGAAGCTCGTCAGCACCGTTTCAAAGCTCTCTGGCAGCGCAACGATCAAAACGCTCGACGCATTGCTCGGCAACTATGACGGACTCTACGTTGGCATGAAATTGCAGAAGTGATGTCCTCAAAAAACATCAAAAAAAAGACATCTCCCTGGCAGGTCCTCCTGCTGGAAAAAGATAAAAGTAAAAACTCACAGAACACTGTAAAATAAAAGTTTTCAAGGATAAAAGGTTTTGATAATTGTTCTGGGTCGCAGGTCTATGTGATATAGAGGATGCGGCCCTTTTTTGTATCCTTACGCGAAGGGGGTAAAATTGAAATATTAAATTCTTAAGTAGGTGTTCAGAATTAGTTTATATTGAATTGTCGTATTATTTTGTTCCTA
>ERZ773112.1825-NODE-1825-length-11267-cov-9.827149_pt1 | contig 11267 bp, 7 predicted proteins | sample MGYA00580566_ERZ773112 | MGnify/ENA primary metagenome ERZ773112 (study PRJEB29015, sample SAMEA2737842) | human gut metagenome | biome: human gut; feature: human-associated habitat; material: faeces | place: China | collected 2012 ... | reverse complement strand
TCTTTTCATTTTCGACTTTCCCAATCCGTTATCAAAACATATATTGCAGTTCCACGCTTTTTTATGTCAATAATTGCGGACTTAACGTCAGACATAAAAAACGATATGAACGCATTGCTTAATGCGCATACTCCCAAAGGTCGAAGCAAATCTCCTCACGTTGGACTTACCTCCAACGTCCTCCCCGAAGCTCAAAGCACTGTTTCTGCTGAGAGTTCACAAACAGGGGTGTCCACTAGAAATGCACATATAGCAAGTAAGCCTAAAGTACAAAAAGAGGAAGAAATACCTCATTGGTATGCCTTACGTACTACTTATGGTAGAGAGAGAAAGGCATACGACTATATGACAGCCAAAGGCATCACGGCTTTCTATCCTACCATCAAAACGGTAAAACTAATAAAAGGTAAGCGCAAAGTTGTTACCGAGTCACGTTTACCCAATATATTCTTCGCCTACGGTACAGAAGAACAACTCAAAACTTTTGTTTACGACAACGTAAACCTCCCTTTCCTTCGTTTTTATTATCGTCACGTCCACGTTGGTCGCAGAATTGACAAAAGACCTTTGATAGTTCCTAATTACCAAATGGAAAGTCTAAAAATTATCTGTGCTGCCAATACGGATAATATCATCGTATCATTAGAAAAAGTACAGAAGTTCGAGAAAGGTCAGTTAGTAAAGATAGTTGATGGCGCGTTTAAGGGAGTGGTTGGAAAAGTTGCAAGGTGGCAAGGGCAACAGAGAGTTGGGGTTGTTGTAGATGACTTGGTAACTGTTGTGACGGCATATGTGCCAAGTGCTTTTTTAGAAAAATTTATATAATTGGGGCAACATTGGTTACTTTTATATGATTAACAATGCAAATTAAATATCAATCAAAAATAATAAAATGAAAAAGTTACACTTACTCGTCGGAGTTTTCATTTTTATCGGGTGCCTTCAAGTCCATGCTGAGAAAAACAGGGGCGCTATGGAAAAATGGCAAACAGGTAATGTGGTTGGTAGTACAACGGTATGCCGTTCTCCTATGAGAAATTCTATTGATGTATATTATGATGACGAACTACGTCAAATAGAGATTTCCAGTGACGTGGGAGTTGAAGTTCAATTATTCCTATGTAATATAAATGGAAATACGCTGGACTATTCGCATTGCATAAATACAGTGTTGGATATACCATACAGATATAGTGGTATAATCATTCTACGCATTTAAAGTGAGTAATGGATTGCCACTGGTAAAATTACTATTTGATATTTTTCCAAGTAAACAAACATAACAACACTCTTCGAGTGTGTAGTTGACATTTAATAACAATAATAAAAATATGAAAAAAGCATTATGCGCAGAAATCCTATTGGACACTGGGAGCGTGTTGCAACGACGACTTTACGCTGGAAGGTAATCTTGATACTTTTCATCAGTACATTTGCTTTTGCCAAAAATGCCCATGCATATGATGATTTACGGAATAGTTTTCTTTCTTTTTTTTTGTATTTTTACCTCATTTTAATAATATGTAACCACAGTGTATGAATATGATGAAGACAGTCTTGAATACAGCTATATTTTCAGTATTATTCCTTTCTGGAGGAAACTTGTCAGCGCAGGTTTCACCTATCCGGTTAGGTGTCCGTTTAGGTTGTGGAATGTCTGTCAACACAGGAATGGATAAAATCCTTGTTCCTGAAGACTATTATTCCAATTACAATTTCAAAGACAAGTGGCAGTTTACTCCAACAGTTAGTGTATTTGCTCTGTATCATGTTGAGGGTTCCATCATAGGTGTTGAAGGTGGATTTAGCTATTGGCAGAAGGCATCACAGCTTGTCTATAATGATGATAAGGAGTTAAACTATAAGGTTACACCTCGTTATAATTACATTGGTGTATCTGCTCTGCTGAAGATTTATCCTTGGCGCAAAGGCTTTAATATCTCAATTGGAGGGCGTGCGGGAGCCAATCTTAATGGCAAGGGCATATCTTACGAGAGTAATCAAGAAGACAATAAGTTTGCAAACTATCATTTTACTACTGTAGCTGAGACGGAACGTTTGATGAAGGAGAAACTGACGGGGCAGCCAGATATTGCCGTTGGTGGTGGCTTTGGTTATGAAATTGGCAACCACTGGGCTTTAGATTTACGTTACTTTCACGGATTGAACTCTACCATCAAGACAGAGCGTAATGACTATAACTGGGCAGAACATTCAACCCATGGACAGAACATAGAGCTTAGTATCAGCTATCTTTTTAAACTTTAACCCTTATGAGTTTATCTATGAAGGACAAGAGCAACAGAAAAAAACGTTATATTCTGGCAGGAATCTTTCTTGGCATAGCTGCTCTTTTGGGTATAGAACGCTGTGTTAATGACGAGCCAGAGTCTGAGCAGAGTATAGAACAAAAGACAGCAGACAAGGCTCCATCACTGTCTGCTACACCACCTGTCTCTTCTTCTTTAGACAAGACAAATGTGCAGAAGGATTCGGGACGTTCAGATTGTGTATATAATAAGCTGGGGAATTCATCTGTAAACGATAAAACAGCCAGTACGAAACACGAGAAGAAAGAACCTGACAATGAACCTACTAATCAGAAAACAGGTGAATATGTTCTTGACAGTTCTATGAATAGCCAGCCCTCTATCGTACAGGAGAATCCGAAAGAAACTCCATCTGTGAGGACTTACTCTTTTCCTCACCATCATCTTTTTCGGATTGGACTTAGGGCAGGAGTTGGTTATTCCAGCATTTCAGGATTAAGCAGTATTATTGAGAACTATGATATACGTCCTACTTTCACAATGAATGAACGTGGTGGTGTAAATCCTCGTATTGGAGTCTTTGGCACATGGCAATATCGCAGGTTAGGTGCAGAGTTGAGCATTGATTATACTCGTCTCTCCAGCAAGCTGACGGAGTACAAGAAACCAGAAAATATAACCGAGACTACACGGTTTCATTATAATTTCATTACTCCACAAATCCTGCTTCGTTTCTATGCTTTCCCAAAGTTCTATATGGGAGCAGGAATCAGTGCTGCTATTCCGTTTGGCAGCCGTAATATCGACTTCACCAATGACCGCATTGGGGAGGTATACCGACAGCAGGCTGAACGTACTCAGGATCATCTGAGAGAATCTGTCAAAGCACGAGTGACATTTATTCCTACCATAAAGATTGGCTATGTTGATATAAAGAACGGTCTTGAGGCAGGACTGGAATACGGTTTCGGATTTAATGATGTGCTCCGCACCAGTGCCAATGACTATGGATATCAGGAGCGTATGAACAATCTGCAGACAGTCAGTCTTACCATTGGCTACAGTCTTCCACTTGGCAAAGCTAAATAAGCCGCATTTTCGAATCATATTAAAACAGTCTCTATATGAAACATAAATACCTCATAGCAGTTTTCTTCTTTATATCCACTCTTTCTGCTACAGCTCAGACCCCTGGTGGTGTAGATAAGCCAATGGTCTGGTCACACGATTCTGCCTCTGTCCGTGTCTCTGCTGGTGCTGGTCTTACCTATATCGGCGTAAGTAAGGTATATGGCGAAAAGGAACAGGCAATATGGGCTCTTGGAAGCGGAAGATCTATTACCCGTATACAGACAACCGAGCGTGCTGCTAACCTTGGTGACGGTACTTTTATGAATTATGCCAAGGAATCTCTGCCTGAAATGCGACTTTACAGCTATACGACCTCTTCCAATATGAGCAACGGTCAGACTCTGCATATCGGTCGGAATGGGAACGCTAAGCTGCCTGTAAAGAACCTTGATGGCCGAACTGTTGAGTATACCGTCTTCGATCGCCGCCTTTCTGATACAGAACGTTGCCGTGTGGAAAGCTACCTCGCATTGAAATACGGCGTGAGTCTTCGCAGTAGTTACCTTAATTCAAGAAGCGAGGTTATTTGGAATGGGTATACCAACAAGGACTATAGCCACCGTATAGCTGGTCTTATCTCAGACAAAGCCTCTGCCCTGCATAAGACAAGAGCCAAGAGCTGTGAGGAAGACGGTTTCCTTACAATCAGTATGAGCAAACCTCTTGAAGATGGTGAGAGTCTTCTTTGGGGTGACAACAATGGTAAACTTTCTTTCCGTCAGAGTAAGGCTTACGGCAAGTGGCTCGGTAGAAGATGGATGGATACAGCAACACGGATTGACAAGCCCAATGTTGATGTTGTAGCTGATAGTAAGCAGCTACGCCAGATACAGCCTCTTGCAGAAGGTGAGAGCTACTATCTTGCCGTTGATCCTACAGGAACAGGTAGCTTTCCTGTCAAAACTCTAAGTTATCATAAGGCAAATACGACAGTTGGTGATAGTATTGTCTTTAAGAATATACCGTTAGGCAAACGTGACGTATTCACGCTACGAGCTGCCAAAGATATGTTTACAACAATAGAAGTAGAGCAGCCAACGGAGAAGAGCGGCAGCACAGGAACACTTTCTGTCAGAGTAACAGGTGGTATTGCCCCTTACAAGATGACTCTACAGAGAGAACACATGTCTGTTTTCAATCGTACTACAAGCGACAGCATACAGTCTGCTGATGGACTCATAGAAGGAAAATACCTTCTTACGACGACAGACCATGTGGGCAATAAGTCTGAGAATGAGTTTCAGATATCTAAGACGGGTATCACAGAAATTCCTTCCATGAATCCTTCCGATGGAAATAGTGACTTCTTTGCGAATGTAAGTGTAAGTCCTAATCCAACGGCGAATGGATATGTCGGTGTCCAGGTGGAACTGAGCGAAGCTGCTCCATTGGACATGGCACTCTATACGGCGGGTGGAGCTCTTGTCAGTCGTCAGGCGAATATGCCAGATACATATTTCTCCACTAAAGTCTATCTTCCACAGACAGGTGTTTACTTATTGACACTGCAAAGTGGTAGCAAAGAAAAGACATTTAAACTGGTGAGAAAGTAATTCTCTTTTTATCCTTTATAAATTTTCCAACGCAAATATATATACTGAGGACCTTTAGGTCTGAAACAAAATAGCAAGAATAATGAAGTATTCTACACATTCATTCCTCCTTCCGTTCCTGTTGCTTGCAGGAATCATACTAAACTCCTGTAATGGTGGAAGTAATCGTTCTGCTAAAGAAACTGTAATCAGTGATTCTACATGTACTAATACAGTCTCTTCTGTACAAAAAGATAGCATTTCCCGAAAGGCTACTTCCTTACGAAAACAAGTTAAGGACAGTGTACAGAACTTACCTGTGAAGAGAATCTCCGAAGAAATCGCAAGAAATCAGAAGGGGAATCGTGTAGATACTCACAAGGCGAACAGGAAGTCTGCAAGACTTTTTGCAGACTTAGGCAAACGTACCGTCAGCAAGTTCTTTACCAACTCCGACAGCGATACGCTCAATGTTGGGCGTGCCCAGCTTGCCGTACCACGTGAGGCTATGGAAAAGGGTAAAGTTCTCAGTATTACGCCACTTAGAAAAGGTGAACTACCAACCTTGCCTACGGGTATGGTGAACGTTACAGGTAGTTGTGATACATTAATGGCAAGAACAGATACGGTGTCAGGGTATCGCTTCTTACCTCATGGCAATCACTTCGTCCATCATCTGGCAAGTATCGCAGTACCTTACGACAGCACGTTGATACCGAAAGGCTATACCGTAGATGATATCCACACCTATTATTATGATGAACTGCACCAACGTTGGACAATGCTTCAGTCAAAAGGTATTGATGCCAAACGTGAGGTGGCAATGGCAGAGACTTCACACTTTACGGATGTCATCAACGGTATCATCAAAGTTCCTGAGAGTCCCGAAACACAGAACTATGTCCCTACAGGTATCAGTGAGCTGAAGGCTGCTGACCCAGCAGCGGGTATTCAGCAGATTGAAGCCCCATCAGCTAATCAGAATGGTACGGCGTCACTGTCCTATCCTTTCGAAGTTCCTGCAGGGCGTAATGATATTGGTGTAAGTGCCGGCTTACAGTATAGCAGCGAGGGCGGTAGTAGCTTTGTTGGCTATGGATGGAGTCTTCCTGTACAGAGTATTGACATAGAGACCCGCTGGGGTGTACCACGTTTCGATGATAAGTCAGAAAGTGAGAGCTATCTTCTCATGGGACAGCAGTTCAGTGACCGACTCTATCGTAGGACCGACTCTTTGGCAAGACAGGCAGACAAGCAGTTCTATCCAATGACTGAAGGTGGTTTCAGTAGGATTATCCGAAAGGGTAACAGCCCGAAGAACTATTACTGGGAAGTGACTGGCAAGGATGGTACAGTCTACAGTTATGGTGGTCATGGTGGTCATGTCAGTGATGCAACTTCTCTTACCGACACCAAGGGTAACCGTATCAAATGGGCACTTGACCGTGTTACCGATGTTCACGGAAACTTTGCTGCTTTCCATTACATGAAGTCTGGCAATAACCTTTATCCTGAACGCTATACATGGACAGGATTCGGGGAGACGGAAGGACTGTATAGCATTGAATTCAATATTGACTCTATAGCCACAGACCGAAAAGATGTAACGAGTAGCGGAAGACTTGGCATTATGCAAAGGGACAAAGGGCTACTCCGTAAGGTCACAGTGAAGAATAATGGTCAGCAACTCCGCAGCTATAGCTTAAACTATGAAGAAGGACCGTTTGGCAAAATGCTGCTAAAGAGCATTGATCAGAACGATAGTAGGGATGGTAAGGTTGCTACACAATCCTTTGACTATTACAATGACCTCAAAAATGGGCTTTTCTCTTCTAAGGAAGAGATATGGAAGGCCGAAGGAGAAGATTACGAAGCATTCCTCAGTCATTCGGTTCGTGGGTGTGATGACAATCTTAGTATTCTTGGTGGTGGAGCTTCAAAAAGCCACACTACAGGTGGGGGAACAATGATAGGTGTAGGTTTCACTGGTGGAACAGTAAACGTCGGTCCATCTTTCTCTAATAGCAAAAGTTCAAATACAGGTAAAGTTGCTTTCGTTGATATTGATGGTGATGGACTGCCTGATAAGCTTTTCAAACAAGGTAACGAACTTTTCTATCGTAAAAACATGAGTGCAGATGGAAAGGATTTACTCTTTGGTAAAGCGTTACGGATACGAGGAGTAAACTCTTTCTCTGAAGGTAATAGTATCAGTCGTTCTCTTAATGCAGATGCTGCTGTTGAAGTTGGTATTACAAATAAACTTGGTGCTTCTGTTGGAATTTCTTATACACATTCAAAAGATCAGGACAAGACTACCACCTATCTTTATGATTTCAACAGTGATGGACTTACAGACATAGCTGTCAATGGTCAGGTCTACTTCAATCATATTGTAGACGGTAAACCTGTATTTAGTCCTGCAAGTAATGTGACTGCCAATCCTATTATTGGTGAAGGATCACCTATTGATAAGCATTTTATTCCAGACTATAAGGTTATCCGTGACTCCTTGGAAAAGGAATATCCACTGAATGATGCCGTCCGGATGTGGTGCGCACCTTTTGCTGGCAAAGTCAACATACAAAGTACTATAAAAAAACTTAGCAATCAAGGTGATGGCATCATCTACAGCATTCAACATGAGAACAATGGTTTCATGGTCCGCGACTCTTTATTACAAGCTGGTAGCAAAACCAACAATCTTAATTGTGATGTAAAAGTAGGAGACAGAATTTTCTTCCGTCTTCAGTCTCGATATGATGGTGAGGACGACAGAGTTCTTTGGAATCCCATAATTACTTATATATCTTTGCCTGTTGGCAAGGATAGGTATCTGTCAGAAGACTTAAAAACATATAATAGCAAGGCTGATTATATAGAAGGTGAAAACAATGTTGCTATATTTAATCGTACTGGTAAGGTTACGCTTCACGCTCCTTATATGAAGGGGAAGACTTCTGATGATGTTACACTTATCGTCACACGCTTGGATCAACATGGTGAAACGATTGTAAAACGGCTTAAACTTCCAGCTGATAGTGTAGTCAATGGCTCCTACGATTATACTGATGACATAAATGAGAAAGATTCTATTTCATTCTTCTTTGAAATCACAACCACATCCCCAGTTGATTGGACAAAAGTACAATGGGCGGGTAGCTATAATTATGAAGATGACCAAGAAAGTGTACGTTTTGTTGCATCTCGTAGGATGTTCAACAAGCCTGTTAGTATAGCAGGGAGCAAAGTGTTGAAACAGGGTGTTACCGTATTGAATAGACAATACCGTCCTAAACTTTTTATTGTTCCAACACTATCCGTTGTGCGTGAAGATAAAAAGAATGACACGGATACTGCTACAGTTTACCTCACTTTACATGATCAAAACGGACTTCCCGTATTGCACCACACCTGTCGTCTGAATACTTCCAATACGCTCAAGGTAGATACTATCATAGTTACAGACACAACACTTATCAAACGATTAAATACAGGTAAGGTGACTGCTACTTTTGCAGTAAGTAACGAATTATCTAAATCTACTCATGCCAAAGTTAGTCTTTTACGCGATAGTCTTTCTTACCAAAGTGCCACATCTACAGTTGTTACTGCTGAACAGCGTGTTCTTGTGGATACGTTAGAGGCTTGTGTTTTCTCTGGGTATAACTCTGTTGATTATGGAAGGCTCTATCGAGGATGGGGACAATTCGCCTATAATGGCAATAAAGCCTATGCTACCCAGCCAATAGAAGTATCAGCACTGACCATTGACAGGGATAAATATAAGGATATAGCCGAGCATTATAAATCTACACACGATGGCAATCAACTTGCAAAGAGTCTTACTCCTGTCAACGAACAGCGCTTCTTTGTTATGGGATATGATGCAAACAAGAGGATGTATGTTGGTGGATCTGAGCATGTCTTTATCTCTTTAGATACAATCTGTAGTTCTCGTATCGGCGAGGATGCTATCATAATAGACAGTGTCTATTATGCTAAGAATGCAGGTGAATTGTCTGCCCCTGTGCTCATGAGTGAGTCAAAGAGTAATGGCTATGGTGTAAGTGGTGGAATCTCCTATGCAGGACTCAGTGGCAGTAAGAGTACACAGACTTCTTATAGCAAGGTAGCTCTAATGGATATCAATGGTAATGGTTACCCTGATTGGTTAGAGGAAGTGGATGGCAGTATTGTTACTCAATACACAAAAGCAACGGGTACACTTGGTGAAGATCGCATGAAATTAAATGTCAGTCGACCAAGATTCAAAGCAAGTTCTTCTACTGTCGGAGCAAATGGAAGTCTATCAAAACAAGCTTCGGCAAAGAACGCTTTAGCTATCAGTATCAATCCTAAACCACAAGACGATGAAACACCAGGCGGTAGTGATACGAAGAATTCATCCAATGGTAATGCTATCTCCAGTGTGTCAGTGAGCGCAAGTGGAGACTTTACTTCTGGAACTTCTCATACAGAAAGTGATTGGACTGACCTCAATGGCGACGGATTACCTGATATGCTCTTGGGCGACAAGGTGAAGTTTGGTCTTGGATATAACTTTACAAATGAGGAGAGTAGCGGTGTTACATCATTGGAGTCTTCTGAAAATAGCACATGGGGTGCAGGACTTGGTACATCCATTGGGGTACTTGGTAATGCTGATATTTCTTTCGGTGTCAACGGAACAAAGACGACAACAAAATATAATGTATCTTTTATAGATATTAATGGCGATGGCTTACCTGATATGGTAACTCGTAGTGGTGGAAAGTTCACTATAATGTTGAATACGGGTTCTGGTTTTATTCCTTATTCCGAAGAACAACAAGGTTGTTTCAATGAGTCATTGGCAACGTCCGTTTCTCAATATGGTAATTTTGCTGTTTCCATTCCAATACATATTCTGTTTTTAAAACTAAGGTTTACAACTAAGGTTACCAAATCTTGGTCAAGTGGCGTTAGTCTTACAAGCGCAGCCTTGAGAGATATTGATGGTGACGGACGTCCCGACCTTATCATATCTGGCGGGGCAAAGCAGCTTATCGTCCACCGTAACCTTACGGGCAGAACGAACATGCTGCGCTCTGTGACACTTCCTTTCGGCGGACATATCAGTATCGGGTATGAGCAGACAACTCCAAGTTACGACTTGCCGGGACGTCGCTGGGTGATGTCATCTGTTGAGACGACAGGTGGATACAAGGAGAACGGAGCAGTACGAAGCAGAAATACCTTTGAATATAGTGGTGGCTACCGTGACCGTCGTGAGCGTGACTTCTATGGTTTCAAGCAGGTACGTACCAACCAGATAGATACAGAGAACGGTGATAGACTCTATCGTTACTCCGTACAGACTTATGGTAAGAACAGGGATTACTATGCGCATGGGCTTGTTACGAGTGAATATCTCTATACCGCTGATGGAAAGAAACTGCAGGGATCTCTATATGACTACGACCTGAAGACACTCGCCGTTGGTAATAATACGACAGATGCTGTTGTCTTCCCTGCCCTAAAGACACTCGTTCAGAGTAACTTTGATGAAGCCAGTGGGGACTGTCTTTCGGTTGCTGTCAGCAATACTTACGATGAATATGGTAACCTACAGGGATATAAGGAGACGACAACGGGCTATAGCTTAGAGGCAAACATCAATTATCATAAGATAGCCGACAAGTATATCGTCAGTGTCCCGTACGTCTTACATCACCGATGATAAAGCCAATATCACCCAGTATGATGCTTACCTACCATACGGTGAACTGTTAGTTGACGAGCATAGTAGCATTGAAGACCTACCGTATAAGTTCAACGGCAAACAGTTCGATGAAGAGACAGGCTTGTACTATTATGGTGCAATATACTGGTTGACATATCATTATTATTTTCCTGCATACAAAAATATTGAACAAAAATTTCAAAAAGATTGTATGTTGTCCAAAATAGTTTTTGGGATGTTTGCGATTGCAGTTATTTGTATATCAATCCACATCAATTGTTGGCTATCAGAGCTTTATCTAATAAAATGGAAAAGCCTATGATAATCATCATCTAAAATAGGGCGAAGTGGTTATAACCATTTCGCCTTATTATTTAAAAAACTACTTGAGAATCAACAAAAAGATTATGAGAATCCGATACAGCCAACTCGCCAAATTTCGTTTATAACATAAAAGTTGTTATAATATATATAAATATTCTTCTTTGATACTTCCTGCCATTATCTTTGCCGATTAAAATGTTAGTGCAAAGCAATAATGAAGTAATAGAAATGTAAAAAGTAAACAACATGGAACGCAAAGAACAGACCGGGCATATCTGTAGATGG
>ERZ773112.1823-NODE-1823-length-11270-cov-93.187695_pt1 | contig 11270 bp, 11 predicted proteins | sample MGYA00580566_ERZ773112 | MGnify/ENA primary metagenome ERZ773112 (study PRJEB29015, sample SAMEA2737842) | human gut metagenome | biome: human gut; feature: human-associated habitat; material: faeces | place: China | collected 2012 ... | reverse complement strand
CTAAGCAGATGCCCAGCAGCGGCTTTTTCTGCGTTTCCTCGCGCAGAACGGGCACAAGGCCCGTGGCTTCGAGCTTGGCCATTGCGTCGGCGAACGCCCCGACGCCCGGCAGCAGGATATGATCCGCCGCCCGCAGGTCCGCGGCGTCGCGGGTCACCCGCACCTCTGCGCCCAGGCTTCTGACGCTGGACGACAGGCTGAACAGGTTGCCCACGCCGTAGTCAACGATTGCGATCATGTATGGTTCTCCCCCTCTGTATAAAACTTATCCATGGGCCGGCGGGCCGGGTTGGTGAGAATGGAATCATAGCCCTTCAGGCGCGGTGTCTTGCGCTGTGGGAGCGGCATTTATTCACCCAGGATCTCATCCAGCGCCGCAAAGAACCGCTGCATCTGCTCGGGTGTGCCAATCGTGATGCGCAGATAGTCCGAGATGCGCGGCGCGTTGAAGTGGCGGATTAAAATGCCGCGGGCGCGCAGCTTTTCAAAAATTTCCACACAGGGCATACGGTCTGTGGTCGCAAACAAAAAATTTGTGGCCGAGTCAAACACCGTGAACCCGCGGCGGCGCAGCTCGTCGGTGGTGTGGGTGCGCTCGGCAATGATCTTTGCCGTTACATCGGCAAAATAGTCCTCGTCGGAGATCGCCGCCGCGCCCGCGGCCTGGGTCATGGCGTTGACGTTGTAGGGGCTGTAGCTGAACTTGACGCGGTTCATGTCGGCAATCAGCGCGGGCCGTGCAATGCAGAAGCCCAGCCGTGCACCCGCCAGATTGTGCGTTTTGGAGAAGGTATGGGTGATGACGAGATTGTCATATTTTTCCAAAAGCGGCAGACAGGACGACCCGGCAGGCGCGAACTCGACGTAGGTCTCGTCCACGATCACGATGTTGTCGGTCTTGAGCATGATGCGGCTCAGTCCTGCCAGGGTTCCGCCGCCTATGCCGATGCCTCCGATGTGCCTTATCTCGTTGTCATCGCATTTTACGAGCGATGTTCCGGTTCCCATGCTCACCACGATCATGCGGTCGAGCTTGCTTTCGTATCGGGCGCCCAGTCCGTCGGCCACGAACTCCTCGCTCTTCGAGGTAGGCAGTTCGTAGATGGGCTCGTCGATATAGGCTGAACCTACGCCTGTGAGCATCACCTGTTCTACATCGCTCAGCGCAATCTTGTTGTCGTGAAGATACTTGCCGAAGGCTCCGTAGAGCGAGGTGATAGGGTCGGTGGCCTTGATGCGGATGGGGCTTACCACCACGCCGCTTTCATCGATGCCCACAATCTTGGTCGTAGAGATGCCTACGTCGATTCCTATAACAATCTTTTTCATTCCTTTATATATATAATAATGTGTATTTTCGCAGATGATGCCCCCTCTAGAGCACGCCCATCTTGCAGAAGGTGATGAGCACGGCGTAGCCCACTATCATGCTCAGGATGCCCACCGTGAGTCCTGCCTTCACCATGTCGGTCTGCTGGATGAGGCCGGTAGAGTAGGCGATGGCGTTAGGAGGGGTTGAGATAGGCAGCGACATGGCGCAGCTGGCCGATACCGCTACTCCGATGAGGATGGTAGAGGTGCCGCCGATGGTGTTGAGCTTGTCGCCCATGCCGGCGCATACCACCGTGAGGATAGGGATGAGCAGGGCGGCGGTGGCGGTGTTCGAGATGAAGTTACTCAGGATGAAGCATACCAGTCCGGATACGATCATGATGACCAGCGGATTGAATTCTGTAAACGGAATGCTCTTTACGGCTGCCTCGGCAAGACCGGTGCCGTTCATCGCCAATCCGAGGGCGAATCCGCCTGCCACCATCCAGATGACAGCCCAGTCAATCTCCTTCAGGTCCTTGGCTGTAACCACTCCCGTAAGGGCGAATACGGCGATAGGGAGCATGGCCACGGTGTTGGCGTTGATGCCCAGCTGCTTGCCGAATACCCAGAGCACGATGGTTGCAAGGAAGGTAACGGCCACTACCGTGGTGCGCCAGTTGTGCTGCATGTTGCCCTCGATGTTGAGCTCGATTGTCTTGGCAGAGAACGGGAACATCTTGCGGATGATGACCCATGCCATCAGGAGCATGATGAGCACCATAGGGGCCATGATGAGCATCCAGTCACCGAAGCTGAGACCCAGGTTGAGTCCTGCAGGGTCGTTCAATACCTTGAAGGCGAAGGCGTTAGGAGGAGTTCCGATAGGGGTTCCCATACCGCCCAGGTTGGCTCCGATAGGAATGGCCATGGTGAGCGCCACGCGGCCCTTGCCCGAAGGCGGCAATGATTTGAACACCGGTGTGAGGAAGGTGAGCATCATGGCGGCGGTGGCTGTATTTGAAATAAACATCGAGAAGATGCCGGTGATGAGCATGAAGCCCAGCAGCACGTTCTCAGAACGCTTGCCGAATGGCGCAATCAGGGCCTTCGCCATCATCACGTCGAGTCCGCTCTTGGTAGCGGCTATGGCGAGCACGAAACCGCCCAGGAAGAGGATGATGGTAGGGTCGGCGAAGCACGCCATCACACCCTGATAGTCGAGCAGCTTGCCCATCTCTGCCTCCGAGCCTTGCATAATCTTAAAGGCGGAGTCGCTGACGAAGAACAGCAGCACGAAGATGATCACTACGCTGGTAGCCCATGCCGGTATGGCCTCGGTGAGCCAGAGCATCACGGCCATGACGAAGATGGCGATGACGCGCTGCTGCACGATGGTTAGCCCATCGATGCCGAAGCTGTCGATGGGCAGGTTCCAGACGATAACGGTAAGCAGAGCCGTTATGAGGAACAGCAATGCTTTCTTGCGATTAAAATCGCCATTCAATACTTTCTTTACAGTTTCTTGCATTATCTTTCTGTCTTAAGGATTATTTTCTTGCAAAAATACGTGTTTTTTTTGTATTTTGCAAGTTTTTTTGCAGAAATAGTGAAAAAAATGCCGAAAAATGTTGTTGTTTCAAGAAAAAATGCTATATTTGCAGTGGATTTGCCGATAACGGCTATCGGTGATTCAGAAAACTTGGAGCACCCGGAAGGGTGATTCAGCGAACCTGATATTGTCTAATCAATTAAAAGGAGATAATGAAATGAACAAGTCTGTAGTATTTATCATCATCCTGCTCGTGATAGTTCTATCTATCATCGTATCGCAGTACTTCCACAAGCGCCACCATGAATATAAGATGGCGGACATCGAGAAGGCTATCCGCAAGGCTTATCCTAAGGGTATAGGCACGATAAGCAAGGAAGAACTGGTAACAGCTGTGAAGAAATACTTCCACTGTTCGGCGAAGGAGGCTCATTATATAATAGGTGTAGCCCGTCGCAAGAAGCTGGTTGATATCGCTGCAGAATATGTTACTATCATGTTTTGAAACGAGATAAAAGCTTTAAATATGTTTTCGCCGAGAGGCTAGGATTGGATTTAGTTTGAAAAAAGTATTATTTATTTGAGGCACAAAGGATTGTTAGCGACATGCTGATTTCGAAGGGGTTATGTGTGGGTTAGCATGTTGTGTTCGGGACGTCTGGTATGGTACATTGCGTAAACAATTTAACTGCCAGACAAAGTTTACCCTCCCTAGGACTTTTTAAGACCTGGGGAGGGTTTTACTTTTTCAGGCTCAGCACCTTTTATTCAAGTCCATTGCCGCCGTTTTCGCTTCCGGTTCCGCCAGTAGAATCGCCGCCCGATGGGGTGTCGCCTCCGGATGGATTATCGCCTCCGGATGGATTATCGCCTCCGGATGGGGTAGTAGGAGGCGTATCGGTAGAGGTAACCTGCTTCACCACCTTGCCGTTTCGGTCGTAGCAGGTGATGTTGACGGAAGTCTCTTCGAGTTCCTTCTTGATGTCGGTGTTAGGCACGAAGATGATGTATCGGCGGGTGATGAGGTTGGCGCTCACCTTGTTCACATCCTCTACGGCGGTAGAGTTAAGACCGAATCGGAGGCTGCCCAGTCCTGGCACAGCCACGCTGTGGCCCTCGGTGGCCCATGCAGCAATCACTTCGCCGATGGCCGACCATCCGGCGTTGATTACCGCCTTAGGCAATCCGCTGCGAACGGCAGCTTCTTCTATCACCTTCGTGGCGTTGAGCTGGCTGTAGAGTTCAGCCTGCATCACGAATGCCCACTTTTGCTTACCTTTTTCGAACGCTACGTTGCGCTCAATTGCTTTTACTTTAATACCCATAATTCAAATCGTTTTTTTAAATGGTTAAACAAATCAGTTTACATGCAGCTGGTAACACCGAGCGTGGTGCCTACGGCAGTAAGTACAGCGATAATCACCTGCAAGATAGTTTTCCAAACTTCCTTTTTCATTTTCTTTTTCCTTTCTTTTTTTTAATGGTTCAACAATCAGTTTCTTTTCTGAACTTTCGCAAGTTTTTCCCCACACGCCCTGAAAGGGCAGAAGCTCCTAGCCCAGGGCATCGCCCTGGGTTTGATCCAGCAACAACAAAGTCGCCCTGAAAGGGCAAAAGCTTTCTATTTCAAAGCTTTTGCCCTTTCAGGGCGACTTTCTATATATACCTTATACCCAGGGTGTTGCCCTGGGCTAGGAGCTTCTGCCCTTTCAGGGCGTGCTGGCATAGAACTTTTACTTCGTTCCGAAATAGAGGAAGAGCATTCCGAGCAGAACGAGGAGGAGATCTACGAACTTCGCCTTGAGATTCTTCTCATGGAAGATGGCTGCACCGAAGAGGAAGCTGACGATAACCGAACCGCGGCGAATCATGCTCACGATACTGATCATGGCACCAGGCAGACTCAGAGCGTAGAAATAAACGAAGTCGGCTGCCGAAAGGAAGATACTGATGAAGATGATACTCCAGTGCCAGTGGAATGGGGTAGAATTCTTCTTGTTAGGCCACCATATCATCAGCAGCATGGCTCCCATGAGGAAACACTGGTAGATGTTGTACCAGCTCTGTACAATCATTCTGTCTAATCCTACACCACCATTCTCTGGCGGAGCCATCAGATACTTGTCGTAGAGACCGCTTATTGCACCGAGAACGGCAGCCAGCACGATGAAGTAAATCCATTTGTTGTGCTTGAAGTCGATACCCTCTTTCTTGCCGCTGCGCGAAAGCATGGCAAAGGAGATGATGGCAAGTATGACACCAATCCACTGATACAGATTCAGTACCTCGCCATAAACCAGCAGGGCACCCACGAGTGTCATTACCGGTCGGGTGGCGTTGATAGGTCCCACGATGGTGAGCGGCAGGTGTTTCATGCCGAAATAACCGAAGATCCAGCTGCTCAATACGATGAAACTCTTGAGCACGATGTACTTGTGAACTTCCCATCCGCCTTCTGCTACATGAAACATCGTTCCATCCAGCGAATTTCCTGTATAGCTCATCACGATGAACGGCAGGAAGATGAGCGATGAGAAGAGCGTGTTCAGAAAGAGCACGGGAATCACTGCGTTACCTGAAAGCGCCTTCTTCTTGAAGGCATCATAAAATCCCAGCAGCGCTGCTGAGAGAAATGCTAATACTAACCACATTTTTATGAATGTTAAATGTTGAATGTTGAATGTTGAATGAGGCTCGCGCCCTTGTGTTTCTAATCATTTAATCTTTGAAATCATACCCTACCTCTTCCAGGAACAATGCGTTACCTGGCATGCTTTCGCCTGCATCGCTGCGGCTTCCGTTGTGCAGGATATCGAGAAACTGTTCCATCGTAATCTTTTCTCTGCCTACATCAATGAGCGTTCCCACTACGGCTCTCACCATGTTTCTCAGGAAACGGTTGGCGGTAATCTCAAAATACCAGGTGGTAGGAGAGGTCTGTATCCATCGGGCGGCTGTTACATGGCAGATGGTGGTCTTGTTGTCGCCACCCGCCTTGCAGAACGCTGCATAGTCTTCGTGATGCAGAAAATGCTGAGCCGCCTCGTTCATCTTCTCGAAATTCAGGGGATAGTTCATCTGCAGTGAATAATGGCGCTCAAACGGATCTTTCTGCGTATGTATATAATAATGGTATGTGCGCGAGATGGCAGAGAAGCGGGCATGCATCTCCGGGGCTACCTCCCTTACTTCGTATACGGCGATGTCGCGGGGCAGGATGCGGTTCAGACGGTATACCAGCTGGTCGGGTTCCATCGGAATCCTGTCGGTATCGAAGTGGGCTGCCATGTGTCGGGCATGTACGCCGGTATCGGTCCTTCCTGCTCCCACCACCTCCATTTCCTTTCTCAGAAGTATGGAGAGGGCGCGCTGCAACTCCTGCTGCACCGAATTGGCATTGGGCTGAATCTGCCAACCGTGGTAGTTGGTGCCGTCGTAACCGAAGAATATGAAATATCTCATGATGATCTTTGAACTTTATTGTTTTTTGCTATGAACTTTGAGCTTTGATTTGTTCTACGTTCTTTGCTTAATTCGGGTGCAAAGTTACTAAAAAAACGTGAAATATGGTATAATAATACAGATTTTTTTCAAAAATGGTACAATCTTGAAAGAAAAGTTCAATTTTATTTTGCAAATTGACAATAATTGTGTACTTTTGCCAACGTTTTTGATATTATAGATTATGGCACAGAACATATTCAAGGGTTTAGGTGTTGCCCTTATTACTCCTTTCAACACCGATGGCTCGGTTGATTATCAGTCGCTCAAGCGATTGGTAGAGTTTCAAATTGACAATGGTGCAGACTTCCTTTGCATCCTTGCCACAACTGGTGAGGCTCCATGTCTTACACAGGAAGAGAAAGATAAAATCACAGAATTGGTGAAAGACGTGAACAAGGGTCGCATCAAGATATTGAAATATTGTGGTGGTAATAATACTGCTGCTGTCGTTGAAGAAATCAAGAACACCGACTGGAGTGGCATCGATGGCATCCTCAGTATCTGTCCTTACTACAACAAACCTTCTCAGGAAGGTCTCTATCAGCACTTCAAGGCCATTGCCCAGGTTAGTCCGCTGCCTATCGTGCTCTACAATGTTCCTGGCAGAACCGGTATCAACATGAAGCCTGAAACAACCTGCCGTATCGCCCGCGACTTCCCTAATGTGGTAGCCGTGAAGGAGGCTAGTGGCAGCCTGGAGCAGGTAGATGAAATTATCAAGAACAAGCCTGATAATTTTGATGTTATCAGCGGTGATGATGCGCTTACCTTCTCAATGATTGCCAGTGGCGCTGCCGGCGTTATCTCTGTTATCGGCAATGCCCTGCCTAAGGCTTTCAGCCGTATGATCCGTCTCGAGTTCCGTGGAGAATATGAGCCAGCCCGTAAGATTCATCATTCTTTCACCGAACTCTACAGTCTGCTCTTCGTTGACGGTAACCCTGCCGGCGTAAAGGCGCTCCTCAATGATATGGGCTTCATCGAGAACGAGCTCCGTCTGCCTCTGGTTCCTACCCGTATTGCAACCAAGCAGAAGATGAGCGACATTCTGAAGACTTTGAATATCTAAAATAGTGATTAGTTATTAATCATTTAGTACCATGGCAGAAGATAGAAGAATCATACACGAGATAACACCGCTGATGGGTAAGGATGTGCTCTATATTGCAGACAGGCATAAGAAGGAGTTTACTTATCCTATCCATAACCATTCGGTGTACGAGTTGAACTTTGTAGAGAATGCAAAGGGAGTAAGAAGAATCGTTGGAGATTCGCAGGAGGTGATAGGCGACTATGATCTCTGTCTCATCACATCGCCCGATCTGGAGCATGTATGGGAGCAGAACGAATGCCACAGCGATGACATTCGTGAGATTACCATCCAGTTTGATTTCTCCATGAGTGATGAAACGCTCTTCGGAAGAAATCCCTACGCCAGCATTACCCGTATGATGCAGGAAGCGAAGAAGGGACTCTCATTCCCGATGCAGGCAATCATGAAGGTATACGGAATGCTCGATACTTTAAGTTCCGTAAAAGACGGTTTCTATGCCGTACAGCAGTTCCTGACCATTCTCTACGAACTGTCACGCTGCGAAAATGCCCGCACCCTGGCTTCCAGCAGTTATGCCAAGGTAACGGTAGAAGACGATAGCCGGCGCATCCTGAAGGTGAAGAATTTCATCTCCAAGAACTATATGGATGAACTTCGTCTGCCGGAGCTTGCCTCGCTGGCAGGCATGAGCAGCAGTGCGTTCAGCCGTTTCTTCAAGCTCCATACCGGCAGAAATATTTCTGAGTATATCATCGATCTGCGTCTGGGTTATGCTGCCCGCATGCTGGTAGATACCGCCAAGAGCATCAGCGAGATTGGTTTTGATTGCGGATTCAACAATCTCAGCAACTTCAACCGCATCTTCAAGAAAAAGAAAGGATGCTCGCCAAGCGAGTTCCGTGAAAGCTATCATAAGACAAGAATCATTGTATAATACAGCCAACGTAATCGTTTAAGTGAAATTATCAAAAATATTTCGCTTAAACGATTCTTTTTTCCGATATTTGTTGTATCTTTGCGCTACAATTCATAGTGAATAAATAAACATTTAAAAACTACGATAACGAATTATGAAGCAATTTATGGATGAAAACTTCCTGCTCGACACGAAGACTGCACAGGATCTTTTCCACAATCATGCGGCTAAAATGCCAATTATCGATTATCACTGCCACCTCATCCCTGAGATGGTAGCCAATGATCACAAGTTTAAGAGTATTACAGAACTTTGGCTCGGCGGCGACCACTACAAGTGGCGTGCTATGCGTACCAACGGTGTAGATGAGCGTTTCTGCACAGGTACTGATACTAGCGACTGGGAGAAGTTCGAGAAGTGGGCTGAAACTGTGCCTTATACTTTCCGTAACCCTCTCTATCACTGGACTCACCTGGAGCTCAAGACTGCTTTCGGTATCGATAAGCAGCTCAGCCCTAAGACTGCCCGTGAAATCTACGATGAGTGTAACGAGAAGTTGCAGTTGCCTGAATTCAGCGCTCGTGGCTTGATGCGTCATTATAACGTAGAGTGCGTTTGTACTACAGATGACCCAATCGATGACCTGCGTTACCACAAGCAGACACGTGAGAGCGGTTTCGAAATCAAGATGATTCCTGCTTGGCGTCCTGACAAGGCTATGAACATCGAGAAGCCAGATTTCGCTGACTATATGAACAAGCTCGGTGAGGTAGCTGGTGTTACCCTCGTTACATTCCAGGATATGGTTGATGCTTTGCAGAAGCGTCACGACTTCTTTACTGAGAACGGCTGTAAGTTGAGCGACCACGGTATCGAGGAGTTCTACGATGAGCCATACACAGATTCTCAGATTGAGACTATCTTCGCCAAGGCTATGCGTGGCCAGCAGCTTTCTGCTCTCGAAATCCGTCAGTACAAGCATGCATTCCTCAAGGTTTGCGCTGAGATGGATCACGCTGCCGACTGGACACAGCAGTACCACTATGGTGCTATCCGCGACAACAATACACTGATGTACAACAAGCTCGGTGCTGATACCGGTTTCGATTCTATCGGTGAGTTCACTACAGCCAAGGCTATGAGCAGCTTCCTCAATGAGCTCAACATGGAGGGTAAGCTCACACGTACTATCCTCTATACATTGAACCCATGTGCCAACGAGGTAATCGCTACTATGCTCGGTAACTTCCAGGATGGTTCTTGCCCAGGTAAGATCCAGTTTGGTTCTGGCTGGTGGTTCAACGATCAGCTCGATGGTATGACCCGCCAGATGAACGCACTCTCTGTATTGGGTCTCCTGAGCCGTTTCGTAGGTATGTTGACCGACTCTCGTTCATTCCTCAGCTACCCACGTCACGAGTACTTCCGTCGTTTGCTCTGCAACCTCCTCGGCAATGATGTAGAGAAGGGCTTGCTTCCTAACGACATGGAGAGCCTCTCTCGCATGGTAGAGGATATCTCTTACAACAATGCTCGCAACTACTTCAAGTTCTATTAATCTATAGAACAGAAGCAATTTATACTAAGACAAATCCCTTGACAGCATCGGTGGCCACGGCAGCAACGGCAGTGGCAGCCTCGGCTGCCTTCTTTGCGGTGGTCACAGCAGCCTCGGCAGCCTTTTTGGTGCTGGTCTTGCAGGTGGCCTTCTTGGCGGTCTTAACAACCTCAGCGGCGGTTTCGGCAACCGGCTTATCGGCAGAAGCCTTCACGGTGTCAACAACCTCGGTAGCAACTTCGGCTGCAGCCTTGGCAGCGGCGTCAACGGTCTTGGCAGCGCTTTCAGCGGCAGCCTTCACTTCAGCCTTTGCTTTAGCGGCGGTAGCCTTGGCGCTGGTCTTGGGCTTGCGGGTCACTTCGTTGATGGTCCAGTACTGGTTATCGCCGTTCACATCGGCCCAGATCTGCAGGACTGCACCGTTTTCGGTGTTCATGTTGACCAGGTCCAGGCACTTGCCGGCCAGGTTGGACTTGATCTTTACGCGGCCATCATTGGCGGGCTCCACGATCCACAGCTGGCTGGAAGCGTTAGCGCCTTCCCACTGGTGAACATGGGTGCCATCGGTCACGCCGGAGCAATCCAGGTCCATCATCTTGCCGGTGAAACGGTTCTTGATGCGGTACACGCCCTCGCCGGCGCGCACAAAGCTCCACTGCTGCCATTCGGCGTTGGCATTATCCCACAGCTGGATCTGAGCGCCGTTCTCGGTGTTGTAATCCTTTACTTCAACAACCTTGCCGTTTGCAGCGGCGATGGTATAAAACTTATCCTCAGTAATAACGGTCTGAGCAATTTTCTTGGTAGCCATGTATAAGCTCTCCTCTCAGTTTATCGTGTTGGTTGATCAGTTTTGTACGCCTGCGGCTGGCAGTGTTCTGCGCAGCCCCCCTCCAAAGCGTCATCTATATAAAAAGGAGTGCTGTGTTGGTTCAGCCTCCTTGTCTTCCCCTCTATTATAGCCAATTATTTCCACATCGTCAAGTTTTGTGCGGCGTGACGGCATTTTACACAAAAAGGCCGGGAAGGGTGGAATCCTTCCCGGTATTTTTATAGGGATTTTCCGTTTTTATGCCGATTGCGCTTTTGTTGCGCACTTATCCGGCAGAAATGCTATTTCAGGAGTTTTCCGCAAAATTGCCGGTGTACAGGCGGTAGTAACGGCCCTTTTGGGCAATCAGCTCATCGTGGGTGCCGCGCTCAATAATGCGGCCCTGTTCCAGCACCATGATGCAGTCCGAGTTGCGCACGGTGGACAAGCGGTGGGCAATGACGAAGGTCGTGCGGCCATACATCAGGCCGTCCATGCCGTCCTGCACAAGCTTCTCGGTGCGGGTGTCGATGGAGGACGTTGCCTCGTCCAGGATCAGCACCG
>ERZ773112.1796-NODE-1796-length-11364-cov-3.298965_pt1 | contig 11364 bp, 7 predicted proteins | sample MGYA00580566_ERZ773112 | MGnify/ENA primary metagenome ERZ773112 (study PRJEB29015, sample SAMEA2737842) | human gut metagenome | biome: human gut; feature: human-associated habitat; material: faeces | place: China | collected 2012 ... | reverse complement strand
GTCTGTCTGATCATTTCACGCAGAGTTTTTGCATTTACGGTAATCATATCTGTCTCTTCCAAAATTTTTTCTATTAAAGTTTCATAATTATACAATGTAATACCTGGTATCTTCTCATTTTTTTGTACCATTGGACTTATATTAATTCCCACCATATCTCTATTATAAAATTCCAAAGGTAGCCTCTCACACATTGGTTTAAGAGCAAATGCTGAATCTGCAACAAGCACAGTATTCGGATTTATTTTTTTCAATGCATTATATGTAATAGATTCTCTTGCTGTAATAAGATGATAACGTTTTAAATCAGACGTAATATCCAAATTATTTAGTAAACCTGGTTCAACTGAACATCCCCATAAAATGGTTTTAGCCCCTCGTTTTAAAAGCATTTCATGTAACATTATATACTTTTCAACATCTGCGTAACAATAATTATCTCCTCCTATTGATAATGCTATATCTCCACTTTGTACATGCTCAAATGTTTTTTTATAATCTAACTTATCTAATGGAATATAATTATTATTCAACTTCAACTGTAAATATGCTTTTAAAAAATCAATAGAAATTTTGGAATATGGCATAATATCCTTTTCTATCTCACATAACTCATTTATTCCATACTTTATATCTTCATCTGGTCGTGACGATATCAGAATTTTCTCTTTACAAGGAACATCCTTCAGTAAATCTAAAGTTGAACGAACAATCGCTTCACATCCATGATTTTCACTTCCTCCATGCGCATATAAATATATGTTACTCATTTCATCTCCTCACTTTCCGAACTCTTCCATCTTCATAGACCCATCCCAATACTAACAATGAATATATTATTACTTCTTTTTTTGTAAAAGATTTACAATTCATCAACATTTTATAATTTTTACAAAAAATTTTCCGAGCCTCTTTTATAAAAATTCTATTTTCTTCACTATATTTTCCACTTAATGACTGGACATGCTGATACAAATGTGAAAATGTAATATATATACATTCTTGCTGCTGTTAATATTACATGTCCTTCTTTCAAAGTCTGTACCATTGGACACGCAAGTACTGTATAGGCCGGAATTTCAGGTAATAAATTAACACCTTCCGGAATAAAAGAAAGCAACTCTCCTTCATGCCGTAACAAAAACAGATCTACTTTATACTCCTTTTTATCTATCGCATCTAATAGTCCAATTAGACTTCTCTCAGCACCACCCAATTCCAATGCATGTGATACAATCAATATCTTCTTCACTTTTTTAACCTCTTAAAACAATCCACGCCCAAAATGCGATGAAATGGTTTTGTAATTTTACTTTTCAAAATTGTCTTTTTGTCCATCCAACTTTTCGAATACCAATGGATAGACACTGTATTCTCTGTTTTATTCAACTTTCCTGTCGGATCATCATATGGATTGAAATAATCATATGGGAATACTTCTGCTCCATCTAATTTTTGATATTTTCCATTCAATTTTAATCCATAGGGAAGTAACGCTTTGGTATTTAATTCCGGACATTTTATAATTGGAAAATTGCCCTCTTTATCCGAAGGGAGTTCTATATACTGATTCATCATTGCATGTATGGTCTTGTTTCGTGCTTCTGCGCCAAACCCCAACCCTGTCGCAATGTTTTTATCATTTTCAAATCCGAAAAACGCATTACACCCTAACAATTCATCTGGTGTTTTTATCAGTTCCACATCTGTATCAAAATAAATCCCACCATTCTGATAAACTACTAATAGTCGTGCAAAATCACTTAAGAACGCCCACTTTTTATTATCATAACACCATCTCAAATATGGATATTGATCTATATCAAAATTATCTTCATTCCACTCAATAATTTCATAATCCGGGCAGTATTTTTTCCAGCTTTGAATGCATTTTTTTGCTAATTCCGGTTTTTCTCCCATTCCAAACCAACAATAATGAATTTTTTTAGGAATCACTTTCTATCACCTCTTGCATCTCGCTTATTTTGCTAATCTTCCCTTATGCAACTTATCATATATAAAATTTGGTAACAAGCCGACAATAATCGGCCGAAGTGCAAACACATAATTCCACTTTTTCAATCGAAATGTTTTTATTGCCAGTCGTTTCACATAATACTCATTCAGCCGATTTTTAAAAGAACGTCTGCTATATGCATTTCGGTCATCCCGCATCTGATATAAACATTTATGAATATTTTTCCCACGATATCCACATTTGTACATTTTTATCCACAGATGATAGTCTTCTACTCTTAATAGCTTGTCAGAAACAGAATATCCCTTTACTTTCATATATGCTTCTCTCTTTACCATACATGGCGCATGGCAAAAAGGACTTTCTTTTACAAAATCTTCTGGCATCGGATACTCTGGGTGACTGATTTTCCCCCAGACTCCACTTTCATCGAAGAATTCCATATCTGTACTGACAATTGATATTTCCGGTTCTTTCTCCAACACGTTTATTTCTATTGCGAACCGCTCTTTGTCACATCGGTCATCTCCGTCCATTCTTGCAATATATTTTCCCTTAGCCTGTTTCAGACATTTATTTAAAGTGTAATTTAATCCTCTGTTCTTTTCATTTTGTAATACAATAATTTTCTCAGGATATTTTTCTTTATAGCTTATTGCTATTTCGTATGTGTCATCATTTGATCCATCATCACACATAATTAATTCCCAGTCTGAAAAAGTCTGATTAACTATACATTCAATTGCCTCTGATAATGTATCTCCACAATTGTATATCCCCATAATTACACTGATTACTGGATCCTTTTCATACATTATAAACTCCCCATTTCTAACATTGAAACTTTGTATTTTAAATGAAATTCCATGCAAAATGCATCTGATAATAATAAAATGCCAAATAAGCACATATAGTCATAAGATATACCAAGCGTGCTGATCTCTTTGTAAACATATTGTCAATTTCCCATGGCAATAAGATGTAACTATACAATGAAAAATATATCGGAAGTCTTCCAATAAAGATACCACTTGTAAACATAGACACAACGTAAAATCCAACCGATACAATCGACATATTCGTACTGAGATTAATAATCGGATCATCTGCATTTCGTATATATTTAATTCCAATGAATGATAATATAGTCGGCACAGCATATACTAATACACGCAACACATTGGTTCCATCATCTTCCCAGCTCTGCCAGTCAGATACAACATTCTTATACTGTGTTTCCGCAAGCAAACTGTCCAATATATTGGTAAATTCTCCAACTGATGCAACCACCGCTATAACTGCCAGAATGAATAATAATGTTTTCTTATTCCATGCCTTTCCCTGCACAATAAAAATAAATGGAATCATTAACAATGCACTTTGGTGCATCAGCGATGCGATCAAAATCAATACAATTGCTTTTGCATACTTTTTATCCAAAATGAATTTTATTCCGATAAAAGTAATAGTTACCGCTGTAAATTGTCTTATTCCATTGAACATCCATGATATATAGTCTGTTGACGCAAGGAACAAGAAAAAGCTCATAAGATATCTGCTGGAATATTTACGATATACATAAAAAAGCATTCCCGCCTGAAGAGCTGCTATAATAAATAGATATACAGCACTTCTGTTTCCAACAATACATTTTATAACTGCAGATAAAAAGTAAAATCCTTTATCCTTTTTCACCGTTTCAATGTATGATATAATCCCGCCAAACGCTCTCGGCATATCCTTATATCCCTCTAGATATGCTCCTGTATCCATAATGCCGCCACGTTGACTGCACATCCATACAAGCGGCAATACTGTCACAACCGCCCACACCGGTCTCCACCGATATTCTTTTTTCCCACACACCGTCTCCACTCGTTTCACCGATGTCAATACAGACAGCATCGCCATCACGGCAACCCATCCGATTATCAATATATAATTCTTGTCCATATTCTTCTCCAAATAATTGATTGATATTGCAGGGATTCTCTTACCTGCTTCATGCGTTTTTCAACACTTAATTCTACCATATATTCCTTAATATTCCAATACAGCACGATAAGCATAACTCACCATTTGTACCGATATCTCGTAATTTATAACGTTTTTTCTTATTTACCTCTCATATTCCATTTCTACCCCTACAAGTTTTATATCACCTTCTTTTCCATTCATAACACTTCACGTTTTCTCATGTATCTCCTTTTTCTATTCTTTTCGTCATTTTTGCCATATTATTCCATCTTTTTCTATTGCGTTTGTGCATTTTATATGATATGTTGACCTTAACACATTTGGTGTTTACATGATGTAAGGGAGATAATTATCGTGTAACGCCCAACACACATTGGCATTACTGAAAGGAGGCCTATATGTTTAGAAAAAGTTATTGGAAAAAGAGATTTGCTCCTGTCCTGGCGGGCGCACTGGTAATTTCTTCATTACTGGTACCGCCTGGTCATGCATTCGCAGCCGATCCGGTTACTTCCGAAGAACAGACTGTAAGTCCTGAGACACCGGAAGTTAAGGACGTAACGGATTCCACAGATACAGCGACCACCGATGCAAACCTGACCACTCCCGATTCCGTTTCGGATTCTGTATCAGATTCTGTAGCCAGTACTTCTGCAACAGATGCTTCATCCGGTAAGGAAGCTGCTAAGCAGGACGTGAAGGAGACAAAGGAAGCAAAGGCAGCTGACGATGCAGTTACTGATCCGATCCCGGACAAGACTCCTCACCTCGTATACGGTAACAAGAGTCTGGCTGATGAAGATGCTTTTGTTCTGCTGATCTTCGGCGACGGCTTCACTGCTTCCGAGCAGGATTCGTTCTATACCAATGCTCAGAATACCGCGGATTATCTGATGGATACTTCTCCCTGGGATGAGTTCAAAGATACGATCAAGATTTACGCTCTCGGAGTTGTATCGAACGAATCAGGCGCAAAAGCAGACACAGCGATCAACCAGGAGCAGGCGAACGCAGACACACGCGACACCTACTTCGGATCTTCATTCTGGTCAGGCGGTATGCAGCGTCTTCTTACGATCAGTTCGGATGGATCTAAGAAAGCAAAGCAGTTATCAGATCAGTACCTTCCTGCGGCAGACTTTAATGTTGTGATCGTCAATGCTACCACTTACGGCGGAAGCGGCGGAGATGTATGTGTTGCTTCTCTTAATAATGAATCACTCGAGATGATGCTTCACGAGCTTGGACACACCACTGCCAAACTTTCGGATGAATATTTCGCAGGTGCAAGCTATGCGGCCGAGATGCCGAATATGACAGCTGAGTCTGATCCGGCAAAGGTCCGCTGGTCACGCTTCATCGGTAAGAATGGTGTCGGTGTCTACGAATATGACAATGGCGGTAACGGATGGTACCGTCCACACCAGAATTGTAAGATGCGTTTCCTTGGCAAGCAGTATGCTTTCTGTGAAGTGTGTAAAGAACAGATCCGCAAGACCTTCTGTCAGGATTCGAATGTAACGAAGTTATTCTTCCAGCCTTATGCAGACATGTTCTATGAGTCTGACACAGGCAAAGATATGCGTGAATATTTTATCCTCCGCAGAGGCAAGAATGAGATCACAGGCGACAAGCTCGGTGATGCTTTAACGCTTACTTACAAGGATGCGGATGGCAACGTAGTATCCGGTATTCCTGACAAAGCCGGAACTTATACCATCGAAGCTACATTTTCCGGAGACAGCACCTATGAGAAATGCAGTCAGACAGCTTCCTACACGATCGAATTACCGGACCTCATCACTCTCGATGTTCCGTCCAAGGTATACGACGGCAAACCTGCTGACCTTAATTATACCGTTAATTATGACAAAGACTATACGGTAAAAGCGCATTATAAAGGAACTGTTCCTTACGCCGCTGAGATCACTTATGACTATGACAGCGACGAAGCACCGGTAACTCCTGGCCGTTACAGCGTAACCCTTACCGCTTATGACAAAGCCACAGGAACTGCGATCAGCAGCAAGACCAAAGACTATGAGATCACCTTCAAGTCTACGACCCTTCAGAATAACGATACAGCCGATTATCCGGGTGCTATGCCTTATTACAACAATAAGACGATCGTATTCTCAGGAGAAGGTTACACAGCCGGCGATCAGTCTCAGTTTGAAGATGTTGCAAAAGACTTTGTGAAGTATTTCCGTTCTACAGAACCTTTCAAAGAAGCTGACACGTACTTTAACTATCACACGGTAGAGACCGTATCCAATGAATCCGGCATCGGTCAGAAAGCCAAAGATACTTACTACAAACTGACTTATGATAAGAATGGTAAGATTGTTCCGACAGACGAAAGTACCGCCGGTGCAATGTACATTGGTAATAATGTCATCACATCTTACTACAAAGCCAATATCGTTATTGTAAATGATAAGAATGTCAAGACAGGTACTACATTCAAGAACAAGCGTTTCACCATCTACACGACAGCAGATGAGGCCGGCATGCAGTTTGCGGCAAATGAACTGCGCAATTACTTCACTAACCACGAAGAAGGCTATACTCCTTCTACAGACGCCGAGAAAGATGCGGAAAGAACCGAATTCCTGAAAGCACTTTATTACACCTGGTATGGATCTGATTACGCTCCGGTATTAAGCCGTGCGTATGACGAGACATTTACGGAGAACGGATCTCCGATCGACCTTGCACCATATTTCCATACTTATGTATTGGGCAAAGAGGTAGAGGGCGTTGCTTATAAGATGACTTACTATGCAGATGATAACGGTGCTGTCGGAGAAGAACTTTCCGAAGTTCCTTCCAAGGCAGGTACTTATCATGCGAAAGCAGAGCTTGTCATGGACGATGTGTCCGCGTATGGCGAGCCTTGTAAGAAGGTTACTTTAGACGGTGAGACATATTCGCTTCCTCTGGCACGCGGATGGACCACTTACACGATCCAGGCCAAAGAGGATCCGGAGAATCCTGACAAACCGGATCCTGGTACACCGGATGATCCGAAGAATCCTGGAAGCGATAATCCTGGACAGAATCTGAAGCCGAATCATAACCTGAATAATAACAAGAATACAACCAAGAATATAAATATTAACAAATCAACCAACGGCAAAGTTTCTAACAAAGCTGCAGCCAGAACCGGCGATCAGTCACCGGTATGGATGTACACACTTCTTTCTCTGGCAGCACTTGCTGTGATCGCAGCTGTGATCTGTAAGAGAAGATTCCGTAGATAAGGTAGATAAAAAAGCTTAGATAAAAATCTTTAATAAAAGGAAACTCCTTTCTGGCATCTGCCAAAAAGGAGTTTCCTTTTTACCGTCTTTGATTATATTATACTCTCTCGATCCCCTGTATCGTCTTCTTCACAACCTTATCCTTATCGAATTCCCGCGCCATCTTATCTCTGCCGCATACTCCCATTGCTTCGCGTTCTATACGGCTCATCCGGGCGATCTTACTCATCTTACGGTACAGATCATTCCAGTCCTCTGCTTCACACAGAAGCCCGCTCTTATCATCGTCTACGGCTTCCTTACAGCCCGGAATATTGCTGGTGATCACCGGCCGTCCGGTTGCCGCTGCTTCTAGAAGTACATTTGACATTCCTTCATGATAACTTGGGAGCACGACACAGTCGGCCATGGCATAATACGGTCTCGGATCTTCTTGGAATCCATGGAATACTGCGATCCCTGCATCCACCAGCTTATCAATCTTTTCTTTGTATTCATCTTCGAAGAATCCTACCAGATCCAGAACGAACGGTACTTCTTTTCGCTGTAGTTCTTTCGCTGCATAGAACAGTTCGTCCATTCCTTTTTCCTTCATGATCCTTCCGAGATATAGGAAATGCACTTTGTCATTCTCCGGATATTTCTGATAAGTATAATACTTAAGATTTACTCCGGCTCCCTTAAGCAGACACATCTGTTCCCGACGGATGATCTGCTCCTGCAGGAACACCTTCGCATTTCCCTTATTTTCGAAATACACTGTCTTTGCCTTTTTTAAGGCTGTTTTATACATTCTTATAACGATTTCCCGAAGTCCCTTCTTCTGGAATGCAGTTCCGAGTCCCTGTACGTTGACACAATATGGGATCCGCATCTGTCGGCAGGCATATCCTGCATATACATTAGGCTTGATCGAATAGGTAACTACCATATCCGGGTGATGTTCTTTTAATAACCGGCGGTAGGTCAGATACAGCTTCATATCCGTCTTCGGGTTGATCCCCCGGCGGTCCACATCCGTCTCGATCATCGTACAGCCCATAGCTGCAAAGTCATCCTCATGTCCTACGAATGGTGTGCTGATGATCACATCATAATCTTCCATAAGTTTCCCGATCAATTCTCTTCTGAACTGCCACAGCATATAAGAATGATTGGTGATGACCATAAGTTTCTTCTTTGCTCCGGTTCCGCCTTCTACGACTCCGTCACTTCGAAGCACGGAGAATACCGTTCCGATAAAGCAACGGATATCCATAAGCGGCCCCATCTTTTTTACATACTCGCCGTCCAGTCTGGCTTTGACAGGGATCTCAAGTTCATCTCTTCCGTTGATCTGTGCCCATCCGGTAAGTCCTGGTTTTACATCATTAGCTCCGTACTTATCACGTTCTGCGATCAGATCATCCTGATTCCAAAGTGCCGGTCTCGGTCCGATCACGGCCATATCTCCTCTGGCAATATTCCAAAGCTGCGGAAGTTCATCCAGTGATGATTTCCGCAGGAAACGTCCTACTTTTGTTATGTACTGATCCGGGTTCTCCAGAAGGTGTGTCGGCTTATCGTGCGGCGTATCTGTGCGCATGGAGCGGAATTTGTACAGGTTAAAATATTCCTTATGGATTCCTACTCTTTTCTGCGAAAAAAAGACAGGAGCTGTGATCCCGTCTTCTTTCTTGATCGCCACAATAATTGCCAGATAGACGGGTGATAATACCACCAGACCGATCCCTCCAAGAGCTCTTCCTATTATGTTCTTAACCTTCATATATTTCCTTTGTCTGAAAGACAAATGATCCTCTTTGAACATATCTGTTATGCCTCCTGTATTCTCTGGTTCTATTGTGTTGATTTATTTAATTTTGGATGATAGGTCGGAACGATGCTTTCCACGATCAGACGCATATCATCGGTCTCATTCTGTGCTGCGCTCTCAAGGACTCTGAGTGCATGTGCGAGCTTGACTTCATCTACATCGATCGGATGTCCGATATGTATCAGCTTATTCGGTGTATCGGTCATACCTTCTTCGTCCATCAGAAGTTCTTCGTATAATTTTTCTCCCGGACGCAGTCCCGTGAATTCAATCTTGATATCCTGATCGACTTTATAGCCTGACAGCCGGATCATATTCCTTGCAAGATCAAGGATCTTTACCGGTTCTCCCATATCCAGGACGAAGATCTCTCCGCCTTTGGCATAGGCACCTGCCTGAAGTACCAGTGATACCGCTTCCGGAATCGTCATAAAGTAGCGGATGATCTCCGGATGTGTGACGGTTACCGGTCCTCCTTCTGCAATCTGTTTTTTAAATAACGGAATAACACTTCCGTTACTTCCAAGTACATTACCGAACCGCACTGCTACATATTCTGTGTTCGATTCTTTATTATAAGTCTGTATGATCATCTCACAGATTCTCTTGGAAGCTCCCATGATATTCGTTGGGTTGACAGCCTTATCTGTAGATATCTGTACAAATCTCTTAGCATTCCATTTATCTGCCATTCTGACCATATTATAAGTTCCGAGGACATTATTCTTGATAGCCTCGTTCGGGCTGCCCTCCATAAGCGGCACATGCTTATGTGCTGCCGCATGATAGATGATCTCCGGACGGTACTGTTCGAAGATACTGTTGATACGGTTCTCATCACGTACAGAACCGATCAGCACCACCAGGTCAAGCTTCGGCTGTTCCCTTAACAATTCCTGCTGGATATCATATGCATTGTTCTCATAGATGTCGAAGATGATCAGCTGCTTCGGACTGTGCTTTGCGATCTGTCTGCATAATTCACTTCCGATCGAACCTCCGCCGCCGGTTACCATAATTACTCTTCCTGATACATAATCCATGACCTCGTCCAGATTGACATAGACTTCATCTCTTCCCAGAAGGTCATCGATGTTCACCGGACGCAGCTTACTTGCCCTGACCTCACCGTTGACCAGCTGATATACTCCCGGCAGGATCATAAGTTCACAGTTTGTATCCTGACAGATCTCCACGATTGGTCTGATCTTTGCTGCATTTGCCGATGGTATCGTCAGGATGATCTGCTGGACATTGTATTTCTTGACGCTTTTCTTGATACTGTTCCGATTACCGACAACCTTGACTCCCTTAATATATCTTCCGATCTTATACAGATCATCGTCTATGATACAGACAACCTTCTGATCCAGATATTTACTGTTCTGGATCTCTGTGATCAGACTTCTTCCGGCCTCTCCTCCGCCGATGATCATGACTTTCTTTCTCTTTGACCATGGGAATGTACGGTTCTGTCTGCGCAGACGTATCAGTCGGTAAGATACTCTTGTTGCCCCGATCAGGATCATCAGATAAATTATATCCAGTACATACCAGCTTCTTGGCATAACGCTCCATGTAAATAAGATGATGACAATCTTCGCTACGGCCGCCACAAGACAGGCTGCAATCAGACTGAATACTTCTTCAATCCCTGCGTACTCCCATAAACTACTGTAGATACGGAAAAGTGAAAATATAATTAATGTTATGACTATGGTGAATGGTCCGTATTTATAGATTACTTTTAAGAATTCTTTCGGAATCTGGCTGAAATCGAACTCAAAACGTGTCAGTAATGCCAGAATTGATGCTGCGATAATACATATGATATCAAGTACGATAAGACATATTCTTCTTATCAGTAATTGATAATTTATTTCCTTTTTTTCATACCCATTTCCCTTTTGTTAATTATTCTCAATCACCAATTATAACATACTTTTTCGGCTCATAAAATGCCAATTACTACAATTTGCCTCTTCTCATCTAATTTTCTTCTAATTCTGAAATGTTACAACAACGTCTTTCCCGTCTGCCACATTTTTAAACATACTCTTGATTACTTTCTTTGCATTCCTGTCCTTCATTTTAATACTTGGTTTGAAAACTGATGGAAGAATAACACGATACTGTGATAGAATAAGGAAAACGGTTAAACTAACTATTGCTGAGTGAGCAACAGCAAAAGTAAGCATGACTGGAAAGTGCTTGTGATCTTAGGGATTAAGAGAGGATACAGATTATGGAAGATTCTTACGTATTACAACTGTTGAAACCAAAGTTTAAAGATTTTCATTTGTGTTTCTGCGGATTTGCAGAATGCAAGC
>ERZ773112.1787-NODE-1787-length-11409-cov-2.303417_pt1 | contig 11409 bp, 8 predicted proteins | sample MGYA00580566_ERZ773112 | MGnify/ENA primary metagenome ERZ773112 (study PRJEB29015, sample SAMEA2737842) | human gut metagenome | biome: human gut; feature: human-associated habitat; material: faeces | place: China | collected 2012 ... | reverse complement strand
ATTTGTATCCACCGGGTGTGCCATTGCTCTGGTATGCTGTTGAACCTTTGATTTCATTGCCTGATATGCCTTATCCGTCATTCCAGAGTAGACTGTGTACCCTGGTGACCCATTGGCTTTTTTCCCTTTTTTACGCACTCTGATTTTGATGCCCAGAAATTCTGTGTAGTGCCTTTTTAAGTTCACTATCCCAGACTTTTCCGGACTAATGTCCAGTCCAAGTCGTGCTTTCAACCATTGTTGTGTGGCGGCAAATAGTTTTACTGCATCACTGCGCTTGCGGCAGAAGATTTTGAAATCATCAGCGTACCGGACAATCCAGCATTCTTTTAACCGTGTGTTTTGCAATGCACGATAGGTCTTTCCTCTGCTTTCTGTCCCATTGGGCGCAATGGTGACCGCATATAGATGGCGTGTAGGCATGGTTTCCCATTGGCTGGCAATCCACCAATCCAATTCATTCAGTACTACATTTGCCAACAACGGCGAGATGATGCCGCCTTGCGGCGTTCCCCGTTCTGGGAAGCCGATTTCTGCGACTTCAGCCTTTAGCATAGCTGACAAGATGGAGAGCAAGGTTTTATCCCGAATACCCATCTGCCAAAGCTGTTTCAGCAGTTTCCCATGCTGGACATTATCAAAGAACCCTTTAATATCAATGTCCACCACAAAGTGCAGTCCACTGCGCTGTACGAATTTGTAAACTTGTGCGATGGCGTGTTCTGCACTTCTACATGGGCGAAAACCGTTATTCCGTTCATGGAATTTCGCCTCACAAATTGGCTCCATTACTTGGAGGACGCATTGCTGTATCAATCTGTCCATGATGGTCGGAATACCCAGCGGTCTTGTTTTACCGTTGGCTTTTGGAATTTCCACACGTCTTACCGGTTGGGGAATATAGTGTTTTAATCTGGTGCGTATATAGGTTATCAGGCTATCTTCCTGCCACTTGGACAGGTTTTTGATTGTTTTTCCATCCACGCCGGGTGTATGACTTCCTGCATTTTTCTTGATATTGCGATAGGCCAGCATGATATTTTCTTCTGAGAGAATAATTGTCATCAATTTTCTGAACACTTTGTTTTCTTTGCTCTGTGTGTATAAAGTGTCCTGTACACCCTGAAAATCATAATACTCAGCGTTTCGGATTTTCTGCACTTTCTGTTCTTTCGTTGCGGTTGGCAAAGTCGGCATCCTCCTCTTTCCCGAGAAGTGGCCTTTCTTAGTCATACTCGAACCTTTGCATTTTTCATTCTGATTTGTTCTTTCAATCTACGACTAATGCCTATCCCTCCACCGCTTATTATCACGGTTTCATCGGTACTATGACATCGCTCTCGGTTAGATAAAGGCGGGTTATACCTTGCGGCTTTCCCTCGCCAACACTTCATTGCACGCAAATGCTCCATGTTCTAACCTTTCCACGTTCCGATATTCCTATCTTTTTCATGGCGTCTTTAGGTGCGTCCTTTAAGCCTGTACGCTTGGCCGTGCCTGTAACACGGCAGGGTGTTTTATCCCAGACTAACCTTACTCCACCCCACGTACCCCGCACTTGGCGGTCATGGCATTTCTACCATGTCTGCATTTAGACCCGTACACTCGGACATTCGTCGGCAGGTCACGAACCTGCATTCTCACCATGGACGCTTTATAGACCCCCGGCCTATAACCTACACCCGCCACCTCTGGCGCACTTTCCTCGCTCTGGGAAACTCCCAGCGTTAGGGTAGCTCTCAGCCGTCTTTAGCGGGCTTTACACGATTTGGCGTTTGCGCACCTCTCTGCATACCGCGAGCTTAGGGGAGCGTTTCAGGGCGTTACCCCGTCATTCCACTTCTTGGAATATCAGTTCTATGAAACTTTATCTGGCTCCTTTCAATCCTTATTTTTTGTTTCACGCCTAACCTTTTCAGTTAGGAACGTGTCGCACAGCCGCTGCAATCCAGCCCGTAGGGCCGATAGGTACCGGTGGTGGAGCTGCCTGCCGCCGTGACCTGCCGCACTTCGCCCCATCGGGCGTCCCAGCCGATCACAAGGGATTTTCCTCCCCAAAAATAATTCACCTTGCCGACAAGAGAACAGGCGGAGCGTACCACCGCCTCGCGCTCCGGCGATAGATCTTCCGGCAGACTGCGGATCAGCGCCGCCGTATCCCCGCTGACGGAGTACACATCCTCGATCAGCTCCCGCAGGAGGTCCCGCTGCTCCAGCAGCTCGTCCAGCGCCGCGATCTGATTGCGGTTGAAATGGTAAACTGTTTTCATTTCTTCTGCCGTTTTTGCAGTAATGGTGATATAGAGATTTCGCTCCGTCCAGCCATCGTCATCACCGCTGCCGGGATGGTGAATGACCTCAATGCGGTGGGTAATGGTGGTCATATCCCAAAAGACCGCTTTCAGGCGGGCAATGCGGTCGGCATCCATGGTGGCCACGTCCGCGGCGTCCGCATCGTTACTGCCTGCCACCTTCACCGCGAACACCGCCAGCACCTCGATCCAATCGGCAGGCTGGCCGGTCACGGAGATGGAATCATAATCATCTGCCGTTTGCAGGGTTTCCAACCGCTCATTGAACTCATAGTTGACCTGCGCCACCGCAGCGGAGAGCGGCACAACGCCTGCCTCCCGGCTCTCGTTGGAAAAAAGGATACCAAAGGGTGATGCCACGATTGCCGCCACAAGGATCACCGTCAGGAGCAGCACCAGCACCACCGCACCGCCGCCTGCCGACAGGATCGAGCTGACCGCAGACGCCACTCCTTTCCCGATTTCTTTCACTGCCTGGACTGCCACGCTGCCCAGCTTTTTGGAAGCCCTTCCGCCGCTCTGCGCGGATTCCTGAAGCATCTTCCGCTGCGCCTTTCTCTGCGCCGCCGCCCTTGCGCGGTGCGTGATGATTGCATTGTTCGGCGCTGCGTGGTCAGTTGGTCGAACACGCATGGTGCGCGTGGCCTTGGTCATGGCCTGTCCGCTCTTGGGGGCAGGACTGCCCTTGGCCGATGCCCCCGAATTGCCTTTCTGCGGAGTGGTCATTGTACCTCCACGGTCGGACGGTGGAGGTACAATGTGCCGCTCTGCTGTTCTTTTCTCGGCAAGGTTCCGCCGATAGGCGGCTTTTGCGTCCTGTATGGCTTTCTGCCGCCCACGCTCCTGCGGGGCGGCATTTGCGCTTTTTGGACCTCCGCGATTTTGCGGAGAAATGGTCTGATTTCCGACTTCATCTCGTGCAGCGTGTGATTGCAGCGTATCGGACAGGCCCCTTTCTGTCGGCGTCACGCTATCCATGGTTTCGAGCGTTTCTGCCGCAGTACGGCTTTCTGACGCACTATTCCTACCTTGCCGTTTCTGCTCCTGATGGCGTTTTATCATACGCCGCGAGGCATCCGCCGCCCCAGCCGCACCCCAGCGCATATTTTTCTCCACGCGGTCGGTAGCATAGCGCACGGGGTCGCGGCTTTCCGGCTCTTTCTCTTTCTGCCGCTTATCCATGTGCTTTTTCAAAATGGATTCTGCGTCCTTGGGTGTGGGATTCTTCAGCTTTGCCTTGGGCGTGTCCATGCCGGGTTTAATTTTCAAGTCCCGCATAGCGTCACTCCTCACCGGGGCGGGTTGACATTAAGCGGTACAGCTCCGTGTTTTTGGGCAGCTCATTGGCGAAAGGCACGATGGCCCCGCCTACCTTGATGAGCCCATGACCGGCAGGGGCATTGTCTACATAGCTCATCTGCGTATCCGATGCCCCAAGCAGGCGGGCAAGCTGCTCCCGGTCGGTGGTGGCCTGATTGAGCATCAGCAGGAACTCGGAGTTTGCGAACATCATCCGCGCCGTGTTGGATAGCAGACATTCCTCCACATTCTGCGTGATGCCGGTGAGCGTCGCGCCGTATTTGCGGAACCGCTTCCAGCATTTGTATAGGAACTCACTGCTGTAATTGTTGATACCGTGTCCGCTGCCGCTCCCATTGGCGAAAAACAGATAGATCTCGTCGATGTAGACATGGGTGTATTTTCCCGCCTTGCGGTTTTGAATGACGCGGTTATAGATAGCGTCCAGCATCACCAGTAGGCCCACCGATTTCAGATTTTCGCCCAAGTCCTGAATGTCAAAGCAGAGAATGCGGCTTTTTGTGTTGATATTGGTCTGGTGGGAAAATACATTCAAACTGCCCACCGTGAACAGCTCCAGCGCCAGCGCGATCCGGTGCGCCTCCGGGTTGACCTGCTTCATCAAATCGTCATAGAGGTCCTTCAGCGTGGGCGGCTGCCCCTGATAGTTTTTCAGATACTCCCGGTAGATGTTGCCCACACTTCGGTCAATGATGGACTTCTCCTGCGGCTCGATCTTATCCGCACCCATGAGCTGCTCGTAGAGCGACATGATAAACTCGGACTTCATCACCAACGGCTCCCTGCCGTCGCCATACCCCTCGGACAAGTCCAGCGCGTTGATGTGGCAGCCGTTTGGATCAGAAGCAGAGATGGTGATAACCTCGCCGCCTAATGCCCGTACCAGCTCCCCATATTCACGCTCCGGGTCCACGATGATAATATCATGGTCGGTGGAGAGCGCCAGCGCGGAAACCTCCTGCTTGGCCGCCATCGACTTGCCTGAGCCGGACACGCCGGTAATAAAGCCGTTGCCGTTGAGCAGGTTTCCTCGGTTGCAGATGATGAGGTTATGCGATACGGCGTTGACGCCGTAGTAAATACCGCCCGCGTCTTGAATTTCCTGTGATTTGAACGGCATGAGAACGGCGGTACATTCCGTGGTCAGGGTACGGGTGGCGTCAATGCGCTTGAGGCCGAGGGGCAGCACCGTGTTCAGCGCGTCCTCCTGCTGGTAGCGCAGAATGTTAAATTGACAGCCCCGCGCCCGCCCGATGGCTTGCAGGGCTTCGGTGTCCTGGTCAAGCTGTTCGAGGTTATCTGCCAGGTGCGTCAGCGTGACAAGTGCCAGCATCATGCGCTGGTCGCGGCTCATGAGATCATCCATAAACTCCTTTGTTTCGCTCCGTGCCAGTTCCAGTTCATAGGGGATATTGGCGTCATAGTTGCCATTCTGGTTCTGCCGCTGCCGACAGCGGGTAATGTCTGAGTCCACCGCCATGATCTGCTTGCGGCTAATGCTCACCGCTTCGTCCATCGCCACGGGGATAATGTCGATGGAGAGCATCATGTTCCGGGGATAGTCCATCAGCTCCGTGATCATCTCGTCGGAAATAAAGCTGGCATATTCCCGCAGGAACAGGGTACGGCCCACATGATCGCCCAACTCGTAGTGATTTTTCTGAAAGGAGATACAGTCCGGGGCAATGCTGTCCCGGAAGTCATGCCCTTTGCGTATGGTGTCCTCCAAATCGAAGCGGAATAGCTGCTCCTCGCCGGGGCGATAGAAGTCATGCAGAAGCCGCAGGCGGTCATTGACCGTGATCTCCCGGACACTGGATGACATACGGGAAAGTCCCGTGGTAAGGTCAGTTCCAACGCGGGAGAAGAACGCGCGGGCCTCCTCCACGCTTTTCTTCTCCGCCGAAACGGTGATGTACTTTTCCTGAATGAGATTGTTGCTCTCCGCTGCCTTGCCCAAAACAAGCGCGTTATACTCGTTCCGATAGAGGTCACGGCGGTCGCCCTGCATGGGCATGAGCAGCGTCCGCCCGAAGTCCTTTTGATTGAGCTGACGGTTAAAGAGCGTGATCTTCGCCGTGGCCCCGATGGGCAGCGAGTTCAGGAAGGAGCAGTAGGTCATAAAGAGTTCCCGCTGCTTTTCCGGGGAGGCCACGGCGTAATTGACATCAAAAAAGCGCCAAGTTTTTGAAAACTTGCCGCTCACCTGAAACACGCCGTCTTGATAAATACGTTTGATGGGAATGGATTTCTGGACGCTGTGAGGAACGGAAAAGGCGTCCCGTTCCGCGCTGCGGTGTTGCTTAAAAAACATCAATGCTTCTTCACCTCGCGTTTCAATGCTTCTTCATAGTAGTTTTCCGCTTTCCAGACACGCTTGCCTGCCATGATGACCTCTGATTTCAGCCATGCCCACAAAAATCGCTCCAGCGTAAGACCGTTGTACTGAAAAAAGCCCGCAGCGGCCACGGGAGCCGCGCCGACAATGCACACCCAGCTCACCGTTTCCCGGTCCAACACTCGGCTCAGGCTGAAATACAGCACCACGGCAACGCCCACCGCCAAAACGGAGCAGATGAATTGCCGCACGGACAGGCCGAAAAAGAGTGTTTCGCGATAAGCGCGAATTTCCTTATTGATTTTGATTTCCAATTAAAACCCTTCTTTCTGCAAATATAATAAAAAGATGATTTGGAATAGCCTCCAAATCATCTTTACTCAATCCGCGATATACTCCGCAATATCTTCCAACTTGCAATCTAACGCCTTACACAGCTTGTCTAAGGTTTTTGTCTCCATGTTCTCGTTATTTCTGAGCCGCCGAATGGTCTTACTGTCAATGCCGCCCTTTTCACGAAGGGCGTAGGTAGTGACACCCTTCTGCTCCATAACCACCCATAGCTTGTCGAATTTAATCATGGGAACCTCCTCAGCTTGACTACTCATATTATGGGGGTTATAATCCCATGTATTAAGGGGATATAATCCCCACACAGAAAGTTGAGGTGTTCCCAAAGTGGAGTTGGCTATGGAATTATTAAGTCACATCCTTGCCCAAGGTGAGGTGCAGATCACTTTCCCGCAGCAGAATGAGCCATTTACACAGATTGTGGAAGGACAATGCTATCAAGCGCTTTGTAAAATCAAGGCAATTATTGAAGATGATCGCCTTGATGACAGTGAGTGCTTTCAAAGAATTGAGAAGATCATTCACGCATTTGAAGAAATCGGAAGCGATGGCGGTATTCGCCATGATTTTGGTTAAAGCCCCAGCATCTCTTTTGCGATGTGGTCGGCAGACTTCACCAAGCCCACCAATACCAGCAGGTTGAATATGACCTCGCCCAAATAGCTCCACACCTGCGTCACCACAGATGCGCTGCTATCCACCACCGGCGTACCGCTGGAGGAAAAGGCCGAAAAGATGATGCAGGCCAGAACGATCACCGCACCCTCCATGCACACGCCCACATAACTCCGCAGAAACGCCTTGCCAAAGTGGGAAGTCCCCTCTCCGGCAAAGGACGCCAGTGCCACCGGGGACAGCGCGGCATACATATAAATCTTGAAAAAGCGCCCATAGACGGTGAGGATCATAATGAAGGCCAGCACCGTAATAAATAGGCTCCCCAGCAGCGTCACCAGCCAAAGGGGGATGCTTGCAAAAAAGCCCACATCTCCGATGGCGTCTGCGATTTCCTGCGGCAGCGCCACGGATGCGCCGGTCAAGCCGCCAATGCTGCCCGCCGCCGTTGCCACAATGCCGCTGCACACATCAAATACATCTACCAGCAAGTCCATACCATAAGTGATACCCAGCTTTGCCAGCACAAAGTAGATAAAGTGCCGCAACAAATGCTCCGGCCTTTGAAAGTCCCGAAAGCCGGAGGCGCTGCGAAAGATACCGATGGCAAAGAACAGCACCAGCAGCCCGTAGCCGATGGCCTGCATCCCGCCGTTGATGGTCACAATGGTCTGCCAGATGGTGCCGCCCTTGAAGGTCTGGGGCGATTCCGTCAGCAGCGACCACATTTCCGTCATTTTACTGGTCCAGACGCCAAAGGCGTTGGTCAGGTTTTCTACGATCCAGTTGTTATCCAAATGAAAATCACCTCCCGCAAGGGAGCCGGGAGATCCGCCGCAAGGCAGTATCTCCCGGCTCTTTTCATTAGATCGCGCCGATGGCGGTCAGAATCTCCTTTGCAAAGGCGATCATTAAGCCACCAAAGAGGCAGAGGAAGCCCTGCGTTCTCTGGCTGGCATCGTGGGACTGGATCGACATACCCACCTGCACGATGCCCCAGCCGAGAATAATAACGCCCAGCGCCTTGATGATGCTGAAGATAAAATCCGAAAGATTGTTTACAATGTCCAGCGGATCGCCGCCCGCCGCCATCGCGGGCGTGACGCAGCAAAGGCAGAAGGCAGCAGCCCCAGCCGCCGTCCAATAGCATTTTTTCACCTTACTCAGTCTTGTCGGGTTTGAAATCTTTTTCTTTTTCAGATAATTCATGTTCAGGTTCCTCCATGTCAATAAAATCATAATCATCCAGTGATTTGAACGCATAGGGCAGGTCAGGCAGCGCATAATCCGGCGCGCCCTGCGGCTTGTGGATGTATGGCTTTGCCTTGCCGTCCGAGGTCAATTTGATGTTGGGATGCCGCTTAAGGTTATATTTCCGGTCGATCACCGGGTCCTCGCCGCGGATGAATAAAATTGCTTTATTGGTGTCCAATTTTCGCACTTCATCAATGGTCATCAGGTCGCGGCCCGTCTGCTGGTAGTTCGTGGTGCTGGAGCCGTTCCGTCCCTTGGTCAGTCCCCGTGTGCGGGTAGCCAGCGTCTCCCTGCCCAGCAGCTTTACGATAAACTCCAGCGAAGCGGGCTCGTTGCCGCCGCCAAGGAACAGCAGCGTATCGCAGTTGCCGATGATGCCCTCCCATTCCTTTTCATACAGTGCCTTGATCTGCTGAATGTTCTGCACGATGATGTTCAAGCCGATGTTGTAGCTGCGGCAGGTGGCCAGAATTTTCGGATAGCTCTCCGGCTGGGCCACATTCGCCCATTCGTCCTGAATGACGCGCACGGGAACGGGCAGCCGTCCGTTGTACTTGGCATCCGCCCTGCGATAGAGTGCCTGAAAGCATTGAGTATAGAGCATTCCCACAAGGTAGTTCATGCTGCTGTCATCAACAGGGATCACGCAGAAGATGGCGCGCTTGCGCTCGCCGAGACTGCCGAAGTCCATCTCGTCCATTGAGGTCATGGCGGCGTACTGCGGAATATTGAAGGCCGCCAGCCGGACAGCAGCCGTTACAAGAATGGATTTTGCGGTCTTACCGGCAGCTTGTTTGAAAACCTTATATTGCTTCACGGCAACATGGGCGGGCTGCTCCTCCTCCAAGGCCCGGAACAGCATATCCAGAGGACTGCGGTACTGCTCGTCCTCCTCCCGCACATCGGCAAAATTCATCATGTAGATCATGGTTTCAAAGTTCTGCTCATCCTGCGGCGCTTCATGGATGAGGTAGAGCATGAGTGCGGAATCCAGCGCAACCTCAGCCTTTTCCCAGAAGGGGTCATTGCTGGAGGCGTTGCGGGGCGTAGTGTTCTTGATGAGGTTATCAATGAGGGTCAGCACATCCTTTTCACTGTGAATATATGAAAAGGGGTTGTATCCGTCGGACTGGCTTGGGTCGATCAGGTTGAACACCCGGACTTCATAGCCCTGCGCTGCCAACAAAGCGCCTGCCGCGCGCAGCAGCTCGCCCTTGGGATCTGTGATAAGATAGGAGCAATTCGCGCTGTAAATATTGGGCTTGCAGAAAAACCGGGTCTTGCCGGAGCCGGAGCCACCCACCACCAGAACATTCATGTTGCGCTGGGTGATATAGCCGTCCATACCCAACCGGACGTGCTGGGTCAGAATGATGTTGGCGTCCTTATGCTGGTGATCCATATACTTCCGGTTCAGTTCCTTGGGACTACCCCACTTGGCGCTGCCGTACTCCTCGCCCGGTCTGCGGTTTTCTCTGCCGGAGTAGTAAAGGGCAATGCCGAACGCATAGATGATCAGGCTCACCAGCATAAATTTTGGCGTATGCGCTGTCCAGCCAATGGCAAAGGGGCGTTCCAGCACTTGGCTGAAACGCCCCATCCATTGAAAGAGGTTCATACCGTCCTCGTAGGCATAGGCAGCGATTGCCGCCAGCCAGAGGACCAACGGGGAAAGCGCCGCCCACACAGGGGCGGCGCTGCGAAAGTTATTCTGCCGCAAGGCTTAGTACCCCGTTTTGGGCAGCTTCACCGTTGTTTTGGTGTAGACGGTAGTGAGCCAGCGGGACACCGCCTGAATCCACTGCCCATTGTAAAGGCCACCCACATCTGCCACATTCACAACGCTGGCATTGTTGGCAAGACCGCTGCGGGCGGTGGCGTAGATGTACGGCGTTTCCACCTGTGCAAAGCCTGCCGGAACGATACCGAACACGAACATGACTTCGGTTACACGCTCATTGGCGGCAAGGCCGAGGACAGCGGGGCGGGCATCCAGTACATAAACCTTGCTGGTGGAGAGATTATCCGCCAAAGTGCGGTAGTCCCCGGAAAGGTTGGTCTTATAGACCACCTTGTAGGAAAGCGGCTGATTGTAGCTGCCGGTGACGATTTTGCTCAGCGTCACCTGCGCAGGAAGCTGATCGCGCCAGTAAAAGGAATTGAGCGTCGTGGTGGAACTGTTCTTAATTTCCGAGAACACATAGCGGATGGGCTGACCGGGAACCGCCTGCACGGGGCCTGTTTTCTTGATGGATACGCCGGTGGAAACGCTGGTATTCTGCACTTCAAAGGTGACGATCTGTCCGTTGAATTCCAGATAGGCGGTCATCACCGTGGGGTTGATGGAGTAATTCGCAGGCGCTTTGATCTCACGGACCGTATAGCGGGACAGGGGCAGCGTCTTGGACACAGCGCGCCCGTTCCGGTCGGACTTGATGGTGTCCACCACATTACCGGCCTTGTCGTAGATCTCAAACACCGCGCCCTCCAGCAGCGTCCCGGCAGGCAGGCCATTGGTCGCATTATCGTCTGCGGATTTCTTGATGATCTGGATCTGGCCGCACTCCGCAGTATTGCTCCACTCGATTTCTGTGGTAGAGCCGTAACGGACATAGATCGTTTTCAGTTCAGGATCAAGCACATAACCGGGGGCGGCTTTGATCTCACGCAGATAATAGCGGCCATCGGCCAGTCCCTCGTCGGCGTAGATGTAGCCATCCTGATCGGTCACATACTCCCCGATGGGATTGTGATTGCTGTCGTAAAGCAGAAACACCGTGCCGTAAATTCCCTTGCCGGTAGCCTTGTCCACCTTGTGGAGCAGGATTCTGGAAGACTTGTGATTGGTGATCTCCAACGTGGCCGTCTGACCGTCCTTGACCTCAATACGATGAGGTGTGGTATCCAGCAGGTAGCCGGACGCAGCCTCCAATTCCGTCACGGTGTACCAGCCGCTTTCAGCTTCGGGGAGATAGATGACGCCGTCGCTGTCCGTTGTGTAGGCACCGATGATTTCACCGTTCATCTTACGGATCTCGAATTTGACCCCAGCGATACGCTTTCCACTGTCTTTGTCGCTCTTGATGATCTGCAACCCGCCCACAGGCGTGTTGTAAAAATAAAGCGTCTGCGTGTCGTTGGGATTGACCACCACAGTCTGCGTGCGGGTATTCTCGTCGATGGTGTAGCCGGGGATCGTTTCGATCTCTGTGACCACCA
>ERZ773112.1785-NODE-1785-length-11410-cov-3.694320_pt1 | contig 11410 bp, 7 predicted proteins | sample MGYA00580566_ERZ773112 | MGnify/ENA primary metagenome ERZ773112 (study PRJEB29015, sample SAMEA2737842) | human gut metagenome | biome: human gut; feature: human-associated habitat; material: faeces | place: China | collected 2012 ... | reverse complement strand
CTGCCGTCGTTGTCGAGGTCGGCGGACGCCAGCGCCCTGCTGCCGTCGCTCTCCGACGGATCTGTGCAGTGGATGACTGCGCCGTCGCCGTAACAGTGCAGCTCGCCGTTCAGCGTGGAGAACAGCAGCTCGCTCTTGTCTAAAAGCCTGTTGACCTCGTCCGCGAATTTCTGTGCCTCGGCGGGCCATGAATCGGCGGAATCGGAATTTACGCTGAAGCTCACCGAATTCTCCGCCAGCGTGGTCGTCCCGTTTTCACTGAGCATAAAGAGCTCGTAGGAATACGACGCCTCGCCCTGATACATCGTCGGCTCGTAGCGCAATAGCGCCGTCTTGACGCTGTCGCGATAGAGGAAATAGCTGCTCCAGCCCACGTGCGCCAGCCCCAGCTCCGCGCTCCAGAGCTCTTCGCCGCTCTGATTGCTCACCCGCAGCCGGTACGGCTCCTGCGTGGAAGTGCCGGTATAGGAGATCACTTCCTCGATCCCGTCGCCGTTCAGGTCAGCGCGGGTCAGCTCGGTCGCGCCGCCGTTCAGGCGGACGATCCAGCGGTAGGGATGTGCCCCGCTGTAGGGAAGTCCCCCGCTGCGATAGCCCATCACGAGGTAAAGGCTGCCGTCCTTCTGCTGCAATAAGAGCCACTGGTCCATCGCCGTGAGCTCGTCCTGACGCCTGATCTCCGCCATCGGCACTGTCGCATTGACGTCCTCGCCCGTTCTCGTGCCGCGCCAAGCGTGAGCATTTTCGCGGCGCAGCTTCGCAGCGCTCGTGCCATTCCAGTCTTCGCCGCTCGCGCTGCGGAACAGCCAGTCGAAGTTGCTCACGGTCAGGTCGATCTCCTCCCACTCCGAAAAGCGGTAGCTGTATCCTCTCGCCGCCGTCACTGTACCGTACAGAATACCGGTCATGTCCGTGCCAAGTGCGGAGGAAAGCCACAGCTCGGGCGTAGACTTCGTATTGGCAAAGGTCTCCTCATAGCTGGTTTCCCAGACGGAATCCTCGAAAACGGCCTCGCCGAGCGTATACACCCCCGTTGTCATCCCATAGAGTGCATACGACAGCCGGTCTGCCATGTCGATCGGACTTGCCGAATCGCCCTTTAGCACATAGTTTTCCCATTCCGCCTGATTCTCGACGTCCGCATCAAAAGTATCGCCGTCGATGATCAGATAATGGCCCACTACGCTGCCGACAGCATGCACCGTGCCGTCGTCCATCGTGAGAAGGAACCACACCGGCAAGCCGGCGTAAACCGTCTCCGGTTTTTCGATATATGTGCCGCGGCTGCTGTTGATCAGTTCGACTGCCTGTGCCATTTCTTCCGTATCGAGTTTTTTATACTGCCGCGCCTCCCCTTCCGCCGGAACGTAGAGCTCGATTGACGCAACGTCCGCCGCATTCAGCTTCTGCGCCCAGACAAGGCTGCCGCGCTCCGACCTCGGATTCGTCAAAAAGCACACGGCCACGATCACGACCGCGAGCACCGCTGCGGCGGCGACCCAGAACGCGGGCTTTTTGTAGTGCAGTGCGCTTTTCACGCGCATTTTGATGTTCCCCTCGCCGAACGCCAGCGGGCAGGCCGCGACGGCTCTTTTCGGCGCGGCGCAGGATAATAGCGCCTGTGAATAGTCCGCGCGCGCCGCACCGTCCAGTCCCTTGACGACTTTTTCATCGCACGCGAGCTCGATGTCGCGGCAGAAGAGGATGTAGGCGACCCACACCAGCGGGTTGAACCAGTGCAGCGCGAGCACGAGGTAGCCGAGCACTTTCCACCAGTGGTCGCGGCGGGCGAGGTGCGCGTGCTCGTGCGCGATGACATACGCCGCCGTCCCCTCGTCCATGTGCATGGGAAGATAAATGTTCGGCTTCACCACGCCGAAGACGAACGGCGAATCGACAAATTCGCTCTCGTAGATGTTATCTCGCAGCAAAATCGCCGTTGCGAGCTTTCTTTTCAGCTTTCCCGCGCTCACGAGCGCGTGGACGAGCAGCGCCGACATGCCGGCAAGCCAGAGGATGCTGTAGATGTTGAAGTCCACCTGCGCCTGCTGGCGGCTCACGCCGACGGGGACCTCCGCCGCCGAAGGCAGCGTCGGATTCGTGACGATGTCAAGCGTCGCCTGCTCGTAGAGCACCGGCTCGCGCGTTTCGGTCACGATCTCGCTCGGGATGGTTTCGGCGCTCGGGATGAGCGAGAGCGCGCTTTCAATCGAAAACAGGCAGACAAGCCGCAGTGCGACCACACCCCAGAGAAGCGGCATGACCCACTTCGGCGCTTTTTTGAGGACAACCCGCAGCACGAGCACCGCCAGAATGAGCCAGCTTGCGCTGATGCTGAGGTTCACGAGCTTCAAAAAGACGTCATCCATGATGATTCTCCTTTCGATAAAGGTCGATCATTTTCTGCACCTCGTCAAGCTCTTTGTCGCTCACGTGGCTCGACTTTGTAAACGCGGCGACGAACGCGGGCAGCGAGCCGTCGAAGCGCTTGTCGAGCAGCTCGTCGATCTCGGCGGTCTGCGCCTCGTCTTGTGAGATGAGCGACGTGACGACAGTATTCTCGTTTTTCAGCACCCCGCGCTCAGAGAGCCGTTTGATGACCGTGTAGGTCGTCGTCGGTTTCCAGCCCAGGTGCTCGGCGCAGAGCGCGACCAATTCACGGCTCTTGACCGGCTCGTGTGCCCACAGGATTTGGCAAAAGCGGTATTCGCTCTCAAAAATTTTCGGCGTTTCCATCTTGTTCCCTCTCTAATCTGTTAGAGTATATTTGTACACTAACAGATTAGAGTCCTTCTGTCAAGCCCTTTTGCGCTCAATTTTGGGCAAATCTCACTTGACAAGGTCCTCCACGCTCCTTATAATAATTCATATCGCACAAAAAGCTCCGCGCAGGAGCTTTTTTTATGTTTGGAGAAAGAGAGTGTCATCCCATGTCAAAAAAAGCCAATCCCGCGGCGCTGCTGCCGATCTTAGTGTTCCTTGTCCTGTATCTGGGCCTCGGCCTTGTCTTTGAGTATGTGCTCAAAATCCCGATGGGATTTTATTCCATCCCCATCGTCGTCATCTTTCTCATCGCGCTGCTTGTGGCCTGCTGCCAGAACCGTGCGCTGTCGTTCGACGAAAAGCTCACGCTGATGGGCCATGGTGTGGGCGATAAGAACATCATCACGATGCTGCTCATCTTCTTAGCCGCGGGTATGTTCGTCGGCGTCGTGGGCCGCTCGAGTGCGGAAAGCGTTGCGTACTTCATGCTCTCGATCATCCCGTCGAAATTCGCCGTGGCGGTGCTGTTCGTCGTAAGCTGCTTTGTCTCCACCGCGATGGGCACGAGCGTCGGCACCATCACGCTCATCGTCCCCATCGCCATCCCCATCGCTGCGGCGAGCGGCTATTCCCTGCCGCTGTGTATCGCGTCCGTCATGGGCGGGGCAATGTTCGGTGACAATCTGAGCTTCATTTCCGACACAACCATCGCCGCCTGCAACGGGCAGGGCTGCGCGATGAAGGACAAATTCCGCGAAAATTTCCACATCGCCTTCCCCGCCGCGCTCGCGTCGCTCGCACTCATCCTCGTGCTGACGCTGAATGCGGACGTGCACCCCGCGCCCATCCCTGCCTACAATCTCATTCAGATCATCCCCTATGTGCTCGTGCTCATCGGCGGCATCATCGGTATCAACGTCTTTGTCGTGCTGCTCATCGGTATCGTATCCGGCGCGGTCATCGCGCTCGCGACCGGCGCGACGGGGCAGACCGGCATCCTCGCAGTCAAGGCCCTGCTCGAAAACATGGGCAGCGGCGCGGCTGGGATGTTTGAAACCTCGATGGTCGCGATCTTAGTTTCCGCCATCTGTGCGCTGATCCGTGAGTACGGCGGCTTTGAAGCGCTGCTCGGCTGGATCAAAAAGGCGTTTCGCGGCAAGCGCGGCGGCCAGATCGGCATGGGCCTTCTCGTCGGCGCGATGGACATTGCCACCGCGAACAACACCGTCGCCATCGTTATGGCGAACCCCATCGCCAAGGAAATGAGCGAGGAATACGGCATCACACCGCGCAAGGCCGCATCGATCCTCGACACGTTCTCCTGCATCTTCCAGGGCATCATCCCCTACGGCGCGCAGATGCTCGTCGCGATCTCGGCGGCGCATGAGCTGGGCTACGCCATCTCCGCGTTCGACATCATCCCAAACCTCTTCTACCCCTATCTTCTGGCGGTGAGCTCATTCTTCTTCATTGCGATCGACAGCAAAAAGAAGGCGTGACTGATGGTTGACCATAATCTTCTTCAGCGCAAAAAGCTCTTTCTTTTCGACCTCGACGGCACGCTGTACTTGGGCGACCGGCTCTTTGAAGGCGTCCGCGAGCTGCTCTCTGCCATCCGCGCACGCGGCGGGCAGTACCGCTTTCTGACAAACAACTCCTCGCGCAGCGTAGCGGCCTACGTCAAAAAACTCACGCGCCTCGGCGTCGCGACGGAGGCGGCCGATTTTCTCACCTCGGTCGACGCGCTGATTCACTATCTCCGCGAGCACGGCGGAGAAGACCGACGCTATTACGTCTGCGGTACGGAGTCGATGAAATCACAGCTCCGCGCGGCTGGCTTTACCGTCGCAGAACGGCGTGAGGACGCGAACGCGCTCCTGATGGGCTTCGACACCGAGCTGACATTTCAAAAGCTGGAGGACGCCTGCATCCTGCTCGGACAAGGCATCCCCTACCTTGCGACCAATCCCGACTGGGTCTGCCCCACGGCCTGCGGCTTCGTGCCCGACTGCGGGAGCGTGTGCGAAATGCTCTGGCGCGCGACCTCCCGCCGCCCCATCGTCATCGGCAAGCCCGAACCGCTGATGCCGCAGCTCGCAATGCTTGAGGCGAGCGTTTCCGCGCAGGAAACACTGCTCGTGGGCGACCGCATCTACACGGATATCGCCAGCGGCGCGAACGCGGGCATCGACACGCTGCTCGTCCTCTCTGGCGAGACGAAGGAAGAAGACCTCCCCACCGCTGACCCGCAGCCGACGTTCGTTCTGCCGGACGTCGCTGCACTGCTGAACATCTTAGAATCTTAAAAAGGACAAGCTATGGCAAACATCATCGAAATCCACGATTTTTCCGATCCCGCGCTCGACGTCTACGCGCGCCTGACCGAAAACCAACTGCTCAATCGCGCGGACCCCGACAACGCGCTCTTCGTCGCGGAAAGTCCGCTCGTCATCGGCCGTGCGCTTGATGCGGGCTGTGAGCCGGTGTCGTTTCTGATGGAGCGGCAGCATACTCAGGGCAAGGGGCGCGAAATTCTCGCCCGCTGCTGTCAAGATATTCCGGTTTACACCGCTGATGAATCCGTGCTGACACAGCTCACCGGCTTTCACCTGACGCGCGGCATGCTCTGCGCCATGCGGCGGCCGAAGCTCCAAAGCGTCGAGGACGTCTGCCGCGATGCGCGGCGCGTCGTCGTGCTCGAAAACGTGATGAATCCGACGAACATCGGCGCGATCTTCCGCTCCGCCGCCGCGCTCGGCATGGACGCGGTGCTGCTCACGACCGCGGGCAGCGATCCGCTCTATCGCCGCGCCTCGCGCGTCAGCATGGGAAATGTGTTCCTCATCCCGTGGACCTACCTGCCCGAAAGCGGCGACTGGACGCAGCTGCTGCGCGATCTCGGCTTCCGCACCGTCGCGATGGCACTGCGCAACGACTCCGTACGGCTCGACGATCCGCGCCTTGCCGCCGAAGAAAAGCTTGCCATCGTCATGGGCACGGAGGGTGACGGGCTCGCGTCCTCGACCATCGCGAGCTGCGACTACACGGTCAGGATCCCGATGTACCACGGCGTCGACTCGCTCAATGTCGCCGCAGCGAGCGCCGTGGCGTTCTATGAGCTGGGACTTCCCCCGCTGAACGAAAAGGAGGACTGACATGCTGAACAATACCGGCTTCGACCTCTGGGCCGACGGCTATGACAAGAGCGTCGGCCTCTCCGACGAGAACGACCGCTACCCCTTTGCGGGCTACCGCGCCATGATGAACGCGCTCTATCAGCGCGTGCTCGCGCAGAGCGGGCGTGATGTGCTGGATATCGGCTTCGGCACAGGCGTTTTGACCTCGCGGCTCTACGAGCAGGGCTGCCGCATCTATGGGCAGGACTTTTCCGCGCGCATGATCGAACTGGCGCAGGCAAAAATGCCGGACGCGCGGCTCTATCAGGGCGATTTTTCCAAAGGCCTTGTGCCCGAGCTTTGCGCACAGCAGTACGACGCCATCGTCGCGACCTACTCGCTCCACCACCTGACGGACACGCAGAAAATCGACTTTCTTCGCGCGCTTCTGCCGCTTTTGAAGCAGGACGGCTGTATTTTCATCGGCGACGTCGCCTTCCGCACGCGCGAAGAGCTCGAAGCGTGTCGAACTGCGGCAGGCAGTGAGTGGGACGAGGATGAAATTTACTTCGTCTATGACGAGCTCCGCCCTCACTTCCCTGCGCTGACGTTTGAATCCTTCTCCCACTGCACCGCGCTTTTGACGCTGCGCCGCTGATTCCCTGGGAAATACGATAAAAAGCCTCTGTATGGTCAACCCATACAGAGGCTTTTCTGTGAAGCATTATTCCTTTTCAGTCGTTCAAATGGTCGAGGATCGCCGCGATCAGCTGCTCCTTGCCCGTGCCCTTTTCGGCAGAGAACGGAATGACGAGCTCATCGTCGCGCAAACTCAGCGTCTCGCGAATTTGGGCAAGATTCGGCTCGATCTCGCGCGCTTTGAGCTTGTCGAGCTTGTTCGCCACGATCACGACGGGACAGCCCGTCTGCACGAAGTAGTCGTGCATCGTCACGTCGTCCGCCGTCGGCTTGTGCCGCGCGTCGACGATCTGCACACCGAGGTGAATGAGCCCCGCAGACTGGAAATAGTTTTCCATCAGCTTGCCCCAGCGGTCGCGCTCGGTCTTGGAGACCTTGGCGTAGCCGTAGCCCGGCAGGTCGACGAGGTAGAGCTTGCCGTCGATCTTAAAGTAGTTGATCTGCGATGTCTTGCCCGGGGACGCACCCACGCGGGCAAAGTTCTTGCGGTTGACGAGCCGGTTGATGACGGACGATTTGCCGACGTTCGACCGCCCCGCAAACGCGAGCTGCGGCATCCCGTCGCGCACGAACTGCTTTTCCGACGCCGCCGAGAGGATGAATTCGACCTTGTTGAAGTTGATCGCCATGGTTTTCGTTTCCTTTCAGCTCATTTCGCCCGCACGCAGCGCGCTGTGCGCGCTCTCCTGCACGGGAGGAAGATAGCTCTCGTGCGCGGCAGCGGTGCATTTTTCGGGCAGCACCAGCGCTTCGGCAAAGACGGCGTCCACCGTCTCGACCGGTACAAAGCGCAGCTTTTCGCGCACCAGCGGGTCGATCTCGTCGAGGTCCTTTTCATTCTCCTTCGGGAGAATGACCGTATGTACGCCCGCGCGCAGCGCGCCCATTGTCTTTTCGCGCAAGCCCCCGATGGCGAGCACACGGCCGCGCAGCGTGATCTCGCCCGTCATGGCGACATCGCGGTGTACCGCCTGCCCCGTCAGCGCGGAGAGCACCGCTGTCGCGATGGCGATACCGGCGCTGGGTCCGTCCTTGGGGATGGCCCCCTCAGGGAAGTGGATATGGATGTCCTTCGTCTTGTAGAAGTCCGGCGCGATGCCGAGCTCCTGCGCCCGCTGGCGCAGGCACGAGAGCGCCGCGCGGCAGCTCTCCTGCATCACGTCGCCCAGGTTGCCCGTGAGCTCGACCTTGCCGCTGCCGTCCATCACGCCGACCTCGACGGGCAGAATTTCACCGCCCACCTCGGTCCACGCAAGGCCGTTCACCACGCCGACAAGGTCCTTTTCGGGAATCTTCTCCTGTGCAGCACGCGGCGCACCGAGGAAGTCCTTGATGTTCTTCTCTGTCACGGTGACTCGCTTTACATCGCTTGTAGCAAGCTGCATTGCCGCCTTGCGGCAGATCTTGCCGAGCTGACGCTCAAGCGAGCGCACGCCGCTCTCGCGCGTGTAGAGCGCGATGGCCGCGCGGATGGCGCTCTCGTCCACGCGCAGGCTCGAGGCCGTCAGCCCGTGGGCCTGACGCTCCTTGGGCAGCAGGTGCCGTTGCGCGATCTGCACCTTCTCCTCGTCCGTGTAGCTGGGGATTTCAATGATCTCCATGCGGTCGAGCAGCGGGCGCGGAATGGTGTCGAGCGTGTTGGCCGTCATGATGAACATCACGCGGCTCAGATCGACGGGAATTTCAAGATAGTGGTCGCGGAAGGCGTAGTTCTGCTCGCTGTCGAGCACTTCGAGAAGTGCGCTCGCGGGGTCGCCGCGCCCGTCGCTTCCCATCTTGTCGACCTCGTCGAGCACGAGCAGCGGATTCATCGAGCCGCTGCGGGAGATAGCCTCGATGATGCGGCCGGGCATCGCGCCGATGTAGGTCTTGCGATGGCCGCGGATATCCGCCTCGTCACGCACGCCGCCGAGCGACAGCCGCGCGACCTTGCGGTTCATCGCCTTGGCGACCGACAGCGCGATCGACGTCTTGCCGACGCCCGGAGGGCCGACGAGACATAAAATCTGCCCCTTCGCCTCGGGGTTGAGCTGGCGCACGGCGATGAACTCTAAAATGCGCTCCTTGACCTTCTGCAAGCCGTAGTGGTCGCGGTCAAGAATCTTGCGCGCGGCGTCTACGCTGGCGCGCTCCCTCGTCTCCTCGCCCCAGGGCATTTCCATGCAGGTGTCGAGATAGTTGCGCAGCACACTCGCCTCGGCGCTGCCGAACGGCTGCTTGGCGAGCTTGTCCACATCTTTCAGCAGCTTGCGCTCCACTTCTTCGCTCAGGTGCGCCTTGCTGATCTTCTCGCGGTACTCGTCGAGTTCTTCGTCCTCCCCGCCCTCACCGATCTCGTTCTGTAAGACCTTGATCTGCTCGCGCAGGACAAAATCCTTCTGAATTTTTCCGACGCGGGAGCGGACCTTGCTTTCAATGTCCTGCTCCATGGCGGTAACTTCGATCTCGCGGCGCAGAATCTCGTTCATGCGCTGCAATCTCGGCAGCGGGCGCAGCTCGTCGAGAATATCCTGTTTGTCCTGATAGCGCAGGTTGAGCTGCTGGGCGATAAAGTCAGCGAGATAGCCGGGATCGTTCGTCGATAAAATGGCGGCGTAAACATCGTCCGGCAATTTCTGCGCGAGCTCGGCATATTCCGTCACGCTGGCGTAGGTCTGGCGCAACATCGCTTCCGTCCGCTTGCTATGGCACGAGGTGGCCGGCTCGTCGATGAGCTCGACCTGCGCCTGCAAAAACGGCTCGCGCTGCCACAGCCGCTTGAGGCGGGCGCGGCACGCGCCCTCCATCATCACGCGCAGCACGCGGTCAGACACGCGCAAGATCTGCGTCACGCGCGCGACCGTGCCGATCTCGTACAGGTCTTTTTCCTCCGGCTGCTCCACGCCGATCTCACGCTGGGTGACGAGAAAAATCTCCTCCCCGTTTTCCATGGCGCGCTCAAGCGCGTGCACGGAGATCGGACGCTCGAGGTCAAAGCTCGTGTTCATGCGAGGGAACACATTGAGCCCGCGCATGGCGATGACCGGAAGATTTTTTGTTACAGGTTCCATGGGGTTTCTCCTTATGAAGCGGAGTCTGCCGGCAGCGACGGCTGCGGCTCCTCCCCTTCTTTCTCTGTGCGGTGGGAAATTTTCGGCTGTTCCGTCCCCTCCACGCAGCCCGGCGTGATGGTCACGCGGTCGATCGTGCGGTCGGACGGGATGTCGTACCTCACGTTCATCAGCAGACCCTCCATTACCGCGCGCAGGCCGCGCGCGCCGATCTTGCGCTCGATGGCCTTGTCGGCAATCGCTTCGAGCGCCTTGGGCTCGAACGTGAGCTCAGCGTCGTCGTAAGAAAACAGCTTTTGATACTGCTTGACGAGCGCGTTTTTCGGCTGGGTCAGGATCTTGACAAGGTCGTCGCGCGTCAGCGCGTCGAGCGCCGTGATGACCGGCAGTCTGCCGACCAGCTCGGGGATGATGCCGAACTTCAAGATATCGTGCGGCTGCACCTCGCGTAAAATCTTGCTTTCATCCACGTCGTTTTTGCTCTTGAGCTCCGCGCCGAAGCCCATCGACTTGCGGTCGAGACGGCTCTCGATGATCTTCTCGATGCCCTCGAACGCGCCGCCGCAGATGAAGAGGATGTTGTGCGTGTCGATCTGGATGAACTCCTGATGCGGGTGCTTGCGGCCGCCCTGAGGCGGCACGTTGGCCACGGTGCCCTCCAGGATCTTCAGCAGCGCCTGCTGCACACCCTCACCGCCCACGTCACGAGTGATGGAGGGATTCTCGCTCTTGCGGGTGATTTTGTCGATCTCATCGATGTAGATGATACCCACCTGTGCCTTCTGCACATCAAAATCCGCCGCCTGAAGCAGCTTGAGCAGGATGTTCTCCACATCCTCACCCACATAGCCCGCCTCGGTCAGGGTGGTGGCATCCGCAATGGCGAAGGGCACCCCCAGCATCTTGGCCAGGGTCTGAGCCAGCAGAGTCTTGCCGACACCGGAGGGACCCAGCAGCAGAACGTTGGACTTCTGCAGTTCCACATCCGCACCTTTGCCGCTCAGGATGCGCTTATAATGGTTGTAAACGGAGACCGCCAGCACACGCTTGGCCTCATCCTGACCAATGACATACTGGTCCAGCCCGTTCTTGATCTCAGCCGGGGTCAGGATATTGATATCCAGACCATCCACAGCCTGCATCCGGGTACGGCTTGCGCCGCGGCCCGGGCGGCCGTTTGCTTCCGGGTGCTCCGGCTGATCCGAGAGCAGATCATGGCACAGGCCGATGCACTCGCTGCAGATGTTGACACCGGGGCCGATGATCATCCGTTCCACTTCGTCCTGATGCTTGCCGCAGAAGCTGCACACCAGGTCTTTTTCATTTTTGCCGGAATTGTTGTTTGCCATAACTGTTATTCCTTATTCTGGGTCTTTGCGCGCAGGGCTCTTCCCCGCGCCTTTCAGTTTCAGCGGTGGGCGATGACCTCATCGATCAGGCCGTATTCCTTGGCTTCCAGCGCGGTCATATAGTTGTCGCGCTCGGTGTCCAGCTGGATCTTTTCCAGCGGCTGGCCGGTGTATTCGCTGAGCATGTGGTTCATCTTATCGCGGATATACACCATGTGCTCAGCGTGGATCTTGATATCAGTGGTCTGGCCGGAAAGGCCGCCGCCCTGACCGCCGATCAGCGGCTGATGGATCAGGATCTCAGAGTTGGGCAGGGCAAAGCGCTTGCCCTTGGTGCCGCTTGCCAGCAGGAAGGCACCCATGGAAGCGGCCATGCCCATGCAGATGGTGGAGACATCACACTTGATATACTGCATGGTATCGTGGATGGCCA
>ERZ773112.1782-NODE-1782-length-11425-cov-10.903958_pt1 | contig 11425 bp, 8 predicted proteins | sample MGYA00580566_ERZ773112 | MGnify/ENA primary metagenome ERZ773112 (study PRJEB29015, sample SAMEA2737842) | human gut metagenome | biome: human gut; feature: human-associated habitat; material: faeces | place: China | collected 2012 ... | reverse complement strand
TTATCGGCTGAAAAACAGCCGATAAAATTGTCGTGGCGGAAAATAGAATGCTTACCGTTATTGCTGTCGACGCTATTTGCTGTGCCTTCACAGTTTGCGTCAGCGCAGTTGAATATTGCTTTATCCAATGCCCAACTGGGGACAATGATTAAGCAAATTCAATCACAATCTCAGTATCAATTCTTTTATGATGATGATTTGGCAGATACTCCAATCTCATCAGTTAATGTAAAAGGCGCTTCCGTAGAAGAAGTCTTAAATACCGCATTGGTTGGTAAAGGCATTAGCTACAGAGTTGATGAGAATGTTGTATATTTATCAAAAGCTTCTACTTCTCCTTCCGCTTCGTCAACATCATTAAAAGCTGCACAACAGCAGACTAAAACAGTAACCGGACGAATCATAGATGCGAAAGGAGAACCATTAATCGGTGTAACAGTAATTGAAAAAGGCACAACTAACGGTGCTATCACTGACTTTGACGGTAACTACTCATTGTCAGTACCCGATGCTGCAGTGCTGCAGTATTCTTATGTAGGGTATCAAACTGTAGAAATGTCAGTAGCAGGTAAAAATGTAATTGACATTACAATGAAAGAAGATACTGAAGTGCTGGAAGAAGTTGTTGTTACAGCATTAGGTATCAAACGTTCAGAAAAAGCCTTGTCATATAATGTACAGCAAGTAAACGCTGAAGACATTACAACTAATAAAGATGTAAACTTCGTTAATTCTTTAAGTGGAAAAGTTGCGGGTGTTAATATTAATGCTTCCTCTTCAGGTATTGGTGGTGTATCGAAAGTTGTAATGCGTGGTACTAAATCCATTATGCAATCATCAAATGCTCTTTATGTAATTGACGGTGTCCCTATCTTTTCTGGCAGAAGTAATAAAGGAGGAACAGAGTTTAACTCACAAGGAGCAACCGAACCCATTGCAGATATCAATCCAGAAGATATCGAATCAATGTCTGTACTGACCGGGAGATACCAAAAGACGAAAAGCGGTGCCACTTCTTCAGAAAAATGGCAGCTTATGGACCGGATTTTCCACCTATATGAATAGGGCGGATTATTCCGCGTTTCACGTTTAAAACGGAACGCCACGTGACGCAACATCAAACGACGGCAGAAAAGCGCCTTGAGAACTTTCAAGGATTTGCCAACAGGATGCTCTGAAACGGCCTCTTTGGACAAAACCAAGAGTAATTATACGGTCTTCGTTTTCGCCAATACCAAAACATTTTATTCACCCCATTAACCACTACGACCATGATGTACCAACTGCCACCATTGCCTTACCCTAAGGAGGCACTTTCACCAGCTATCAGTGCGGAAACCATTGACTTCCACTACGGGAAGCATTTTCAGACGTACGTCAACAAGCTCAACGAACTGATCAAAGGCACGCTATATGAGGATATGGAACTGCCGGAAATCATCTGCAAAGCTTCTGGAGCTCTCTACAACAATGCCGCGCAAGCCTGGAACCACGATTTTTATTTCGAACAACTATCGCCCACCCCAACGGAGATGAGCCCGCGTCTCAGTGCCCTTATCATGAAATCGTTTGGAACGATTGAGACATTCAAGGAAGAGTTGTTGCAAAACGCCACGACGCTATTCGGAGCAGGATGGACATGGGTCGTTTTGCACAACGACGAAACGCTGACCATTGAGAACGAATCAAACGCAGGAAACCCGCTTACACGCGGATTGCACCCCATCTTGACGCTGGACGTGTGGGAGCATGCCTATTACATCGACTACCGCAACAACAGAGCGGAACATCTGAAGCAGATTTGGGGATTGATCAATTGGAACGTTGTTGAAGAGAGGGCATTCTGCAACGAATGCAACGTATATATATAAGTAGGAGTGTTCCAAACTTCGTATTTCAGGACGCCCCATGATTCATTGACCGCGGGTTTGCAGTAACTCGCGGTCTTTTTGATTGTTTTTCCTTCCGTCAGCCCTTCATTTCATACATCGCACATCACAAAATCAGCGCTTTATTTTGTCTATCAGACATTTCTTTGTATTTTTGCCCAACAATACAAACCGATGATTGCTAAACATATGGAAAATCCAATACAGATAATGAAATCGGCTGCAGACAACATCAGAGTATTGTCTGTCGCAATGGTAGAAAAAGCTAAGTCAGGACACCCCGGCGGCGCCATGGGTGGAGCTGACTTTATCAACGTACTCTACTCCGAATTTTTGGTCTTTGACCCCAACGAACCGACATGGGAATGCCGCGACCGCTTCTTCCTTGATCCTGGTCACATGTCGCCCATGCTCTATTCGGAACTTGCACTCATCGGACGCTTCAGTCTTTCAGAATTACAGCAGTTCCGCCAGTGGGGTTCGCCAACTCCCGGACACCCGGAAGTTAATTTCGCCCGCGGAATTGAAAACACCTCTGGTCCGCTCGGACAGGGACACACCTACGCTGTCGGTGCCGCCATCGCTGCAAAAGCGCTCTACGCCCGCACTGGCAACCCTGGATTCAAGCGTGAAAAGATTTACGCCTACATCTCTGACGGCGGCGTTCAGGAAGAAATATCACAAGGCGCAGGACGCATTGCCGGACACTTGGGTCTGGACAACCTCATCATGTTCTTCGATGCCAACGAAATCCAGCTCTCAACAGAGACTTCGGAAGTGATTTCTGAAGACACTGCCATGAAGTATCGCGCCTGGAACTGGAACGTCATCGAAATTGACGGCAACGACTGCGAACAAATCCGCAAAGCGCTCAAAGAGGCTAACGAGGAAACTGCGCGCCCAACGCTCATCATCGGACACACCGTCATGGGAAAAGGTGCCCGCAAGGCCGACAACACGAGCTACGAACGTGACTGCAAAACGCACGGCGCTCCGCTCGGCAGCGATGCCTATACCAACACGGTCAAGAACCTCGGCGGTGATCCTGAGAATCCGTTCGTCATCCGCCCTGAAGTGGCCGAACTCTATGAAAACCGACGCGCCGAACTGAACGAAATCGTTGGCAAACTGCGTCAGGAAGAAAAGAGCTGGGCTGAAAGCAATCCTGAAAAGGCAGCACAGCTCAAGGACTGGCTCAGCAACAAATTGCCAAACATTCCTTGGGACAGCTTGAAGCAAAAGCCAAATTCTCCAACCAGAAATGGTTCTTCAGCCTGCTTGTCTCTGCTTTCAGAATATGTGCCCAACATGATTGTCAGCTCTGCAGACCTCTGCAACTCAGACAAAACGGATGGTTTCTTGAAGCACACGACGGTGATCACACGCACCAACTTTGCAGGCGGATTCTTCCAGGCTGGCGTTTCTGAACTGACAATGGCATGTGTCTGCATCGGTATGACACTCCACGGAGGTATCATCACGGCAATGGGAACCTTCTTCGTGTTCTCCGACTATATGAAACCTGCCATCCGTATGGCTGCTCTCATGGAATTGCCAGTGAAATTCGTCTGGACACACGATGCCTTCCGCGTCGGCGAAGACGGTCCAACGCACGAACCTGTTGAACAAGAGGCACAAATCCGCTTGATGGAGAAACTCAAAAACCACAGCGGCCTCGACAGTGTACGCGTATTCCGCCCATGTGATGTTCACGCCACCACCAAGTGCTGGCAGATGGCCATGGAGAACTTCAGCACGCCGACGGCACTTATCTTCAGCCGCCAGAACGTCAACGATTTGCCCGAAAACACGAACTACGATGGCGTAAAATTCGGTGCCTATGAAGTTGTTGCTGAAGAAAATCCTGATGTCATCCTCGTTGCTTCTGGTTCGGAAGTAAGCACATTGGCTGAAACGGCCACGATGCTCAAAGAAGACGGCATCAAGGCACGCGTTGTCAGCTGCCCGAGCGAAGGTCTGTTCCGCCGCCAGACAAAAGAATACCAAGAGAAGCTTCTCCCGAAGAACGCCAAGATATTCGGCCTGACAGCTGGTCTTCCTGTAACCTTTGAGGGTTTGGTTGGTGCAAACGGCAAGGTTCACGGCCTTGAAAGCTTCGGATTCAGCGCCCCCTATAAAGTGCTTGATGAGAAGTTGGGCTACACCCCGCAAAACATCCACCAGGAAGTTGTTGATTTCTTAAAGAGCAACGACTAAGAAACTGGTTTCATACCAAAAGAATATGTAATCTATCATTAGGGTGGCTCTTTCATACAACGAACGGGGCCACCCTAATACAAGTAAAGGTAAGCAGACGCGAATGGTTTGACAAAACGCCTGCTGCGAGTTTGGCTGACTAAATGTAGATTCAACAAATCCAAGGATCTGCCCTCACCCACAACCGTTATCCATCATCACCAGGACGCCACAAGCGCCTCATAAAACATTTTCATTATGCTCCCAATTGGACTGGCAAGCGACCACGCCGGATTTGAACTCAAACAGTTCGTCAAAAAATATCTTGACGAAAAAGGGATGCCATATAAGGACTATGGCACCTATAGCGAAGAAAGCTGCGACTACCCCGACTTTGCACACGCATTGGCAAGAGGCATCGAAAACGGAGAATGCGAAAAAGGCGTTGCCATCTGCGGTAGCGGCGAAGGCATTTCCATGACCCTGAACAAGCATCAGAGCATCAGAGCTGCCCTCGTTTGGATTCCTGAAATCGCACACATGACACGCCTGCACAACGATGCCAACGTTTTGGTCATGCCAGGACGCTACATCACAAGCGAAGAGGCCGGAAAGATCATGGACGAATTTTTCAATACGGACTTTGAGGGCGGCAGACACATCCGCAGAATAGAAAAGATTCCAGTCTGAACGTACGAAGGGATAAGTCACGCCTTTTCATCTTGTAGCTTTCAAAATTTTTAATTGACAGAAGGATGTAACGCCAAATGGTTGACAGAAGGCACAATACGCCGTCAAGAAAAAAACGCTCCCTGCTCTGACTTTGCAATCGCAACCGACATTCAACGTCGGCCGGAAATTTGAAACGGCATAAAGACTGGCAATAAAACATATTTACAGTCTTCAAAATGTTGCGGAACTTGCTTTTTTACCCTTACAAAGGCAAAAAACAGAGCTGTAAGTTTCTCCAAACCAATTGAAAATTATATCTTTGCACCCGATTTCACAAAGAGGTTTAACACAATAAAAACAAACTACAGCTAAGATGACTAAAGCAGACATCGTAAATTCGATTTCTCAGAAGACTGGCATTGACAAGCCAACCGTGCTTAACATTGTCGAAGCATTCATGACATCTGTCAAAGAATCTTTGGCAAACGAAGAAAACGTTTACCTTCGCGGATTCGGCAGTTTCATTTTGAAAAAGCGTGCCCAGAAAACAGCCCGCAATATTTCAAAGAATACAACCATCATCATCCCTGAACACAACATCCCTGCATTCAAGCCTGCCAAGACTTTTATGCACGAAATCAAATAAACATACAATTCACATTTATAACCGTCTAAAAACATAACACTATGCCAAGCGGAAAGAAGAAAAAAAGACATAAGATGTCTACGCACAAGCGTAAAAAAAGACTGAGAAAGAATAGACATAAGAGCAAGTAAGCACTTAGCCTTTCTCAAAAAGAGATGTGCCAATATGGAAAAGAGTACAAAAAGTGCGGCTTTGCTTATTGGCACATTTTATATTTTCAAACACAGGACATTTCCCGCCGTGTTTCCTCTCCCTCACAAGAGAAACGGCCTCTCCCAGCAGGGAGAAGCTGAAAGCTAATGCGGAGACAGACAACGGCAGACTGTCCAGAAATGCACTACAATGACAAGCGAAGTAATCGTAGATGTCCAACAAAAAGACATATCCATAGCACTTCTTGAAGACAAACGACTTGTAGAGTTTCAACAAGAAGGGCGCGCGGAGCACTTTTCCGTTGGGAATATCTATTTTGCAAAAGTCCGCAAGCTGATGCCAGGACTGAATGCCTGCTTCGTGAACGTCGGATACGAACGCGATGCCTTCCTACACTACCTTGATTTAGGCGTCAATTTCAACGCCATGGCGAAATTTCTCGACCTGAATGCCGACGGAAAAAGAAACGCGCCAATTCATAAAGCACTCGGACAACCGATTCTTGAAAAGGAAGGAAGCATCCAAAACACATTGAAGGTCGGACAAGAAATTCTTGTTCAAATCGTCAAGGAGCCAATTTCAACCAAAGGGCCACGATTGACCTGCGAATTGTCGTTCGCAGGACGCTTTCTCGTCCTCGTCCCATTCGGAGACAAAGTTTCCGTCTCCTCGAAAATTAAAAGCGGCGCAGAACGTGCACGCCTCAAGCAACTAATCCAAAGCATAAAGCCAAAAGGATTCGGCGTCATCATCAGAACTGTGGCCGAAGGCAAACGTGTTGCCGAATTAGATATGGAGTTGAAAATCTTATTGGGACGCTGGGACGCTGCAATCAAAAAAATACAGAAAGCCAAACAAAGCCAGCAAAAACTGCCTTTCCTCTGCTACGAAGAAACCAGCCGTGCCGTGGCCCTGCTACGCGATCTGTTTAATCCTTCTTACGAAAACATCTATGTCAACGACAAAAATGTTTTCAACGAAATCAACGACTATGTAGGACTCATTGCACCAGACCGCAAACATATCGTCAAACTCTACAACGGGAATGTCCCCATCTTTGACAACTTCTCCGTTACAAAACAAATCAAATCGAGTTTCGGACGAACGGTAACTTACAAACATGGCGCCTACATGATCATTGAACATACAGAAGCCCTACACGTTGTTGACATCAACAGCGGAAACCGTTCCAAGTCAACGGACGGACAAGAAGCCAATGCTCTGGATGTCAACTTAGGGGCTGCAGACGAATTAGCCCGACAACTACGACTCAGGGATATGGGCGGCATCATCGTTGTTGACTTCATTGACATGGCACTCGCCGAAAGCAGGCAGAAACTCTATGAAAGAATGGTTGAAAACATGCGCAACGACAGAGCGCGACACAACATCCTACCTCTTTCGAAATTCGGCCTCATGCAAATAACCCGCCAACGTGTTCGCCCAGCCATGGATGTAACCGTTGAGGAAACATGTCCGACCTGCGGCGGTTCAGGAAAAATCAAATCAAGCCTCCTGTTTACCGACACCCTGGAAAGCAAAATCAGTTTCTTGGTCAACAATCTCAACATCAAGAAATTCCGACTTCACGTGCACCCATTTGTTGCAGCTTATATCAACCAAGGCATCGTAAGCTTGAAGCGCAAATGGCAAATCAAGTACGGACTTGGAATCAAGGTGATTCCAAATCAGAAGCTTTCATATCTCCAATACATCTTCTATGACCAACATGGTGAGGAGATTGACATGAAAGAAAACAACGAAATGAAATGACTTTACGTTGGAAATAAAATTGAAGCGAAAATTCCGCTTGCACCAATCGAATGCAAACGAAGTTTTCGCTTCATTATTTTGAGGATGTTCTTAGAAATGGGATGAAGATATGCCGAAGCACCCCACAGGCTTATCCCGCACAGGCGTTATGCAGACATCGCACGACAAATATTCCGCACAATGGAGTGACACCCCCCCTAAAACAAATAAGACACAAGTCGAATCTTACTTATTCACATATTTATAGAGCTTTCCCCCCTGCCCTTTCGCTTCAAACACCCGGTCGTTCAGTTCTACAATATCCACCGTGTCGTGCGCATTCTCCATGCACAAAACCAAACGGCAATTATATATAGAGTATTGTCCCTTGATAAATTTGTCGAGTTGCGAAAGGTTGATCATCACGCCAAGACATTCGTCGTTGTTTCTTGTGGTCACGGCATAACGGGCAGTGTCTTCCCTGTCTCCATAAATCACTCCATAATGTCCCTCCCCTTCTTCGTCGCATGTGAGGGCAATGTCAAGTTCACGGCCATCGGAAGTCAGCAGCGTAAACGCACTTTGTCCAAAACCGTCAGCACGGCCGTATATCGTGCTATCTTTATTTGTCCAACAAGACAGGTTCTCCTTCACTGGAACGGCAAGAGAGTCAGAAGTATCCTGTTCCGCCTGACCTTTTTTACCATCTCCACACGCCACAAATAAGGCAAGAGAAGCAATCATCACAAAAGAAAAAATCTTCTTCATATTCAAAATTTCTATCACTTTTAGTTTAACAGCCACCAGAGCAACTTGCTCCGGAAGATGGCAGAGATTACTAAGCGCCGACTTAGCAACTGCTAAGTTACACATTTTCACGCCACTCACATCAAAAAATCCGCTAAAAAAAACATCAACCTAAAAAAAATGCGTAACTTTGCGGCGTTTATAAACAACATATAAGTTCAACTATTTAATTAACCTATTTATTAACAATTTATTAATGGAGAATTTTAAGAACGTTGCACCTCTGTCTGACTTTGACTGGAATGCATTCGAAAACGGAGTCACTGAAAGCGCTCAGAGCAAAGAAGAACTCGAGAAGGCTTATGACAAGACTCTTGGTAGCGTCAACGAAAACGACGTCGTTGAAGGTACTGTCATCGCAATCAACAAGCGCGAAGTAGTTGTAAACATCGGCTACAAGAGCGATGGTATCATCCCTGTCAGTGAATTCCGCTACAATCCTGAACTCAAGGTAGGCGACCAGGTAGAAGTTTACATTGAAAGCCAGGAGGACAAAAAAGGACAGTTGGTTCTTTCTCACAAAAAAGCTCGTGCAAGCAAATCTTGGGAGCGTGTTAATCAGGCTCTTGAGAACAAGGAAGTGGTTAAGGGCTACATCAAGTGCCGCACTAAGGGTGGTATGATTGTTGACGTATTCGGAATCGAAGCATTCTTGCCAGGTTCTCAGATTGACGTTAAGCCTATCCGCGACTACGATGTATTCGTAGGCAAGACCATGGAATTCCAAATCGTTAAGATTAACCAAGAATACAAGAACGTTGTCGTTTCTCACAAGGCTCTCATCGAAGCTGAGCTCGAAGCTCAGAAGCAAGAGATCATCTCTAAGCTCGAAAAGGGTCAGGTGCTTGAAGGTACCGTTAAGAACATCACTCCGTACGGTGTATTCATCGACCTCGGTGGCGTTGACGGTCTCATCCACATCACAGACCTTTCTTGGGGCCGCGTAAGCGATCCACACGAAATCGTTCAACTCGACCAGAAGCTCAACGTTGTTATCCTCGACTTCGATGAAGAGAAGAAGCGCATTGCCCTCGGTCTGAAGCAGCTCACTCCGCATCCTTGGGATGCCCTCGATCCTAACCTCAAGGTAGGTGACAAGGTTAAGGGTAAAGTTGTCGTGATGGCTGACTACGGTGCATTCGTAGAAATCGCTCCGGGCGTTGAAGGCCTTATCCACGTAAGCGAAATGAGCTGGAGCCAGCACTTGCGCTCAGCTCAGGACTTCTTGAAGGTAGGTGATGAAGTCGAAGCTGTCATCTTGACTCTCGACCGCACTGACCGCAAGATGTCTCTCGGCATCAAGCAGCTCAAGGAAGAGACGTTCATCAGCCGCGAAAAGGGCAGCGGCACGTATCAGGCGGGCAAGGAACTCTTAAATGAGCTCGGCGTCGACATCGCCCAGCTGCGCACCGCGGTCGAGATCCGCTCGACCGAGAGCGTCAAGCAGATGGTCAGCGAGGGTCTCGGCGTCGGTCTCATCGCGCAGAGCGCCGCGCAGGACTATGTTCAGTTCGGAAAGCTTCTCGCCTTCCCCTTCCCCGACTCGCGCTTCCGCCGCCAGCTCTATATCGTCAAGCACAAAAACAGCATTTTATCGCCCATTGCGCAGGTGTTTTACGACTATGCGCGCAAAACCAAGGACAAAGCATCCGCCAAATAAGGCGGATGCTTTTTTACAGGGATCGCTCGATTTTTTACCCGATTTTTTCGCGAAATTGTCATTTACTTTTTTTCCTCTCTGGTATATGATAATGCAATAGGCAAACGGCGATGTTGCACCGGTAGGGCAGCAAGCCTTACGGGAGGGAGAGCGATGGACTGCCGCGATTCCGCACTGTTTACAGGCGTGGACGAAGCATCGTGCGAAAATATGCTGCGCTGCTTCAGCGCTTACGAGCAGCGCTTCAGCGCAGGACAGACCATCCTCACCTGCGGGCAGCAGCAGGATATGATCGGCGTGCTGCTCTCGGGCAGCGCGGCGCTTCTGCGCCTGCACGCCGACGGCAACCGCACCGTGCTTGAAAGCATGGACGAGGGCAGCGTCTTTGGCGAGGAGCTGGCGTTCACCGGCTTTCGCGACGGCAGCGCACTCATCGAGTGCCGCGAGGACTGCCGCGTCATCTTCATGCGCTATGACCAGATCACAAAGCGCTGCGAAAACGCCTGCGCCTGCCACAGTCAGGTCGTAACGAACCTCTTCCAACTGCTCTCGAAAAAGTCTCTGCATCTGAGCCGCCGGATCGAGGTGCTTGCCTGCCGCTCCATCCGCGAAAAGCTGCTGTGCTTTTTCGAGCAGCTCGCCGACGAGCACGGCAGCCGGACGTTCCCCCTGCCGTTTTCCCTCAGCATGCTTGCCGACTACATCAGCGCCGACCGCAGCGCCATGATGCGCGAGATGCGCAAAATGCGCGAGGAGGACCTCATCAGCACCGAGGGCCGCAGCGTGACGCTGCTTTAGTTTTTTGCAAGTATTTTTCGTAAATGCAAGTTTTCCTGCATCGTCAGAATTTTGGTATTCATTGACGCAAGAAAACTTTCATGATATAAATATAGCATCATTCCATATTCCCGGCGCTGCGTCCAGGAATCCCGCCTGCCGTTCTCCCCGGACGGCACGGCGCTGAATCTCAACAAAAAGGAGAATCATTCATGTATCGCATCGTGAAGAAAGAAGCGCTCAAGCCCACCGTGACCCTCTACGAGATCGAGGCGCCGATGGTGGCAAAGAAGGCCGAGCCCGGCCAGTTCATCATCCTGCGCGTCGATGAAAACGGTGAACGCATCCCCATCACCATCCACGACTTCGACCGTGAGAAGGGCACCGTCACCATCATCGTGCAGACGATCGGCGCCACCACCGAAAAACTCAGACATAAAGCCGAGGGCGAGTACATTCAGGACTTTGTCGGCCCGCTGGGCCGCCCGACCGAGACCGAAGGCAAGAAGAAGGTCTGCGTCGTGGGCGGCGGCGTCGGCTGCGCCATCGCTTACCCCGTTTTGAAGAAGTTCCACGACTGCGGCGCGGAAGTCCACGCGGTCGTCGGCTTCAAGAATAAGGACCTCGTCATTCTTGAGGACAAGTTCCGCGCGGCGTCCAGCGTTTTGAAGCTGATGACGGACGACGGCTCTTACGGCGAGAAGGGTCTTGTCACCGATGCGCTCAAGGAGCTCATCGACGCGGGCAACCAGTATGACGAGATCTTCGCCATCGGCCCTGCCATCATGATGAAATTCGTGTCCAAGACCACCGAGCCCTACGGCATCCCCACCACCGTTTCCATGAGCCCCATCATGATCGACGGCACCGGCA
>ERZ773112.1775-NODE-1775-length-11472-cov-5.161951_pt1 | contig 11472 bp, 10 predicted proteins | sample MGYA00580566_ERZ773112 | MGnify/ENA primary metagenome ERZ773112 (study PRJEB29015, sample SAMEA2737842) | human gut metagenome | biome: human gut; feature: human-associated habitat; material: faeces | place: China | collected 2012 ... | reverse complement strand
GCCGTTACGACCGACTCTCTCTTTCGGAGAAGATCCGGGCCGGCATGGAGGTCTCTGAGCTGATGAAGCGGTTGACCGGGCGGAATTACCCCGTGTTTGTCGATAACATGGAGTCGGTAGATGACCTTGCCAATGTAAGGCCCACCGGACAGATCATCATGGCAAAATGTGTCAGCGGCGCAGCGCTGCAGGTAAAACCCATAAGACCCATTGCCTTTGCGGAGCAGAGAGCCGCATGATGGAGGTGAAACCGTTTGGCCGCAAAAATTTACGATAAGATCCCCATTGTGGACACGGCCAGACGGTGTGGGCTTGTCCTCGACTCCCGGACGCTGCGGCGAAAGGAAGTCGAGGCAAGCTGCCCCTTCTGCGGTGACCACGGGCCGGGGAAATATCATTTAAGCCTTAATACGGATACCGACCAATACCGCTGCAATCTCTGCGGCGCACACGGAAACAGCGTGAGCCTGTATGCACGGATCAAAGGGATCTGCAACAAAGAGGCTTATCTGGAGCTGGCGCATGAGAGCAAGGTCTACCCTTTGCCCCAACCGCCATCTCCCCAAACACAGGAACGGCAGCCCTGCTCATTGGAGCAGCGCCATGCCGTGTATTCGGATATGCTGGCGCATCTGACGCTTCTCCCAAAACACGGCGAGAATCTCTTAGAACGGGGCTTGAGCGAAGAACGCATCCGAAGAAACGAGTACCGCAGTATGCCGGAGACAGAGCGCGGACGTCGGCTTTTGACCGACCTCCTGCGCAGTTACGGCCATGACCTGCACGGTATTCCGGGCTTTCGCACTTATTATAGCGACTGGACACTCTCCGGCCCCAACGGTTTCTTGATTCCGGTTCGGAACAAGGATGGGCTGATTCAAGGGCTGAAGATCCGTCTGGATGATGCGCAGCAGGCCAATCGCAAATACCGCTGGCTTTCCAGCCGAAATCTGTCATCCGGCACCCGCAGCTATTCGTGGGTGCATGTGACAGGGAACACCCAAAGCAAACGTGCGTTTCTGACGGAAGGCCCGCTGAAGGGCGATGTAGCCAGTTTTCTTGCACAAGATGCGCTCTTTATCTGCATCGGCGGCGTCAACGCGCTGAACGGTTTGAATGATACCATCCGGAGTCTTGGCGTCCACGAAGTCGTAGAGGCGATGGACATGGATCAGATGACCAATCCAAATGTGCGCAGCGCCATTCTCACCATGCGGAAGGAAGTGCGAAAGATCCCAGGCATTCGCTATTCAAAATACACATGGAATCCCGCCTATAAGGGAGTGGACGACTACCTTCTCAGTCAGGCGGCAACCATGTAACAAAGGAAGGACAACAATATGGAAGAAAAGATCATCAACATGAATCAGTTTCTCGGTGCGGCGCAGGGCGATCAGGAGCATATGCTTGGAAAGTTCTTATACTTTTCTCTTGCAAACCTGCTGGTGGATAAGGATGAACTGTCCTCGCTGTGCGAGAGCATGGGCATTCCCTACACCGGCAGCACCCGGCTTTCTCTCGGCGATGCGTTCCGCTCCGCCACAGGCGATATCCGGGAGCGGGTTCCGGTCACGGTAGACGGTGAGACGAACATCTATCTTGCCTATTGCCGCGATAATAAGCGCACCGCCGGTGTTTTTTCGCGGGAACTGGTCAAAGAGACCTTGAATCGTGAAACCAACCGGTATGAAAAGCTGGCGAATATCAGCTGCGGTAAGAGCGACGGGATGTTCCGCTGTGATAATCTGGTGCTGGACGATGCGGTGGATGTGCAGGGCTGCTGCCGAAAAGCGGAGGAGCTTTTTGAGCTCTACCAGCGCTGCGCAAACCGCAAGCAGATTGAGACCATCTGCGTCAATTTCCTGCGAGGAATGGAGGCCACCAAGCTGAGTGTCACCGGTCATATGTACTTTGTCCCCCGCACTTTTATGGAGCGCGTGGATATTTTCGAGGACTTCATCACCCTGCTCAGCGGCCTAAACAAAAAGCAGACGCCGCTGGTGGCCAACAGCTTCTATATCATTGATGACGCCAAGCAGCGGGATAAGATGACGGAGGAATTCTATCTGGCAGTGAAAAAGGAGATCGCGGCCTATCAGGAAAAGTGCGACTACCTCATTAAGAGCAGCAGCCAGAGTCCGGCGGTTATGGAACGCTGGGTACTCAAGGTGCAGGCGCTGGAGGAGAAAAAACGGCACTACGAAGGCGTGCTGCAAAGAGAACTGGATGGGCTGGATGATGAATTTTCCGTCCTGAAGCTCCTCTCGCAGGAACTCCAGGTCAGGGCAAACGGCATCCGCAACTTGCGATTTCAGCAAAGAGCGGCATAAATAAGAGTCAGCAGGGGTATCGACATCATGTGTCGATACCCCTGCTGATGACTTATAGGTGGCAAGTATATGTCCCCATTATGTAGCCGACGATATCCTATGAATTCCTCGATGTATTTCCTAAGAGCAAAGCGAAGAACAATAGCACTGTTCGAAAATATGTACTGCTTTTGAGAGCAGTGATGCCACATGCCTGTTTATCCATAGTGCAAACAAGATCAAGTGGCCGCTACCGCTCAGAGTTGCCTGAAACCAAACTTTTGTGAATTTGAAAGAAGTTGGCTTCATTTTCTTTCAAAAAGGTAAGGAATCTAACTACGTCTGCTTTGCTGTCTATTTTTGCCGGAATATTTTCATCTAATAGAAGTTGATCCATGGCGGTACAGATTTTTGCGCACCGCTGAACGAGGCACTGCGACTGATGGAGGAGAAAGGCTTTGAAAATGCTGACATTGTGTTCATAACTGACGGTGAATGTGTTCTGCCACCGGAGTTTATATCCCGATTGCAGGAAGAACAAGTGAGACGTCGCTTTACGATCACGGGTATCCTACTGGATCAAGGAAACGAAGGCATGGATTTCAGCTTAAAGGCCTTTTGCCAAAACATTTACCGCACAAGTGAGTTGACAGGTGATGCTATCATTCATGAGATTGTGGATGTTAGAGGAAAATTTTAATACTGAATGCCTATGAATGAAAAACGCTGATACTATTCTTTTTCATAGGAAGTAATTCAAAGAGATTTTTGATGGATGAGTCCCAAAAAGCATTTTAGTGTCGTATATAGTAATTAAGAAGGTGCGTAAATAAGAAGACGTTAAATTGGAGTGAGCAACTCCAAGCAAATTGATGCACAAAGTAAGGAGGGGGTTCCAATGAAGTAGAGGGTATGAGTAGATAATTGAGCGGCAGAGTACTGTGCTGAACTAATTTAAGGCAATGTTGGCTTTAGCAAAGCTAGCAACCTCTGCTTTACGTGTTTGCTAACTAATAAACGCAGAAAAGATGACTAACAAGTGTAATACAGTGGTTAGTTTGGTGCTGCTACTACTGCAAAAGTATCTGTGACTTAAAAAACGTTGAAAGTGTTCCATTATGAAGCCAAGTATTACGAGACAATTAAAATGAGACAAAATAGCGGAGGAAATAATATGAAAATGGTTAACCATATGGCGTTGCCTTTTGTTACTATCTGCGCATTGGTTTCCGTTACAGTTATGGCTTACGAGGCAAATTATGCGGGAAATCCTGTTACTGTTACGAATGGGTGGGATAGTCGGCAATATATTGCTACATCGATTCTCCGTATATAACTATGCTGTTATGCGCTGTAAGGAAAGTCAATTTCTTACATTAGACCCGAAAGATATTCTTGCTTATCGGAAACGTGATTTTCAAATTGATGTGCTGGTTTCTAACGGGAAAGAAGCACAGAAAAAGTATAAGGGTGTTGTGGTAGACCATGTTTCTGTTGATGAAATCATGTTACTATTGGTAAAGGGGGAACGGGTATGAAAGGACTCTTGAAGAATAATTTTTATGCGACACTTTCAAATGCGAAAGTCTTTGCCGCTATCATGCTCTTACTGGGTGTTTTTGTTGTCGCTATGGACAATAAAATCCCATCGCTGATAATTGGTTATATGTTGCTGGCTATGATTGGTTTTTCTCTCAATTCGATTGCGAGCCTGCGAAAGGAAAGTGCTACCAAATGGAGCAAATACAAACTTACCACACCTGTAAAGAGGTCTGCCATTGTACAGAGTTATTTTTTGAGCTTGTTATTGTGGTTGATTGTCGGAATGGTTTTTGCGGGAATTGGAGTAGCTTTATCGATCATGCTACATGGATTCCCTTTTGACAAAGATACAGATGTTTTCATGCTATTTGTGATAGGCGTTGGAATAAGCCTGTTTATGGGAGCCATATTTTTCCCGCTGTTCTATGTAGGCGGAGAAGAACGAAATGAGGTATTTTTAGTAATTAGCTTGCTCTGTGGGATTGGATTTGTTATGGGGCTTACGACCCTTATAAACACTTTGTTTCCAGCACCTATGACTACAATGCAGATAATTTTAGGCGGCGTAATTATTTTTGCGTGTGCACTGCTTGTATTTGTTATTTCTTGTCCTGTAACCGCCTATGTCTATCACAAAAGAGAATATTAAGTGAAATAGCAAATCCAGTCGAGCCAGTCAACGGCAAGTAAATGGGCTGCGCCCACCGTTGACAGTCACGCCTGTCCTTGCTGTTGGGTAATCAAGGGGCGACAGCAAAAAGTGCTGCCGCCCTTTCCCATAATCGAAGAAAGGGGGATTTTCCATGACTGAATACGAAGCCTATCAAGAACATATCCGCTATACCCATGATACCTATTGCCGGATTGTTATTCGTCATGCGTCCTTTGACGCTGCCCGTATGCTGGCGGCGAGGTGGAAACGGGAAATCTCCCTTGAATATTTGACCGAAGAAAAGTTTGTCCCACTAAGCACCACAGACGAGTATTTTCAAGTGCCGGACTATGGCGAAACTTATCCGTTCTCTGTCCGGGGGCAGACGATACTTTTAGATAGCTGCTCTCTTGCGGCGGCTCTTGCCAGGCTGCCGGAACAGACACAGGAGGAAATCTTTTTGTACTACTTCCAGCACTTGACGCAGAAAGAAATCGGAGAACAAAGCGGCTGGACACGCAGCACAATCGGGCGGCATATACGGCTTGCCTTGAAGCGGCTGAAAGAGGAAATGGAGGTGCTGTCCCATGAGTAACCGACTTCTCCCCTATGACACTATCATAAAGGCACATGAGGGCGACCCCATAGCGATACAAGCTGTCCTTGACCGCTACGCCGGATATATCCGCTATTTCTCCAAAATGAACGGCTATTATAACTCTGATATGGAGGACTACATCAGAACAAAGCTGCTTGAAAGCCTGTTCAAGTTCCGTCTTGACCGTTGAGCATTCTGATTTTTTTTGGGATACGGAGAGCACAACTGTTTTTGCCCTACTTACTGACTATCGAATTGAATATGACAGCTTATGGGATAGCAGATATAGTAACATTTCGATTGATCCTGAATTTAGTAATATCAGCGCAGTTGATGACGAAATCGTTGCCGATGTAAAATTGAGTTATGAGGCAAATATTTGGCATGATGGTAAGAGCGAGAAAACACTTGGGGTAATTGATTTTACATTTACGTTAAAAGCAAGCGATGATAATTGGAAAATCTCGGCTATAACTCGCGAAGGCGACGAAGAATGGATTGAAGATGCAAAGACTTCTTCAGCGAAAAAAACTGGAACGACTGTAGTTTCGGAATTGAAGCGCTTATTAAATGAAGAACTTGCGAAAGCAAAAGCATTGCCTCATACTAAAATGCTTTATGGAACGCCTATAGATCCCAAGGAGACGCAGGTACTCAATACATCCGTCGAAGATACTAAAGCAAGTAGCATGCGTAATGCTTTAATTGTGGCATACGATGCAAACAAAGCGGTTAATTATAGCGATTGCTATGCGCTTACAGAAAATTCACTTTTTTATGAAGCCGATAAGGATTGCACAAACTTTGTGTCACAGTGTGTATGGGCCGGATATGGCGGTTGGGTAAATGGTGATGAGACTGCCAATGCACAAAACATTGCAGCTCACTACCGCATGTATCATCACAATAACAGTGATTGGTATACGACCAGTTGGTTTGCACACAAAAACGGTGGTAGCAGCCCGTGGGAAAGTGCAACATCACATGGAAATTTTGCTTTAGGAAATACGGGCAGCGGTTTGGGTCCATTTGGACTTGGAAGTACTACAGCAGTTCTGTATAGTAACTATGATGCGAGTTCGATTCAGAGGGGAGATGTTGTCCAACTAGGTAGATCTGCAAATGACATACGGCATTCTGTGATTGTTCGAACTGCAGGAAGTTCATTCGAAAATATCTTTGTGAATTCGCATAATTCGAAACATTATAACTATCCTCTGAGTAAATATTTTGAGACATATTCCTATATCCGCGTTATTCACTATCGCCCTGCTTTTTTTGCAAATTAAGCTGCTTTTAGCATACGAATACGAAAAAGGGCTTTGTTAGACTAATGTGAGGTAAGCGTCAAACCTCCCCGCGTATAAAAAGGCCGCCATCTCAAGGAGCTTTTGCTCACCGAGATGGCGGTCAATTATTTTTGCGGCACATAACATTCTTTCGGGGCTCTCGCGGGAAGCAGCTTTTCAGCCCATGCTTCATCAGTTTCGCTCAGCTGCGGCGCGTTTCGCAGGATCCAAAGCAGATATTGATACGGATCCAAGCCGTTTTCCTTCGCCGTTTCAATCAAGCTGTAGATCACGGCGCTGGCCTGCGCGCCACCCGGCGTATTGGCAAAGAGCCAGTTCTTCCTGCCCATCACAAAGGGCTTAATGCTGCGCTCGGCACGGTTGTTGCTCAGCTCCAGACGGCCATCCTCCAGATACCTTGTCAGGTATGGCCACTGCTCCAACAGATAGTGAATGGCCCTGCCCAACGCAGATTTCGGCGCGGTTTTCGCCTGCATCTCATTTGCCCATGACAACAACGCGTCTAAAACAGGCTTTGCCTGCTCCAGCCGCTTTTCATATCGCTCCTCCGGTGTCAGCTCTGCAAACGCCTGCTCCAGCTTGAAAAGTCGGGAGCAATAGCATTCGCCAATCGCTGCCGGAGCGTCCTTCTGCATCTCCTTGGGCAGCGTTTGCAACGCCTCGTCAAATTTTCGCCTCGCATGTGCCCAGCAGCCCACCACACGGATGTTGCCCGGCAGCTTGTGGTATCCCTGGTATCCGTCTGCGTGCAGCCATCCTGAGAAGCCTTGCAGGAAATGTTCAGCATGCTCCGCTTTTCTCGTAGACTGGTACTCATACAGCACAATGGCCTGCTTTGTGCAGCCTCTGGTGCGGTACAGCCACATGTAGGACTTGCTGGTGGAGGAACGTCCCGGTTCTTTCAGCACCTGCAAGGTCGTCTCGTCCGCGTGCAGCACTGACTCCCTGCAAAGCTGCTCGCGCAGCACATCGTAGACCGGCCGCAGCCATTTCTCTGAGATGTTCAGCAGCCAGTTGGCCATCGTCTGCCGGGATAGCCTCAAGCCCTGGCGGTTAAACTCCTGCTCCAGACGGTACAGCGGCGAGTACATGACGAATTTCTGTGCTGCCAGATACGCCACTGCTTCCGCAGAGGCAAAGCTGCCAGGCAGCAGCGCAGGCTCCTTCGCCGTCTTCACAATGTTGGCTTCATCGGTCTCTTGCTCACAATTCTTGCAGGCGTAGGTGTAGTACACGTCCTCGCGCACCCAGAACTCTGCCGGCTTCATCATTAAGCTGCGGCGGACTTCCTTGCCAATCTCCACCAATTTGCTGCCACAGGCAGAACAAGTCCGTTCGTTCCCCGGCAGGCGGTGCTCCACCACCTCGGTGGGAGTACCCTCTGGAACGACATCCAGCACATTGCCGGACTGCCGTTTGCGCTCGTGCGCCTTCACGGTGATCTGCTTCTCTGTGGCGGCTTTGGTGCCAAAGGCGTAGGCCTCCAGCTCGTTGTAGGTCAGGCTCAGCTGCTCCATGACCGTCTGCTCCGCCTGTTCCGAGGAACGGCCAAACAGCTTCTTCTTGGACAGCTTCAGCTGCTCCAGCAACCACTCATTTTGCAGCGTAAGGCTGGTGATGACCTGCGCCTGCTCCTGTTCGAGGGCGGCAAACTTTGCTTCCAGTCTTGCATGCGTCTCTTCCAGCTTGGCGCTCTTTGCTTCCAACTGCGCATTTTCCTGCTGCAAGCGCTCATATTCCGCACGGGAAATGGTCACCATTTCTTCCGTGTTGCTTGTCTGCATTTCTCTGTTTTCCATGAGGAAATTATACCACAAGGCAGAGAGAAAAGCCAGTATTTTCAATGGTTTTGGACATTCTTCCTTGCTCAGACTGTGCTCAATCCTGTCACCGGACGGTGGGCTTTCGGCTGTTCGATTTGCAGTCCCTCCATGAGCCAGCGGTACTGCTGCGGCGTTAAAGTCTTCACCTCAGATTCTGAGCGCGGCCATTGGTACGCGCCCTGTTCCAGTCGCTTGTACAGCAGGATAAAGCCATCTTTTTCCCAGTACAAGCCCTTGATACGGTCCCGCCGCCGTCCGCAGAACAAAAATAATGTGTTGGTAAACGGATCCAACTCAAACTGCTGCTGGACGAGCCGCGCCAGACCATCTATGCCTTTACGCAGATCCGTGTAGCCGCAGGCAATATAGACTTGATCTGCACCGGTGAAGTCGTTCAGCATAGGCGCAGGAGCTCCACCAGCAGTCTCAGCTGTTCCGCGTCACAACCGGGGTAAATGTCCAGACTGGCCTTCCCAATATGCAGTGTGGCGCAACGTTCCGCTACGTTGCGAGACATTTTCTTCGGTTCCGGCAGCTCCGCAAAGGTCACGGCCGTTGATGGCGGTGCTCCGTTTTTCCGTACACCTGTCAACAGTTCACGTTCCCAACGGTAATAGGTGGCTGTCGTAACACCCCGCTGCCGGCACCATTCACTTACAGAGAGACCGCTGCCCCTGCATTCCTGTATAGACATGCTCCATTCCTGCTTCTTGGCTTCATGTTTCAGCTCATTGCTCGTCATTTACTTCACACCCTGAACATTATAGTGGTGGAAAGTTTCACAACTCCCCACCACTATTGTCCCATGTCTGTCCAGCCGCTGCCTGCTTTGACGGTTACTGCTAAACTATCGCCGTGCTCCGGTGGGCCGTGTTAATTCCATTGAGAGGCCTTGATGATAACAGATACGTATTGTGACCTCGCTTCTAGATACCGGCCTTATTCCTTTTTAGATTGCAAAAGAAGTAAGTTTGCTGATGTATCATAAAATTACTGAAAGTATTACCGTAAATTTACCTGTACAGAGGGATTGAATTATCTCTAAATCCTGTGGTATTCTTATGCTGTGAAGAAAGAAATGCTTTTTGAGTCGCTCAAGGAGCATTTCTTTCTTGTTATTATGGCTCCTGAAGAATATGTAGAAGAGGTGATATAAATATATGAAAGAGAGTGTTTGCCGGATATCCAGATGTAGTAAATGTTGATCAACTTAGAGAGATGTTAGGTGGCATAGGCTACAAGGTGGCATATGGTCTGCTGCACGATGGCAGCATTCGCTTTTCATGATAGGGAACGCATTAGTCCAATATGCTGTGGTACTGGTGAAGAGTTCGAGAGCAGCGTAAGGGCGTCTGGAAAGCACGGAGATTCCGAGCCTACATCTGGAAACAATGGGAAGTTCCGAAAGTGGGAATACGGAATCTTATGAAGCTGGACATACCGAAATATTCTTTCTACAGATGGTGGTATGTGAAAGCCTGTTGGGACGTGGCCGGAGATTCAGTGCTAACATAGTTAATAAAGAACGATCGGCTCGTACGGGCAGGATACTACAGTATCCGCACCCGATACGAGCCGTTGCACTTAAGCGATTGAACTGCCGTGTACAGAACTGTGCGCGCGGTAGCCTGAGAGGACGGGGCTTGCACCCTGCCTATTTGATTGTTCATATTAAGATATTGCCCAGTGAGGGCACGATATTTTGAGGGGGGGGATTACGTGTTCAAAGAATACTCCGATATCCTAACGGTTTCTCAAGTTGCAAAGGCTCTGGGACTTGGGCGAAATACCGTGTATCAACTTGTCCATACGCATCAGATAGGCTATAAGCGCATTGGTACAAAAATCATTATACCAAAGGCGTGCTTAATTGACTTTGTGCTGTCAGCACGCTATACTGTAGCCAATCCATAATAGCAGACAATCTTCGCTGTCGAAAGGAGTTATTATGACAGGGAGTCTGCAAGTAAAAAATGGCAAATACTATATGGTGCTCAACAGTACCGAAAACGGAAAGAGAAAACAAAAATGGATATCTACCGGCCTGCCTGAAAAAGGAAATAAACGCAAGGCGGAACAGATGCTGCGGGAGAAGCTGACGGAAGAAGAAAAGCGAAATCCGGTAGTGTGTTCAGATATGACTGTGGCGGATTGTGTTCGGCGATGGCTTATACGTATGAGGCGGCGAGTAGATGAGGTGACATACAGAAGTTATCAGCACACGGCTGAAACACATATCCTTCCATACTTTGACGAGAACAGGCTAAAACTGTGCGATTGTACGGTAGAGGTGCTTCAGACTTATTTTGATGAGAAATATCGGAACGGCCGTAAAGATGGCAAGGGCGGACTGTCCTCTAAAACCATGCGCCACCATAAAGGTATTTTGGGCCAGGCATTAGCGGAATGCGTGAAAGATGGGCTGATTCCATCGAACCCTTGTCAATATGTTGAAATGCCGCGCAGAGAACGCCATGAAGCGCATTTCTATAGTGCGGAGCAGCTGCAGCAGCTTATTACAGCCCTGAACGGTGATCCGATACAGCCGCTTGTAAAGATCGCAGCGCTTTATGGACTGCGGCGCAGCGAACTTCTCGGCTTGAAGTGGGACAGTATTGATTTTGAAAATGGTATGGTGCTGATTCGCCACACGGTTTGTAAGATGATTGTCACCGTGGAAAAGGATAAGACGAAAACCCAAAGCAGCCGCCGAAGCTTTCCTATGACAGAAGAAGCACGGGAGATTTTTCTGAAAGCAAAAGCTGAGGAAGAAGAAAACCAGCGTTTGTTCGGCAAGGCCTACCAGAAGAATGACTATGTTTTCAAATGGCCCGATGGGCGCACATTTGCTCCGGACTATGTGACGCATCATTTTTCAAAAATGCTTGAACGGTATGGAATGCCACACATTCGATTCCATGAACTCCGTCATAGTTGCGCCAGTCTGTTGCTGAATAACGGTTGCGGCCTGAAAGACGTACAGGAATGGATGGGACACAGCGACATTCAAACGACTGCCAATATCTACGGGCATTTGGATACATCCAGAAAGCAAAGCCTTGCAGATAAGCTGACAGAATGCCTGAATGAAAGATGTTAGAAAAACGTTAGAAAAAAGGTGTATGAAGCTTATCCTGAGATAAAATAAAAACCGCGAACCCATTGAAATCAATAGGTTCGCGGTGGTACGCCGTGAGGGATTCGAACCCCCGGCCTTCTGGTCTTTCTTCTCCTGAAC
>ERZ773112.1771-NODE-1771-length-11497-cov-3.484880_pt1 | contig 11497 bp, 11 predicted proteins | sample MGYA00580566_ERZ773112 | MGnify/ENA primary metagenome ERZ773112 (study PRJEB29015, sample SAMEA2737842) | human gut metagenome | biome: human gut; feature: human-associated habitat; material: faeces | place: China | collected 2012 ... | reverse complement strand
ACCACCAGTGATCATAAGGGTTGCATTGTTAAAATCAGACATTTTTATTTCCTCCCAAACTTGAATTATCCTTTTACTTTTTTTAAAAAAGCATTAAGCATCTGCAAGGTAATAGAGCGAACATTGGGCAACAATAACAGAACCGCCCCACCATATAGCACTCCATAGCAAACTGCAGCAATTATTAATTCGATTAGAACATTCAGTTCAAAATACTCCACGGCATATTTAATAGCACATGCTCCAATCAATGCTATGACCAATAAACTTCCGTAGGAAAGCCACCGAATATTGTCGCAAAGTATATCTTTACTATAATGGTAAAACATAACAGCATTAGATATTTCAGTTATCAATGTTGCAGTCGCAGCACCAGTTGCACCAAAGTGCGGAATAAGAAGAATGTTGACGAAAATATTAATAGCCACCGCAATCCACATCGTTTTTGCGTATAGGTTTTGCCTTCCACATGTCTGAAGGACACCTACGCCCATAATCCATGTTGCACCGAGAACAATAACGCAAAGATTTAAAACAACCATTGTCCAAGTTGCTTTCAAATAGCTATCGCCTCCAATAAGTACAATCGTTTCATTTGCAAAAACACAAAATAAAATCGGAACACCACATGCTATAGCCATCACAGAATCGGATGCTTTTTTCAACAATGTATCAAATTGTTGTTTGTTATGCTGGCCAGCATAATATGATAGTCGCGGAACCATCACAGTCAAAGCCGCATTATTTATACTTACGAGTATGTTTTTGAATTTAACTGAAAATCCATACAAACCTACCTCATAATCATCTTTCAAAAAGCCAAGCATTGCTGTATCCGTATTAGCATTTATTGTGCTTGCGATAGATGCAGCTGCAAACATCAAGATTGGAGTGAAATGTTTTCCCAATTCACTCACTTTCACCCCCTGAAAATCGACGAACTGTCTTGCATGTATAAAATTAAGCACATTAGACCCTACTGTAGAAAAAATCAAGATGCATTCATAGATAAGGTAGTCATCTGGGCTCTTCACGAATAAGAGCATCAAGGCCACCGAAACAGCCTTAAAAACAATCGAACGAATCGTTATATATTTAAAATCTTCCAGTGCTGAATATAACCAGTCAATTCCAATCGTTGTAAAGAGCAATGAAATTGAATAGAGTAATATTTCTTTTTGCTTGCTATGAAATGCTGGAATCGTCGCAACCATAACAAACAACACTAAATATGAAACAAATGTCAGCGCGAAGTTAATCGTCAGCAACTCTGCAATTGTTTTTTTTAATTTCTTTTTATCATTTCTGACTTTAGAACAACAGATAATACCATAACTAGGAATTCCAAGACCTGCAATAATCGCGAAGTAATTAATAATTGAGATTGAAAAATCAACTTTACCAAGCTGTACAGGCCCTAGTACTCTCGAAATATATGGATAGCTGATCATTGGAAGGAGAAGTGATGATACCAGCCTTATTATATTTAAAAGTACATTTGCTTTTATACTTTTCTCTTTCATAGGCCATCAAACCCCTTCTATGCGACTCAATCTTCCTTTGATCAGAAAAAAGACCCGCAAACCGTTCCAATTATTATATAGGCAAAGTTTTCGAGGAAGATCATACTTAATGGGAAGGTCATAATTTTCTCTACATGCGTCAATAAAGTCATTATTTACCAGCAACTTTTTTGCCAGCCTCTTTTTTTCACCCTGTGTTCTATCAGAATAGCAAATCAACTGAATAAGATTTATCCCATTCAAGCACAATCTTTTTTTAAGTTCCTTGCTCTCGGGCATACTCGGACAGTAATTTCGCAAAAAATCGCGTCCTTTTCGGTATAAAAAAAGCACTTGTTCAACATCGTTTTCCCTCAATTTTTTTGTAGCTGCGCTTTCATTCATACAGTTATAAAAATAGCCTACACTGCTTACGGTTTTTATCTTACAGCATTTTGAAAGGTATTCCAAATTGAAAAGGAAATCTTCTCCAAGGGCCACAGATAAATCAAAACGCTGTGTTCCAAGAATATTACGCTTATAGATTTTGGCAAAAGGAGCATTAAAGAAATTGTTGGCGTACAGTTCATCAAATTTTGAACACACACTCTCTGGACATGTCAGGCATTCAGCTTTATATTTCTGTTCCACGTTACCTACTTTACTTGCAGCAGTATATCCACCAACAACCATATCCGCCTGACCAATTTGCGACATAAGTCGTTCAAGCAAATCCGGATTAATCCAATCATCTGAGTCAACAAATGTAATATATTCTCCCCGAGCAACATCCAATCCCCTGTTTCGTGCAGATGAAACGCCTCCATTTTCTTTATATACCACTTTAATTCTTTTGTCTTCGGCTGCAAATTTGTCACAGATCACATGACTATTGTCCTTTGAACCATCGTCAATTAGTATTATTTCAATATTACTGTAAGTTTGATTACAGATGCTTTTTATACATCTTTCCAAATACTTTTCCGCATTATAAATCGGTATAACGACACTCAACATTGTACCATTCCTCTTTACAAGATTTTCTGCGCTTTCGTTGTTGGCATAGCCGAACAATGTATACTATAAAATATGTCCACGCTAATTTTTGTGCCATATCTGCAAAGTAGCCTCGTACAAAGAGAATCATTGCTGTTGCAACTATAGCATCCAAGCATTTCCTTGTAATATTCTTCTTGCTCATTAGGCTATTGTGGAGCGTTATATTAGTGCTACCAACAACATAACTTCCAACAATACCAACCCACGAAAAATTGTAATAGAGTTCGCCTAAATATGAGCCGCCGAATGCAAATGTTAAATCATCTGGCAATTGACTCAAGAAATATCCTGTTTTCGCTAAAACAGGTATTTGCTTTACAAGCAAAGGAATAATGGAAAGCACACCTGCAAGATAGCTTCGCCCATATCCGTATGCCATTTGAGAAGGAGTATAACGAATAGCAACCTCTAATGTAACAAAAGAAGCGCCAAACTCACCAAGTGATCCCCCCAACATATTGCTTAACTTTCCGTCCTGCATAACATTCAAAGTTTCCCTAATACCCGTTGAATCTCCGCCTCGAGCCGCACCAACTGCACTGATGAAGACAAAACCGACTACACAGGCCCCCACCAAAGCCAGAATCTTTGTAAATGTAATTTGGTTAATAATAAAGAAGAAAATGTATACCCAGATCAAAAGAAACACCACTTTATCTTGCCGGGAACCAGTTGTCATCATCAAGCACTTATACGCCAAGACTGCAAAAAACACAACATCGCTTCTTTTCTTACAGCCAAACAAGACGAAAATCAATCCGGCATCAAAAAAGAAAGCCATTGCTTGAATCGGACCTGGAATATAAAGTGAATATACGCCTGCATAACCGCTATTTCTTGCTCCAATTAGAGATACTATATCAATATATAGCCTAGGTATTGTCCCTAATATTAATAGTACCTTTCCATAAACTAAAGTATCAGCATCTTCTTCTAAATTTTTATATTTAGCCGCTATTACAGATTCTTCATGTGAGTGAAAGCCGACCAATAATGCGATATAATACACAGTCTGCGAGAAAAGATAGAAGGAAAATGCACTTTGGATTGTGCTTGTTGTAGCATAATTTTCAAACGGAAGTGGAACAGGCCCTTTGATATCGAATCCCTTCTTAATGATTTGACCGCAATGAAACAACAATGAAAAAACTCCAAACATGTTTGGCACAGATACAACTGGCAAACCACATACTTTTAGAATGGTTATGTCAAGTAATGTCTGCGTTAGCGCTAATATCGACATTTGTTCGTAGTTCCATTGGATTTCAAATAATAGGATTAAAATAGCCATCTGCAAGCACAGAACCGATAAGCCGATAAATTTTGTTTTACTTATTCTTATCACACTTCGGACTCCTATCATCATTTCTGTTTGTTATAAACATTCACCAATCTGTTTATCGCTACTTTTTCTGAAAACTCGCTTTCGCTTATTTCAGCCATAGCATCTTCTCCGCTCTTAGGTTCCATTTGTCTGAAATGAACAAAGTATTCGCATCGGGCGTACTTGCCAGTCCAATAAAATATGTTGCTTGTGACATCAAATAGAATAGACACGCCTTTTGTATCACACCTTCATCTGCATAATATTGAAAAGGCAAAGGAACTGTTCCTTGGACATTAACCCCCTCCTTAATTATCTGTCCACAATGAAAAAAGAGAGAGAAGACGCTAAACATATTAGGAATACAGAGAACTGGCAAATTGCATACAATCTTGAGCAAAATAATGTTTACAACACACTGGACAATTGCTAAGACAGAAATTGTATAATAGCTCAGATTCAATTGCATTGCCGCAAACATCGACAGCACAATTAGCTGTACGATGCCCAGTAAGAGCAACCCAACTTTTCTTTTTGTCATCAACACATTCATATATTGTCAACCTAAAGCATCATTTTCTATTAAAATAAGCGTCAACGTAAAATTCAGCGAGCTGATCTGCCTCTACTTTTATATCATATCCATATTTTCGTAATGCTTCTTGAGCTTCTGTCGGGTTTTTCTTATGGGGAATCTGATTCAAAGCATTCACCCACTCACCTATATCATCGAGCGGAAGTCGCTTTGCATAATTAGTCATGCAAATTTCAGGTGTAATCGTATCTGCAAAAAAACACGGAAGCCCAGCAGCCTGCGCCTCAATGCCCGAAACCGGCAATCCCTCAAAAAGCGAGGGAAGTGCAAAGCAATCCATGGCTTGCATCAATTCCGGAATATCAGAACGCAAACCCAAAAACATCACATCTGAAGAAATTCCGAGTTCTATTGCATATGCCTTGATTTCATCTGTTAAATTTCCAGACCCCACCAATAGAAGTTTCGAATTGGGTCGTCTCGCTTTCAACTGCATAAAAGCTTGAAGTAAAAACCTGTGATTTTTTTCATAGCAAAGACGGCCAACGTGACCTATTACAAATGTATCATCCGAAATTCCTAGTTCCTTCCGTTTTTTTTGACGGATTTCTTCACAAGGAAGGTAAACACTTAAATCAATCGCATTATTTATAATCTCAAAGGAGTCACCTTCAAACAACCATTGCCCAGCCTTTTGAGAACACGCTAACCTTCTAGTTGCAACCTTATGTATTTTTCTTTTAGAGCACTTTCCAATCAGCTTCTTTATTCCTTTTTGAGCTTGAAACTTTGTTGTATGCGAATGTGCTATTCTGTGCTGTATCCCACATTCCTTTGCTATTGCTAAAAAATCTCCGCATGCCGAGTCCATATTGCAATGAATAATATCAACCGGATGAGTCTTAAGGACTTTTTTGACCTCATGTGTATAGGTCAGTGGATGCTTTCCTCTTACTGGAACATGATAGATTGGGACACCAAATGTTGCAATCTCGTCATCATAGTCACCCTTATCATATCCGTGAACAAGAATTGAAAATTCAAATCTATCATCTTTTACCAGTTGACGCAGATATTGCATAATCATGGTTTCTGCGCCAGCTCTTTTCATGCTGCCTCCCATTGCAAACATGACTCGAATTTTGTTCATACAGTTACAACACCCAATCCTTTATTTCAAGCTTTTTTCTTGCCCAATCTTTCGTATTTCCAATTACTCTTGCAGGGTTTCCTATTACGATGCTATTATCCGGAATTTTTCCTTTGACAACACTTCCAGCACCAATAATACAGTTTTCGCCTATCTCTGTTCCTGGCAGTAAGGTTGCTCTGGCCCCAACAAAAGAGTCTTTCCCAACCTTTATGGGCTTAATAAAATGAGCTGTTTTCCCTTTAGGTGCATTCCATCCAACATTGACCATTGCCGTATGAACAGAATAGTCATGAACCAGAAAAAGGACCTCTCTGCTTATCGTTACACCAGTTTGAATAGTAATCGCTGAGTAATCTGCTGAGTCAAAATATACGTCTGGACAAATATATGTAATTGCACCTTCAATTTTTATACCAAGACGCCTATAATACCAGACAGAATATCGCATAAACCCGCCAAAATTCAACAAATTAAATGCCTTTCCTACCCCCCCGGATAGGGATTTTCAAAATGATTTTTGCGATTCGATTCATCGTATAGTAATCTCCTTATATAGTCCTTCGACATTTCCTGCTTCAACTACTTTTGCACTATCTGTATGTATTGTCTCTCTACACCCACCCGTATCATAAGTAATAACAGGCGTCCCACAAGCCTGTGCTTCCAGATTAACCGTCGGATAATTATCCTCATAGGTCGGATTCACAAATACATCCGCCGCCGTATAAATCGCGGCCAGTTCCTGCGGACTATTAGTACGCTGAATGCCCTTGATATTTTTCGGCAGTTCTTTAATCTGCTTTTCGCTCAGACCGACCAGCACAATCGCATATTTGTCATTCAGCATCTCTGCCAACTTATAAAAGTCAAACAGTCCTTTGCGATCCTCCCAGACATTCGCAACGCCCAACACAATGATCTTATCCTGTAAGCCATAGTGCTCCCGGAAGTCGCTGGGGGTTGGCTTGAAAATGCTGGTATCAATGGTGTTATAATGCACCTCGACGGGATACTCTTTCAGAAAACTCTGGCGTGTCAAATCAGCAAGCCACTTGCTAGGGGTGATGAGGGTCATGTTTTTTACCCCGGTAAAAGCCTTGCGCTTGCGCTCAAAATTCTTACTGACAGAACTCATTGCGAAGCAAGCCGGGTAGCGGCGAAGCTGAGAGCAGTACGAACAATGGCCAGTGAAGGCCCAGCAGTCATGCAGCGTCCATTTCACCTGCATTTCAGGATGCTTTTTGATCCAATCAAACAGCATCTCTACATTGATATAGTAGCCATGCAAATTGTGCAGCCACAGCAGGTCTGGTTTGTATTCCTCAGCCCACTTCAAGAACTCTTTAGTTGCACGCTTGGAGCCGAAGCCATGCGTATCAAACAGCCGTGTCTGAATCGCGTGTATCTTGCAGTCAAAATCTGTGCCAATACGCACTGCATATTTCTGAAACTGCTCCGGTACAGTGCCTTTGCGGCCATAGGCGATTTTGACCTCGTTGCCTTCGGCTTCCAGCTGCTGTGCAAGGTCTGTGCAAATACGGCCTGTGCTGCCAATGCCACACACGGAATTAATAATAAGGCATTTCATTTTATTATTTCCTCAAATGTTCTTTAACTAGTCTGATCATTTTTAGAACGACCAAACATCCCATAACTGACCCGATTGCACAGACTATAGATACCACTAAATAAAAGCAATCATTTGTTATATTTATTTTAGGAATCAAAAAAGCCGTACAACCTAGCACAAAAAATTTATGTAATCCCAAAATAGTTAATGTGTTTTTTCCCACCATTTCCAGTGTTTCACACTGTGGCAACGAACTAAGCATATAGCAGATTCCAATTGAAAGAAGAGCAGCAGTTAGAATAAAGCAAAAATAATTTTTTCCATAAGCATCCGATACATAATCTGCCGACCCATTCAGTCTTTCCATTGCGTATCCTACAAAGAACAGGCCTCCCCCAAAAATCATCCTTTCCATCTTTTTTCCTATATTGGGTTGCACAGAGGCTAGAAACGAGAATGCTCTTCCTATAAAGAAAAACGGCAAAAGATAGAATACGGTTTCTAAACTGCAAGGGAGCTCAATCCCTTTAGGCAACGTGTAGTATAAGATGCCACCAACGATTGTCGCCACAAGAACCATCAACAAATCAAATTTCTGCTTATAGCTATCTCTAGGAATCAACTCATATATTTCTCCAACCAGAATCTCCAGAACGAGCAAGAACGGCAAATACCACAATGGCAAATTGTATTTCATCCACCCGCCGTTTGTCATTCCTAAATTTCCGTTGCCATAAAACATACCTATAAGAAACTTTGGAATCTGTTGAATCGTATTGTTTTCTCCCAAATATTTTCCTGCCAAAGCATATATCGCTATGCTCAGAATCGAATACATCAAATAAGGGCGGTAAATATTCCTCAAAAGCTTTTTTAGCCTTATCCTACGATTAGTAGTATGCCTATAGCAAATTCCTGTAACCACTATACATAGAGGAACATGAAATGCGTAGAGGAAGTAATATATGCTTTTTCCTCTCAGCGTATGTCCGAGTACAATACAGAATACTGCAATCGCTCTCGTAGCATCTAACCAACCGACCCTTTCAGTGGGATGCTCTTTTCTTATGTTATAATTATCCACAGCTTTATTTCCTTCTTGTATAATTCAGTTCTTTCACTACATTGCAGAATGTCGAAACGTTCATATGCACCATAAAGTAAATATTCCACAATTTTATACTTTCAAATCCGCGCATAACCGGCCCACTATCCTTAGCCTGTTGATGTCGCATAAACCACGTCATTACCTCGCAACATTAAGCGGCAATTTTGGGACGCGCCGGGTGATGGATTACAATAGATAAATCACCCTTCAAGATATTCAATCTCTGCACCAAGTTCTAGGATTCAAGCTACTCCTTTTTCACCCATACAATTTTTCATATTCTTCCACTGCGTAATGATCCGTCATGGAAGCGATGTGGTCACAAATCTTGCGCATCATGCAGACACGGACAGAAAAGTCTTTACTATCTGTATTGCCTTTTTCACCATTCCAGAACTTGTCAAAATCAGTTCTGACTTGGCCAGAACTCAATTTGTATGCAGATACCATATCGGGATAATTTGCCCCCGACAGGCTGTTTTTCTCGTGTGTTTCCACCATAAACTGAACAATAGAAATATCCGGCAACTGCTGGGGATGTGTCGCGTATGCCTGAAATAGCTTGCGGATAATGTACTGACCTTTTGCATTCATCCGTTCCACTTCAGGTGAATGATGAATCTCAGTTCGAATTGCCTCACCAAACTTTTCCAGATTATCCATTGTTTTCTTGTTATTTACATCACTGTACACATCAAATGCAATTGCATTTTTAATATCATCCTCATCTCCTGTGTGTTCCCGGAAAAAGCTGAGACGGGTATTTTCATTCAGCTTGTTATCTGTCGAGAGTTTCTGGAGATTCTGTTTAGAGCAGGTCACAATGCAGGTGACCAACGTGTTTACTACAACCTTGGATGCCAGTGTAATAAAACGCTTCTGGTCGTAATTTTCCTGTTCCGCATCACGTTCCATCTCTTCAAAGCAGCGCAGATCACTTTCGCTCATGATCGTAATCAGGATCTCACTGATTTTCCTGCACACTGCTTTAGCCGACATTGCCCCGCTTCGCAATGCGTCTTCCAAATCGTGATGCCATTGTGCAATTTCATCCGCTTGTGCTACTACAAAGCTCTCAAATGACCACGCTTGATGGTCCTCCTCCACTTCGAGATACTTATTGAAGATTTCACAGTAATTGGGGCTTCCATCCTCATCGCCGTATGCCAACTTTGAGTGATGCATCATTCCCCAAAGAGTGTAATTGGTCAGGTTCAAGCCACTGTCACCGTAGCCATTTTCCAGACGCGCTGCCACACGGACACTTTGAAGATTGTGCTTAAATCCGTACAATGGCTTTTTCAGCCTTTTTTCGCAGATTTTGTAACCGTCATGGTTTTCCTTGTAAAGTGGCGATTCCGGAATTTTCACGGTGCTGCCCGGCATCATGATCTGGTTCAACTCCCGCTCGCCCGCATGACCAAACGGCGTATGTCCCAAATCGTGTCCAAGTGCAATAGCCTCGGTCAAGTCTTCGTCCAAGCCCAATGCCTGCGAAATCGTACGTGCAATCTGCGCAACCTCCAACGTGTGGGTCAACCGGTTTCTGCGGTGATCATCGCTCCCGATCAGATAGATCTGCGTTTTTCCGTCCAGTCTACGGAACGCATTACAGTACATAATACGGTCACGATCACGCATAAAATCGCTACGGTAAGAAGCAGTTTGAGTTTCAGTGCTTTTGTTGAATCGGCTTGCCAACTCAATTGGCGCACGCAGGAGATTTTTATTCATGCCGTTGCCCCTTCCTTCTTATACCCATAGCATCTCAGTTCCTTCTCAAGATGGTTCATGAACATATCACGTGTAAAATGCTGCTCGTAATATGCTCGTGAATTTTCACCTAGCTGCTTTCGGTTTTCATTTGCAATGAACTTAAGCACAGCTTCTGCCAGACCCTTTGCATCTTCAGCACTTGCACAGTACCCGCATTTCGCCGCATCAATCACATTTGGAATTTCTCCAATTGCCGCACCGATTATTGGCTTGCCTGCTGCCATATAAGTCTGCACTTTTCCTGGAAGGGTCAGCGAAATAAACCGATCAGCAGTCAATGTCACAAGCATCGCATCTGCCATTGCATAATACTGTGGCATTTCATCCGATGGTTTCCGTCCATAAAAAATAACATTCCTCAGATTTTTTTCTTCAGCCATTTTTTTGAGGTTATCAAGTTCGGAGCCATCCCCCACGATATGCCACCGCAAGTTACTTTCTTCGCGAAGAATTTCTGCTGCTTTCAGTACCGTTTCCAGACTTTGCGCTGCGCCGATGTTGCCAGCAAACATTAAATCAATCGTTGATTTTTCATTTTGAATTTGCTCAACTTCATCAAACTGTGCTGCCGCATATTGCGGCAAATACTCAATTTTCTGCTCTTCCACACCATGTTGCTGAACGAGATAATCCTTGAACATCTGTGAGGTAATCAGGATTCGATCCGGCTTGTTATATAATCTTTTGGACACAGCACCAAAAAACTTATACAAGGGCGAAGATTCCGAAACACCACCTGCAGCCAAACAAGCAGGCCACAAATCCATGCAATACATCACTACTTTTTTGTGATTTTTCTTTGCATATGCAAACGCTGCGCTACTCATCATGACTGGTGAGGTCTGATTGGTGAACACCACGTCGTAATCATCCGGCAACTTTTTGACAAGTAAGGAGGAGGACCACGCATAACTATAATAATTTAATAGACGAAATACGGCATTGTGCTTGCGTGGAATCGTGAAGGATCGGATGATATGCACACCATTGTGGATTTCTTCACGTCGTTTTCCTTTTTCATACCCCGAATAGGTTTCGCCCATTGGATAGTTTGGTACATCCGTCACAAGATCGACTATATGTCCTCGTTGGACAAGCGCCTCACAAATATCGGTCAGCGGATATGGCTCTGGCCAATAGTGTTGACATACAACCAAGATTTTCATACTATTGCTCCATTTGAAATTCCCTTGCAGTCGCCTGCTTCTATATCCTTCACCACTTTGCTCTCCCGTAGGATCACAATGCTTTCCTTCCGGAACTCCGGGTCAATTTTTCCGTCCACAACGCCCTTACGTCCCAGCACGACCTGAATACTTTTCCAAATAACCTTCAGATCGAATTTCAGACTGACGTTTTGGACATATTCCCGGTCATAGTAGACTTTGTCGTACACATCCACCGTGTCCCGACCGTTGATCTGTGCCCAACCAGTAATGCCCGGCGTTACCTGATACACCCCGTACCAGC
>ERZ773112.1758-NODE-1758-length-11533-cov-4.037114_pt1 | contig 11533 bp, 7 predicted proteins | sample MGYA00580566_ERZ773112 | MGnify/ENA primary metagenome ERZ773112 (study PRJEB29015, sample SAMEA2737842) | human gut metagenome | biome: human gut; feature: human-associated habitat; material: faeces | place: China | collected 2012 ... | reverse complement strand
GTATATGAAGTGTGGGTAGAGCCGGGCAGGACGGTTCAATGGGAGCAGCCGCAAGGACAGGCTTAGCCGGGAAAAGGCATGAAAAAGGATAGAAAATGAAACGGATGCAGGAAGGGGAGAAATGCGATGAAGGAAGGAAGCAGTGTTTACACGAATCCAGACGAGTATGGAATGGAGCTGGCCGCGCATATCCGGATGCTGGCACAGAGCTACCTTTCCTGGAGGCAGAATTCCCCTTTTTCAGTGCCATATGGGAACGAGCAGCCGGAAGAAACGCTGCGGGAAACAGGAAAAAGGGAGCTGATAGAGATCCTTTGGCAGGAAAAACAAGTGTATGCTGCGATGCGCCAGAAAGCGGTGCGATCGGCGGCGGAACATACGATTATTCCGATGGAATACCTGTTTCGGATCCAAAGGGCAGATGATTTCCTCTGCCACTGCGCGGCGATGGCGCTTGCGCCGGAGCTGGATGGAGAAATTGGAGAATTGTATGCAAAGATTCCTGAAAATCATGGAAAGACCCGTCCGACGGTAGAGCTATGTATCTGTCTGTATGCGGTGGATCCGGAACGCCGGATCGGCTGTATGAGGAACGTGTTTGAAGAAAAAGAAGCATTTGCATTCTTTTTCGGTCGGGAAGTGCGCTGGGGAAGCCAGACGGAACTGCGTCTGGATACCAGAATCCTGCAGTTTATCTTTTCGCCGGAATCGGCGCCAGAGCCGCTTCGGGCGTTCTGCCGTTTGTACCATGGATCTGAGATTGAGGAGACCCCGATGGTAGTCAGGGAGGAACTCTCTGATCGGCTGGCAGCGTTTCTGACGGAGGATCCGAATGAAAAAAGGATTTTGTATCTATATGGCGGTCCAGGCTCTGGGAGGCGTTCCCTGATTCAACATACGTGCCGGAAGAGCCGGCGGTTTTGTCTGGAAGCGGATGCCGGAAAAATGGCGGAGCGCGAACTTGAAAAACGCCTGGATGAGCTTGTCCGGGAGACCTTGATCCGGCGTGCAGTGTTGTGTGTACGAAATTTCCAGTCCCTGTTTCAGGAGGACGATTCTTGTCAGGCGCTGTATGTGATCCGGCGGCTTTTGCAGGAACTTCCGCTTGTGATCCTGATTGCGGACAGAAAATGGGTGTATGGTAGGGAGGACTTCCCAGCACCGTTTACGGAGCTGGAACTGACAGCGCCGGATATCGGCGAACGGGTCAATCTGTGGAAAGAAGCATTAAGGCGGTATCCGGGTGCCCAGCCGGATAGCTTTCTGGGAGAAGAACGGAAGGTGGAGATACTTGCCGGTAAATTTGCATTCCAGCCAGGGCAGATCATGGATGCCGCCGGGGAGGCGGTCCGGATGGCATGGTGGAAAGGAAAAAAAGTGGATGAAGAAGCTCTGTATCAGGCCTGCCGGCATCAGGTCAGCCACCGGCTGGGAGAAAAGGCAACCCTGATCCAGCCTTCGTATGGCTGGGAGGATCTGATTCTTCCACCGGAGCATAAACAGGTACTTAGAAATGCCTGCAACCAGATTGAATACGCACATCAGGTCTATGGAACCTGGGGATTTTCTACCAAAATGGCGTATGGACGGGGTGTTTCGATGCTGTTTTACGGACCGCCGGGAACCGGTAAGACGATGGGGGCACAGGTGCTGGCGAGGGAACTGCATCTGGAACTTTATAAGGCGGATCTGTCATGCGTGATGTCCAAGTATATCGGGGAGACGGAAAAAAATCTGGGGGAGATCTTCGAGGAAGTGAAAAAGAGCCAGAGCATCCTGTTTTTTGATGAAGCGGATGCGCTCTTTGGAAAGCGCTCGGAGGTAAAGGATGCCCAGGATAAATACGCCAACGCGGAGACAGCATATCTGCTTCAGAAGATGGAAGAATATGAGGGAATTGTGATTCTGGCGACCAATTATATGCAGAATTTTGATGAAGCGTTTAAGCGCCGGATCCGGTTTATGATTGAATTTCCACTGCCGGATGCGGGACGGCGCAGGCAGATATGGCAGCGGGTATATCCGAAAGAAACGCCGGTCAGTGAGGAGGTTGATTTTGATTTTCTTGCCGATCAGTTTGAACTCTCGGGAAGCAGCATCAAGAATATCGCGGTATCCGCGGCGTTTCGGGCCGCCGCTGCCGGGACAGAGATAGAGATGGGACAGATTTTGGATTGTCTGCGCGAAGAAATGAAAAAATCAGGAAAGAATCTGCAAAAGGAAGATTTCGGACCGTATTACAGTCTGATGAACGGAAAGGGGGAACTGGAGGATGCCTAAGACGAAGAAAGAAGAAAAAAAAGGGGCGGTGGATCCGGCAAAAAAAGCGGAAGCGAAAAAAAAGACAGAAGAAGCTTTAAGAGAGACAGAATCTACAACCTCGGAGGTTGAAAAAGAGAGCCCGGAACCGAAACGGGCGGGAAGACCCGACTGGTATGAGGATATGAAAGAGCGCACCAGCCGCGCGCATACATATATGAGATGCTTTGATGCGACAAAAAAAGATGTGGGCTCTACCTACAGCATAAAAAAATTAGACCAGATTCGTGAAGCATCCAACCAGAAATTGTTCGAGATGTCATTTCTCGAAGAGGGCACAGTAAAATGCCACGAAAAAATGATGAGCGATACAGAGCATGAGAAACGCAAGGTGAAAGGACAGGAATATTACGAGCGTACGATGTCGCGGATCAGCCGTGCGAAACAGAAGCACAGCGATCTTCTGGATGCGATTGAAACGAGAAAAGAGGAGATTAAACGGGATCCGAAGCAGGCTAAAAAGAGCAGTATCATTGAGCGCTTTCGTGAAATGGGAAAAAATCATACGATGCTGCAGCTGATCCGGAGAGTGCGTTTGTTTGAGACCAATCCGGGTTACAAAGAAAAGGCGACCACCTGGTATGGAAAGGCAGCGGAGAAGGTGATGGACGTCAAGAATGCGATCATGACGGATGGTATCACTGAGGTGACGGAAACATCATCCGAAATCAAATCCACCACGGATGATTTACAGGAAAATGCGGAAGAACTGCAGAATGCAATTGAAGGAATTGATAAAAAAGATGGACCGTTTGAAGGTATCTTTGGAATGGTAAAAGATACAGCAGGGTTGATAAAAGATACGATCTTTTTTATCAAGGACTTTGATAAAAGAAGTTCTGAGAACAATCTGGATCAGATGATTGGAATCGTCACAAGCGGTATGTCCACGCTGGCGGACGCAGCAGGGAAATTGGCAAGTCTTCTTTCCAATTTTCCGTTTATCGGTCCTATTATCGGTCTGATCAAAAATGGAATTAAATTTTTTACGGAAGGCTATAAGCTTTTCAGGAGCCAGAGGCGGATACGAAAGCTCAGGGAACAGAAAAAAATACTGAAAGAGCGGATGCTGAAGCGAAAAAAGAAATATGCCAGCGATCCGGAGTTAAAAGGATTATATAAATATATCGGAGAAGGCAAGGAAGGTCAGGCGGAACTTGATGCCAAGAAGCTTGGAAAACGCGAGTATCGGGGTTTGCAGGGCGGCGGAAGCGATGCCAGAGAAAAAATGAAGCGGGCGGAAAGCTCTAAGACACAGGCAGGGAAAAAGAAAGCATACTATGCAGCAAAAGAAGCAGAAACGATTGAGCAGTATGACGAGATCAAAGAAGCGATCCATAAAAATAAGAACCGTACAAAGGATGCGACGGTGGCGATTGTCCAGGAGGGAATCGATGTAGCTGCCAATATTGCTAAATTTTTCCCGGGAACCGGAGATGTGGTGTCGGCAGCGATCAAGGTTGGAAGCACGATTGCCGGGGCTGGAAAATTTGTGGGAAGTAAGATGGTGGACTTAGGGAAAAGTGCCTTTGGACATAGAAGATCTAAAGAAAACAAGAAAAAATTCCGGAGTAAGTATGCAGAACATATCTACGATCATATGGCGGAGGTTTCGGAATATCTGGATGGAGAGGGAAAAATCGATCTAAACAAGGCAGATCCGGGCCGGGTAAGAAAAGTAGCAGAGAGCTACGATTATGCAGAAAATATGCTGACAGGAATGGGTGCTGATATGGCGGATATGGTCGGTGCAAAAAGTAAGGATGAACTGCTTGAAGCAATGAGTGAAGCATTTGAAGCGGGAGATTAAAGAGGAGGCAGGGAAGAGATGGGACATGAAATGAAACAACGGGATCTGGAATTTCTTTCCGATTTTCTGGAAGATTTGGAGTGGAAGACGGATTTGATCGGGGAAGATACGCCGTATCCGTCTCTGGCGGCGGTTTTGACGATGGATGAGGATTATGACGAGACAGCAGTTTTTACCTATATCGATCTGCCGGAAGAAGATTCTGAATTTACGAAATATTTGCAAATTTATTTACAAATACCATTAAATATAAATGAAATCCCGGCGGGGGAGATGATGGTATTTGTCAACCAGCTCAATCAGTTGACACTGCTTGGAAGTTTTTCCTATATTCCGAAGACAGGAGAGATGGACGCCAGGGTGGACTACCGGTATGTACTGCCGATGGAAAAGGAAACTTTGCCAGATGAGGGAACCGTCGGGGAAGTCCTCTTAAATCTGGTGAAATATGCACAGATGGCAGAAGGACTGATTGCAAGCCGTATCGAGGGAAACCCTATGGAGGCGGTTGTGGCGGCGGTTCAACAGGGGCTGGATGGAAAACGGAGGTAGCAGAATGGGATTTTGTGTACTTGGAGGAGCAGTGTGCAGCTGTTCATTTGGGATGGCACCGTCTACGCTGATGGTTACTCCTGAGAAAAAAACGGTATCGTCGATGCCGGTGGCGACAATCTTCGATCAGGTGCCCATGAAAAATATCATGCCGTTTGGAATGTGTCAGTCACTCGCCAATCCGTCCGTGGCATCTGCGACGGCAGCAGCGTTTGGCGTTCTGACTCCGATGCCATGCATTCCGGTTCTTCCGGCTCCGTGGGCACCGGGGTCTCCAACTATTTTGATCGGCAATGCCCCGGCGCTTAATCAGAGCTCCAAACTCATGTGTGCATACGGCGGAGTGATTCAGATTACAAATCCGGGAACCACCAATATACAGATACCATAGGAAGTGAGCAGACATATGAAAAAAAGAATCTTTGGCCTTCGGGCAAAATTTGCACTGCTGTTTCTACTGTTTGCCATGCTTATCATGTGTTCGGTTGGTGTAATGACCTATCGCTCTTACCGGGATGCCATGATGGAACGGTATGCCAGCGAAGGCGTCAAAATTGCAAAACTGGCGGCATCTTATCTGGATGGGGATGAGATGGTGAGATACAGCATCACGCGGGAAAGAGACGCGGAATATGACAGGCTGGAAGCCATTCTTGACAATATAAAAGAGCAGACAGGAGTGCTTTACCTGTATGTGGTAAAACCGGTGTCCGAGGATTCGACGGTTTACCTGTTTGATGCAAAATTCAGCAATGAGACTAATTATCTGGCGAAGCTGGGAGACCGGGGTGATTGGGATGATAACTTTAAGCTGGCGAAAGAGGCGATGGCAACGGGTGAGCCGAACAGCAGGCTGGAACCGACTATGACACAACTTGGCTATCTTGCATCCGTCTATGTTCCGATTAAGGATCACACAGGAACACCAGTTGCGGTTGTCGGGGTCGATTTTACGATGGATGAGATTCGGACCTTTTTGAAATACAGCATCAAAAACCTTTTGCTTCTCATGGGCGCCTTAATTTTAGGATGCTTTCTTGTTTTGCTGCTTTTGGTCAACCACAGTATTATTTCCCCGGTTCGGATATTAAAAAAATACGTGGAAAAGATGGCGGAAGGAGAGCTTGGGGTGCAGGTTCCGATTCGCAACCGGGATGAGATCGGGGAGATTTCAGAAGTGTTTAACAGGATGTCCTTTAATATCGGTTCACATATCCATGAGATCACAGAATTAAACGAGGGATACTATAAATTTGTGCCATCGGTCATGTTCCAGATACTTGGGAAACAGAATATTAAGGAGATAAATCTGGGGGATAACTGTACAGTCCCGTTGGAAGTACTGCGGATGCAGATTAACGGTTTTGAAGAGAAGACGAGGCGGATGGATGCGGAGAAGCTGTTTGGCTTTTTAAATCGTGTCTACCAGCTCAGTGTTCCAATTATTATTGAAAATAAAGGCGTGGTAGATTCTTATTTTAATGGAGGATTGAGCGCTATTTATACGAATACAGGGAAAAATGCGCTGGACAGTGCGATCAGCATTTGCCAGAAGCTGAACGAGGAAAAAAAGGCGGGACGTCAGCCGGAATTTAAGGATCTGGAACTGGCATTTGCAGTTTCGATCGGAAATCAGATGGTCGGTATTGTCGGACATGACCAGAGACTTTCAGAGGTAACGCTTTCAGAACAGATCTCAGTGATTGATTGTCTGAGAAAGATTGCGTGGAAATATAAAGCAAGGATTCTGGCGACGGGGACAGCTGCCAGCCAAATCCCGGAGTTTGACAGCCGTTATCATGCAAGAATTCTGGGAATGATTCATATCGGTGCCTCGGATACGCTGGAAAAAATTTATGACGTTTATGACGGTGATGAAGAAAGCATACGTGAGATTAAAGAACGGACGAAACGGGATTTTGAAGCGGGAGTCCGGCATTTTATGGCGAAACGTTTTTATGAGGCCAGACGATGCTTTGTGGAGGTGTTGAAAGTATCACAGGGAGATTTTGCGGCGAGAGAATACCTGTATTTGTGCAATCAGTATTATAAGAGGGAGGATACATTAGATATCAACGTTTACATAGAAGATTTCTGATGGATAAACAGAATGGCAGAGTATTATAAGTTGACAGAAGCGGTCAGGACATCATATGAGCAGAGGGTTGGCAGGATGGGCGGAATGCTGCCCTCGACTCTGTCGCTTGAAAGCATTCTTGTCTGGAGAGATACATGTATTCCAGAATACCGGATCGTGGAAGATTATTTCTGCATCCGGATCTGGGATTGTATTCGGAAGAAGCAATACTACTATATGCCGTTGGGTGGATATGAAAAGACATCATTTAAACGCCTGGTAGATGCTTTATATGAAGAGTGTGCACAGGCAGCTCCCCTGTTTTTTATGGATGTCCGGGAGGAGGAGCTTGTCTGGTACAAGGAGCTTGATGGGTATCGGTGTAAGATTTCCAGTGAGGAGTCAGACAGCGATTATATATACAGCCGGGAAGCAATGGAAGCGGCTTTTGAACGAGCGGGAGAACGCTATAATAAGCGGTATTTTATCCGGAAATACAATCCGTGCAGACGGAAGATTGAGACGGGAGATGAAAACATCTGCCGGACAATCGTAGAGCGGGCCTTCTGTGAGTTTCATGCGTGCCAGATGTGTTCAAATGGATGTCTGAAGGATACGATATCCAACTTTCTGGAATTGTCAGATTCCAGAAATATACTAGGCATTCTGGTAATGACGGACGGACTTGCAGTTGGTTATGCCGCCGGATTGATACAGGGGGACAGCTTTGTCTTTTTATTTAAGAAAAATTGCCATGGATACCGGGGACTAGATGAATATTTGCAGACAGAACTGTTAAAGGAGCTTCCGGATACGGTAAAATGGATTAACTATACAGAAGATATGGGAATGGAAGGACTTAGAAATTACAAGAGGAGACTGGCACCGTATTATTTGAAACCGAAATACAGAGTGCTGGTGGAAAGGACAGGATGGAGATGAAAAAAAGGTGGAAGATAGGAGCTCTGCTGTTGCTGATTCTGTTGGCAGCAGTATTTTGGAAGCGGAATCTGCTGGAGATCAATCCATTTCAACCGATCACAGCAGATGGCCTTTACCGGGTGATGAACGCGGGAAATGATGGCTCTCTTTTAATCACGGATCGGTCAGGGCGCCGTTTTTACCGGGTCAATCAGGAACGTCAGGCAGAATATATCTTGACTGGAAAGCGGAATCAGGATGGATTTTTTGATGCGAAACAGATGTATGAAGCCTCGGACGGCAGCCTGTATGTGCTGGATCTTATGCGGGATGGAAGCCGGAAAATGGAGCAGGAACGTATCTTACAGTACGATAGCCATGGAAAACTGGTTCGGACGGTGGCAAAGATTCAGTACGGGAAGGAAGACCGGATTTATAAGAATGCGATTAACCGAATCACGGAGCTGGACGGAACGGTAGTATGGTTTCAGTTTACGGATGACGGATTTTCCCTGATGGGAGAGGAGGGGGAACTGCGCCATTTTCTGTATCCGGAGGCGGCGCAGTATCTGGTCGATTTTGAAGTGAATCCCCAGACAGGATTCTGCACCTATCTGAATAAGAACGGGGAAATATATGAAGAACAGGCGGATGGCAGTTTTGTAAAGCTTTATGGAGTAGATGGAAACACGTTGGAGATTCCATGGTATATGGACTATTCGGCGGATGGACAGCTTTATTTTGCAGACATTGGCAGAAGGGGAATCTATCGCCTGACAGAGACGGGAAAAGCTGTTCTTGTATTAAATGGAACCGGGAGTGAAGCGCCGCAGGAGCTGAGTAAGGAAGAAATCAGGGAAAATCCGATATATTATAATCTGGATGTGGGAACCTTCCTGACGACGACGGACGGATACGGAGTGATAGCGGCAAATCCTGGAGGAGAAGAAGAGTATCTGACAGAAATTCCATTGACTGGTTCTTTAAAGGCAGCTGTTTTGGCGGTCTGGGTGGGAGCTGCTTTAGGTGCACTGGCGCTGACGGCTCTGTCTGGTTATGGCATTTACCGGATCTGCAAAAGCAAGGATCGGTTTGTTCATATTGTGGCGGGGATGCTGGCGGGAACATTGGTGCTGACAACCGTGTTTACGATGATCGTTCTTAAAGACTGGACGGCGCGTATGACGGAGGAAATTACCGATAGAACGATGAGCGTATCAGGTCTGGCAGCACAGCTTATTCCGGGCGATAAAATGGAAAAGATCCACTCGATTCAGGATTATGAAGGGGAAGATTATCAGGATATCCGATCTGTAGCCAGAAGTATCTTTACATCGGGCAATATGCAGATTGATGATCTGTACTGTGTGATTTACCGGATTCAGGACGGCATGATCACGTCGATGTATTCAGTGGAAGATTATGTTGGGGCGATTTATCCGTATGACTGGGCATATGAGGATTCGGATGAGCAGCATATTCTGGAGACCCATGAGCAGATGACCTACATGGGACTCTCCAGCAATGAGGGAAGTTTCATTTTTACAAATTCGCCTATCCTGAATTCATCGGGGGAGGCGGTTGGAATCATGGAGGTCGGAACGGATCTTTATAATTTCCAGCAGGCTAACCGGAAAGTGATTTTTGAAGTAATGACGAGCGCGGTTGTGCTGGCAGTTACGATGATTCTGATCGTGTCGGAGATTTTGATCTTTGGTCAGGGACAGGAGAAGAGAAAGCGTGCGTTGGCGATGGGAGGAGATAGGACTCAGATTCCGGCAGCTATGCTGCGAATCCTTGTGTTTTTAATTTTCTTTGTCACGAATATTCCGAAGGCATTTTTGCCGATTTATATCATGAAACAGGCGGAGACGGAGAGTGTCCTTGGATTATCCCCGGCGCTTCTTGTTTCGATTGCGTTGTCAGCTGAGGTATTTTTTGGTGCCTTGACTTCGTTCGGCGGTTCGGTGGTGCTGCGCTGGCTCGGAAGAAGAAGGACTGCCGTGTTTGGAAGTATCCTGTTCGGAGTGGGACTTACGATGCGTGCACTAATTCCGACGATCGCTTCATTTATTATTGGAAATGCAGTAATGGGAGCTGGATGGGGATTTCTGCTCCTGATCGTTCAGGTTATGATTGCAGAAAAAGATCCAGAGGAAAAGACAGAAGGATTTACAGGGTATACGGCGGCGTCTTTAAGCGGTGTCAACTGCGGCGTCGTGTTTGGCGCATTCCTGATCAACTGGCTGAATTACCAGTCGGTTCTGATGATTATCGGGGTGCTCAGTTTTACAGCACTTCTGTTCAGTCTTTTGTATATTTATGATGAAAGGAAAACGGATGCAGAGATGACCGTGGCAGAAGGTGGAGAAAAAAAGCAGGCTTTGGGAAGCGGTATGTCTACGGCGAGATTTCTGCTTTCGCCCCATGTGCTTTTGTATTTTATCGGAATTGTGATTCCGGTGGTTGCAGGCGGCTATTTTCTTGCCTACCTGTACCCGCTGCTGGGTGAAAACTTAGGAATTTCAGAGACCAATATCGGATATTCATATCTGCTGAACGGTGTATGCATCATCTGTCTGGGCGGCTTCCTGACGAAACAGCTGACGCGCAGGCTGGGGCAGAAGGGTTCATTGGCGCTGGCAGCAGTACTCTATGCGGGGGCATTTTTGATTTACGCAGTCTGGCCGGGAATCTCGACTTTGATGGTACTTCTGGTCCTTTTAGGAGCTTCCGACAGCTATGGACTTCCGGCGCAGTCTACTTACTATACAGATATGAGGGAAGTACAGGCGTATGGATACGACAAAGCGATGGGGGTTTACAGCCTGTTTGAAAACATGTCGCAGGTATTTGGTTCTTTTATTTTCGGCATTATCTATGTCAATGGAGTGACAGTGGGACTGACGATCGCGGGCGGCGTGATTTTTGCCGCAGCTGTACTTTTCTTCCTCTTTGGTGAGAAAGTAGATGCAGGGGAGGAGAGCAACGCATGATAAAATTTGAACCATTGACACCGGAGAAGCTGATTGGTCTGCAGCCGTATTTTTCGCTGCGCCCGACGGACTGTGCAGAATCCCATTTTGCCTATCATCTGCTCTGGAGACCTTATTATGAGACAAAATACTATGCGGACGAAAAGGGGCTTGTGTGGCTTCAGAAGATCGATTATGATGAGCAGGCGACGATGGTCCCGGTCTGCGGCCTGGGGCATATGCGGGAAAACTTTGACCGTCTGCAGGCATATTTCACAGCAATCGGTGTGAAAATGCATATGTATCTGGTGGATGAGGCGGCGCTTGGAGCGATTCGTCCGGATCCGGAGCGCTACGAGGTGCTGGAGGATCGGGACAGCTTTGACTATATTTATTCCGGGGAAGAAATGCGTGTCCTTCCCGGAAGAAAATATTCAAAAATGAAAAACAGGATTTCACGATTCCGTCGGGATTACGGGGAAACGGCAGAGTTTGTGATCCTGAATCCAGAGGATGAGGGCGAGATACGGACGTTTCTGGAACGCTGGTCGAAGAATAAGGAGAGCGACGATGATCTGAACCGGCTGGACAGCGAAGAGCAGGGGATCTTTGAGACAATCCGTTTTGGACGCGAGGCGGGGATCACGATGGCGGGAGTCCGGATAGGAGGAACTCTGGAAGCATTTTCGATGGGAACGATGAATCAGGAGAGAAATATGACTGTTACCCATGTGGAAAAGGCGAATCTGGAGTTACGCGGGCTTTATAATTACCTGGAAAAAGAATTTTTAACGCACGTTTATCCGGAGGTGGAATTTGTAAACCGGGAAGACGATATGGGACTTGAAAATCTCAGGCGGACGAAAGAGAGTATGCACC
>ERZ773112.1750-NODE-1750-length-11556-cov-3.467698_pt1 | contig 11556 bp, 7 predicted proteins | sample MGYA00580566_ERZ773112 | MGnify/ENA primary metagenome ERZ773112 (study PRJEB29015, sample SAMEA2737842) | human gut metagenome | biome: human gut; feature: human-associated habitat; material: faeces | place: China | collected 2012 ... | reverse complement strand
AACAAAATCAGTTCCGGTTTTTAAAAACATGAAGTGAATTTCAAGGCAAAATCGGAACTGCTGGTTCCGGTTTTGCGTATCAACGTGATTTCAAATTTTGGGTGCCGTTCTCTCTGCATGGTGTTCCTGCCCCCCTTCCGGCGGCGTTTTCCGGCTCTCCCACTTGGGGGTCATGGCCGGGTATCCCATGCAGACGGTCATGCGGTTTTCAAGGTTCAATTGGTGTCTTGCTGGTAGCTTATCACACTTTCAAAAGAATTTTTAGGACCTGACAGGTCCGGTTTTGAGGGAGTAAACCGGACACAGTAGGTTCGGTTCGGTGAACGTCTCCGAATAGAGCATACCACAATAACACTCAAATTTTTAGGAAGTGATACTTCCGCTTTTCACCTTCAAAACCGGAAGTAATAGTTCCGGTTTGATGCGATATTGAATGAATCAACGACAATTTTATAAAGCACGTTTTTCTAAGAAAATTCACTTATTCAGCGTCCGTTAAGATGCAGAACTAGCGCATTCTTGTGCTGAACATCGGGTTTGAGCGAAGCTCAACAAGTGTTTTTGAATTTGGATTTGAAAAAATCGGATTCAAAAATTGCGAGGTGGTATCGGCTCGCCCTGCTTGCGGCGGTTGCAAACTCGAAAATTTTTGTGCAGAAAAATAACCGCCCGCTTCAAGTTGAACTTGAAAACGGACGGTCTCGGTTGCAAAATGTTTTTCAAATTTGGAGGGTGCATTGAGAGGCTTCATAGCGCCCGCAAGCAGTGTGTCTGTATATACAAACACCATTTTTGCTTCGCAAAATGCTTGTTGGGAACACCCAAACCCGTGAACCGCATCCGCTGGATGCAGGCTGCTCGATGGTATCGCTTTACAAAACTCCAGCTTACAGTATGTTCACCTAAACAGGTAAAATTGTTTCCTATTAGGCGGCTACGATCGTAATCTTCGGATTCATTGTCGGGTCAAGAAGTCCTAAAATGGTACTCATTGCATCACTGGAAATCTTGATATCCCCATAGCCAGAGTCCATTTTTCCGTTAGGTCCAACTCCATCAAGGAAAAGTACAGAGCCTCCATTTGCCGAAGCGCTATGCGCGGTTTGTCCATCGCCGTTGAATCCAAAGCAGATACAGGCAGTCGAGGATTTCTTCGAGAATTTCACATACATATTCTCACAGCCTCCTTTATCAGCCCAATCACGGGACACATTGGAACGAGACTGAAGGGTATTGTAGAAGGCCGAGCTCGAGTCACAGACCCAGACACTGTCCTCGTTGATCTTGATAAAAGGAAGTTTTGTATTCTGCGTCGTATTAGAGAACGCAAAGCAGATAGGGAATGTCCCCGCCGGAGTCTTATGGTCTCCCTCCGTCTTGTGCTCAGTAATACCGTTGGAGCCGATAAATGCAGCTGTCTGAAAGTCCTGAATCCACTGTCCATCCTGATAGTGCTGCAGTGTGAGAACTGCAGTATTTCCCGAGGCTTCTACCCGGATATTCTGGGTGGAATCCAGTACGACTTCCGGAGCGCTGCTTTCTGCCTCAGACGTAGCAGAAACTGTGGTGGAAGCGGCAGAAGAAGCATCCGGCCGCGATTCAGGCAGGGCAGTTTCACTGGAAGAAATGCTGCTTTCTGCCTGCGCGGCCGATGCTGCGGAAACATCGGCCACAGAAGGTGCAGAGGGATTTTGTTCCGAAGGCTTGCTGTTAAGGAACACAAACGCAAAACCTCCCAGCAAAAGCACAACAAGCACAATAACAAGAATAACCCACCAATTATGAGGACGGACAGGTCGGGGCGTTTCTGCTTTTGATGGCTTAGAAGCAGTTTCCTTCGGAGGATTCTTTTCTCCTGTTTCGGGCTTGGGCGCAGTCACAGGAGTAGGTCCTTCCTTTTCCTTTGAAGGGGGAGTATATGCAGGCATATTACGAGTTGGCTGACGTACTACTTCCGGAGATTGCCCCTCTTCACAAACGCTCTGGGTGGGCGTATTTGTTTCTTTGGTAGGCTCGAGATCTAACGACAGTTTTGGCATTTCTACAGGTGTTGGATGTTGCTGCCTCCGGACAGGTGTTGCAGGGACAGGCTCTTCTGCGGGAGGCTCCGGTGATGCCGTGTTATTCTCATGAGATTCTTTTTCAGAGTCAAAAGATTTGCCACATACAGAGCAGAATCTCTGATTTTCAAATCGCGCAGGCGTGTGACAATAAGCACATATTTTCATAATTTATTCTCCTGAAATTTCTCCACAGGATTAGTTGAACATATCATAGATTTCTTTTGCTGCATGGTAGATATCAGAAGCAGTTTGTACACCATCCTGAATTTTTTTCAAAGCATCTTCCGGGGTCATGTTCCATGGATTCGAGCTATCTGCGGTTGAACTGCTTGCAGAAGAGCTTTCGGTCGGCGCACTGGGTTGAGGTGCAGAAGGGGGCGTGCTTTCTGCTCCGCTGGAGTTCTTGTTACCGGAGCCATTTTTGCTATTCGAAGGAGCAGGTTCTGCTTTTGGCGAAATTTGAATAACCTTCTCTTCCTGATACGGAATGGAAGCAATCGCTACACCGTGGCCGTCAGGAGAAGCGTCGTACCAGTAAATCGTGTCGAACCGGATAAATGCAACCTGATTATCGCTAATCTGCTCCACCGTCGTGCGAGTTCCGTTAACAGCAGTGTAGCTACCAGACTGAGTCCCTGAATCACTTGCGGCTGTGAAAGTCATAGTACCATTCTCATAGCCATCCGTATAGTTGCCAGAAAATTCAAGAACGGTTCCGTCTGCAATTGTTTTACGGTAAGTACCCATGCCGTTGGGAAGATCATTATTCCACGAGCCACTGTAAATACTATGATTTACGGCAAACAGCTGAATACCGTTTCCAAAACGCTTTCCGTTGTTCATCTGACCATAATAGAGACCGTTGCCATCGGATACAAGCATCTGCGAACCGCTCGGCAGACTTGCCCGGATAATATCCCATTCTGAGCTATTGGTCATCAGCCAACCATTTGCGTAAGTCAATACATTTTCATCCAGAGAACCAGCAGTCTCGAGCTGCTGTAATACAGTCGTTAGCGCATCGAAGTCACCAGCCTCGAACAGACTGATAATGTTCTGATACGACTCTGTCATCGAACTCAGCTCCGCCAGATATGCTGCGGGTTCCTCGATTTCCTGACCATTTACGAGCAACTTTTTCAGCACAGGCAAGCTGTTAACCGCCTGAACCTGACATTGGTCTACGCCAAGTGTCGTCAGACCGGTCAAAGCGGCAACAGGAGTATAATCAATGATTTTATTTTCGTCCAAAAAAAGCTCTTCCAGATATGTACAATTTCGGAGGAAAGAAATATCGGTCAGGCCATTCCCCGAAAGGTCCAATTTGCGAAGAGAGACGGGCCAGCTCACACCATCGCACTGGCTGCTGCTCAACTGACAGTTTGTCAGGGAGAGGGATTCCAACGCTGAAAGGGACGCCAGCGAAGAAAGCCCGTCCGGAAAAACAGCACCGTCAATAGAAAGCTCCGTCAACGCCTGCAGCGTGCTCAATTCATTCAGCTTTCTGGCGTCCAAATCGATATTTCCAGTAATCGTTAGACTGGTCAGACCAGACAACCTGCACAGGTTGTTCCAATCTTCATCCGAAGGAGATTCAACGGAAAGACTGGCGGTATCTGCAATGCTATAAGAAATGCCTCCAACGGTCGCATTTTTGCTCAGCGCGATTTTTTTCCAGAGGAAAAAGCCGCCGAGCAATGCAGCTGCAAAGATAATAACAAGCAGAACCAGAAAAACCTTTGGTGGGCCTTTTTTTGACTGAGAAATCGGCATTTCCGAAACGGCATCCACCAAATCAGCCGGAGTATCCGGTAAAGTCTCGGATGAAGCCTCGGGTTCCGGTCGTGTTTGAAAGAAAGATTCTGCCGGGGCGTTCTGCACTTCTTCGGCAGGAAGCGACGGGATATTTTCAGGCTGAGAAGATTTCGAGGCCGGTGTTTCAGGCTGAACAGGAAGCACCGGTATAGGTTCCAGAGGCGGAATTCCAACGGGCTTTTTCGGTTCAGGTCGAACCGTTTTGCGTCGAGCAGGTGCGGCGGCAGGCTCAGCCGGGACTTCGGGCTTTGGCTCCGCAACCTTCCTCCGCGCAGGAACATTTTCGCTCTTTTCCTCGGTTTTACTCTCCTGAGGCTGTTTCGGAACACGAACTCTCACAGGAGTTTCGGGAGCTTCAGATTCATTCGTTTCAAATGGCCTGCCACATTTAGCACAGAATTTTTGTTCATCCAAACGTGCAGAAGTGCCGCAATATTGACATACTTTCATAACATACTTCCTTAAAAATAACCTTCCGTATGATTCAGGCTCGTGCAAAATGGAATCGGAACGGTTCCGCACCGGGGAGCCCAACAATGGCATCGCCTAACCCCAGACGCGAAATATCCCAGTCTTCTACAACGTAGGCATCCCGTATCTGTTCAGAGATGCCGCGTCCCTGCACCGCTGACATAAACACCTCTTTCTTTCGGTTCTGTCCAAAGAATTCTTTAATATACCGGACAGAACCTGCATCGTTGCATCGAAAAAAGATGCCCGTCAGGAAACCAGATAGCAGACTGTGTGCACGAGCTTCACCATAGATATCAGCGATCTGCTCGATATTCTGATAACCAATCAGAAACTTGATGCCCAAACTACGTCCAAAGTTAACAGCGTCATCCACATGACGCAGATTAGGCAGAAGACTGAACTCGTCCGTGATAAAATAGACGCTTCCTGCACTCTTTTTGCGGCAGAGTGCTTCTTTGATTGCCAAATCAAACATCAGGCTGTAAATGGGAGCCAGCATAGAACCAATGCCCAAATCATACTCAATAAAAACGCAGCGCCCACCTTTTGCACGTACAAGCTGACGGAGAGAAAGCGTTCCTTTCTTTTTGAAGTTTCCGATGAACATCTCCCGCACGGCCTGCTGCATCTCTGACAAAACGCCCTGCGTCTGTGCAGAAGAATCGTCCGCAATATAACTTACCATAGATCGTGTAGACTTACGCATATTCAGCAACCTGCGCAGGTCAGAAGACGGTGTGCTGTCCAGAAAATCTTTGAGATGTTCATTGTTCATGAGGTCTTCTTTTCCGTAGTCGATAAAATGCGCCAATACAGCTGAAAAAATATCTTTAGCTGCATTTGGAAAGAACGGCTGATTTGTTTTTTCGATTTTTTCTCGGAAGAGCGCATTTGCAATTTCGATGATATTTTCTTCCATATGCTCATCGTGCTCAATTTCATTATAGATATTCCAGTAGTCCGGGCCGTTCGGACCAGTAGCTGTACCGTCATTGCTGATAACAACATCTCCGGGCGAGTAGAATTCCCGATAAAAGTCTCCTTTCGTATCGAAGATTATCACAATATCTTCCGTTGTGAGATTGTTCAGCAGTTGATTCAGCAGCTGATTGATCGTGTTCGTCTTACCAGTACCAATACCTCCCAGAAGCATAATGTGCCGGCTGAGCAGATTTTCATCCAAATTGATGACTTGCCCTGCGCTGCTTCCATCTCCACGCAAAGTACATTTCACAGGGCCAACCGGATAGGGTACTGGTTTATCGTGAAGCAATCGACCATCAAATACTTCTATTTTTTTCATCAGTTCCACTTGCAACCGCCTCCTTATTATTGACTGATTCCATTATCTTGCGAGCTTGATTCTGCCGGAGCTTCCGCGCTACCAGAAGACGCGGGATCCTCACCCGAAATACCATTGTCTTGATCATTAGAAGCATCAGGCACACTGTCTCCATCGGAAATCCCGTTGTCCTCTTTGGAAGCTGGAGTTTGACCTGAATCGTCATCCGAAATGCCGTTATCGCTGGCTTGAGAGGGAGAATCCTCGGGCGTATCAGAGATGCCATTTTCTTCCGCACTCATCGCCGCCGCATCATCATCGGAAGAGCCGTCTTCGATTCCGTTGGACTCATTCTCTTCATCCTGCGGGTCATCTGCATCTTCGATTCCGTTTTCATCCTCTCTGTTTTTGTCGTCTGTTTCATCATCGTCAGGGTCTTGTTCTTCGTCATCGATTTGATCTTTATCAGACGCCTTGCCTTCGGTGGCCTCTTCGGCGTCCTCGGGATTCTCGTCCTCACCGTTTTCTTCGGCGTCCTCAGGATTCTCGTCTTCGCCGGTTTCTTCGGCGTCCTTAGGATTCTCGTCCTCACCGTTCTCTTCGGTGTCCTTAGGATTCTCGTCCTCACCGTTCTCTTCGGTGTCTTCGGGGTTCTCGTCTTCACCGTTCTCTTCGGTGTCCTCGGATTCCTCGTCCTCGCCATTCTCTTCGGTGTCCTCGGATTCCTCGTCCTCGCCGTTCTCTTCAGTGTCCTCGGATTCCTCGTCCTCGCCGTTCTCTTCGGTGTCCTCGGATTCCTCGTCCTCGCCGTTCTCTTCGGCATCCTCGGGATTCTCGCCCTCGCCGGTTTCTTCAGCATCCTCGGGTTCCTCGTTCTCACCGTTCTCTTCGGCGTCCTCGGGTTCCTCGTCCTCATCAGCTTCTTCGGTGTCCTCGGACTCCTCTCGCTTACGGTCATCTTCTGTCTGGTCAGACTTTTTATCCTCGTTATTATCTTCCCTTGCCGAGGGAGGCAATCCACTATAATCAGCAGGTGCATATTCGTCTCGGATATCAAAGTCCACTTGATCAGCTTCTTCCATCAGAGCCTTATATTCTTCTGGCGACATTGATTCTCTGGCAGCATCCGGATTAGGGGCATCATAGATTTCATCTCCCAGAGAGGCAACGATTCGTTCCTCCTCCGCTTGATCGGCGTAACTTTCGTTTGAAAAAGAAAGATGAACATTTTCGGTATGACCATCCGGATATGTAATTTTGTCATTGACCATAAAAGCCGAGGGGCGGTCTCCGGACTTTCCATCCACATAAGCGATTTTCGTACTGTCGATAGACGCTCCATTTTTCAAGGCATCCGTTTCGCCGCGCTCCATACCCCGCCATCCATAGCGGTTCACATCGTGGTGCTGAGGGACAATATTGCTAGGGTCATTACTTCCTCCAAGAGAAGATGCCTGAATATGGCCTCGCTCATCGCCAGGAAGGTAGGCGCTCGTTCGGGAAGGCATTCCTTTGTGATTTCCCTTTGTAATTTCAAGATTGCCATTGGACGTTACTGTTCCTGTGTTTGGATCAACAACAGTATAGTTGCCTCTTAAATTTTCTCCCGTTTCAGAAGTTCTGCCATGTAACTCCCTGTTTGCCGAAGCTGTAGGTTTCTGGAGCGCGGCTCCACGCTCCCATCCATCGGATTGGCGCTCTGCAACGATATCTCTTTCCCGCTCAGGAACACCCGGTCGGCTATCCGAATCGGCGGAATTTGAGGCCGCATTGGAGGCTGTCTGAGAAGGGAATGACAAAAGACTATCCTGAAAACGTTCTCCCCGAATCTGCGCTGCCGACTTGCCTACAGGCGCGGCAGACTGCACGTTGCTGGGTGCCTGATCATTGGCGATCTGGACAGGCACTTTCAGTCCCAGCTCCTTTGCCGCAAGGACACGATGTTTACCGTCATCCAAAAAGGACATATTTCCGTTTGCGTCCCGATTGACCTGAATCATATTGTTTGGATTATAGTACGCATCCAGTGTGTTTCCTAGATTAGGGTGCTCCGCTCGGATCTGTGCCGGACTTTTTCCCTCGGCCAACATGGACTGTACCGCTGGAAGTCCTCTGGCCTGATCCAGATAAAAATCTTTATTGGCACCGTGATTTTCCCAAAATTGTTTTTCGCTGGCACGCCGGTTCCAGAAGTGAGTGGAAGGAAGCCCTCGAGCCGTGGACATATCGATATCCTCTGCCGGAATCGTTGCAGAACAATTACCAATCTTATTTTCTGCCGCGTCATAGTTTATGGCATTTGCCTGAGAATTTGCGCAACATTCAGCGATTCGGTCGCTTGGTGTCAGGTTATCGATTCGAGCAAAACGGGTCGCTCCCGGCTGGACGTGATCAAAATACCAACTAACATCAGCGTCTCCATTTTGAGGATCGATAAAGTAAGTCTTTCCATCGCGCTGCTCTGCCACGAAAACATGTCCATCAAATCCACTACCATCAGAAGTGGCCCAGCCGACATCTATTTCCACACGGGCCCCATCGCCGTAAGATGCCATTGCCCGTTCGATTGCCTCGCGGCCGCTGCCGGGAGTTTTGTGGATAATAGGGTCTTCCCATGCATCAAACGGGTCATAAGACAGGCCATTCGGGTCATCCGTGTACGGCAACGCGCTGACATCATAGCCACGTTTCCGCAGTTCGTAGGCGGGCACACAGTGCGTGCAGTTTCCAGACCATGCAAAATTGGCATCGTTTACCTCATCATGCCCGTTTGGATTGATTTTAGAAAGAGCCTCTTCCATACTTTCCGGAAAGCGGACTCGCCCAAGATCTTCAATTCTCATATGATATCAACATCCTTTACCAGTTCCAAAAAGAAAAGCGTCACGGATGGATAAAGGCCGCTTCATCAAGAATCCTAAATCCTTCCTTGCTGGGCAGGGAAATAAAGCTGACCGCACCGGTCATTTTATTGATGCAGATATAGTGTCCGCCTGCCTTTCTGCGCCCATCCCCAATACAGCCATAGAAGATCCACATTTCCGGATGGTTCCATGCGCCTGTGACTATTTCGCCGGTTTTTGAATAGTGATTTTTTGCAACCGCAAGCCCTTCTTCAAACTTGACCATAGAAATCTCCTGTCAAAAATGGGTCTCTTCTTGCAAAGAGACCCTTAAAAATCAGATAATAATCTTTTTTTACACAGACAGACAAAAGTCACTCCGTTTTCCATTTGGCAATGCCATAATCACCAAGTTTTTGGATATCATTGATGATGGCACCAATTTCGCGGATTGCTTTTTCTGTCTCGTCAGTAGGCAGAACCTCGTTATATCCCATATACTGCGCATCGATGACATTGCCAAGCGCAGCAAAACCAGTCTTTTCGCAGCGGATGGGAATAACGGCCTCGCCTGTTTTGGTGCGGACAAGAAACTCCATGTTCGGTTTGAACGCAAACGCAAAGACACAGGCGGCCAGCAGGACACCAAAAATAAGATAGGGGACATAGATAAAGATTTGGCTAAGAACAGTCAGAAAGCTGCTCTTGAAATAAATCATTTCTCTTAACACAGTAAACAAACCTACACTGGCGGACAGGAAAACACATTTGCCAGCATACTGTTCCCGCGGCATCCATACAAACGCAGGCACAGCCACAGCAAGAGCCAGAACATAGACGAGAAGCTGACCAAACGCTTTCAGTGTTCTGCCCAGAAAACCGCCAAAACCAACTCCGATATAACCGATTGCAACACTGAGCGCAAAAATTAGCAGAAGATCCAGAATGCTGAAGCGAAAATTGCGTACAATCTGGAAACCGGCAACTTCATCAATGGAGAACTCATGCTGGATCGTTGTTTCTCCTACTGGAGCTGTTCCTTTTGCCCGAAAAAGAATTCGCTTATTCGTTAGCTGCAGACGTCCCTCTGCTCGGGCACCCTTGATTCGAGAACGCATGACACACAAATTATACTGGCGCACCGGAATTTCACTCTCATTAGGAGCAATATTATCCGGCACAATTTTCTGTCCGCGCTCATACTGAACATCCGGATTCCGGCCAGCAGAACCAAAGGAAAGGGAACCCGCTGTGGAATCAGAAGAGAATTTGAAATTTAGGCCATTTTTTTTCGTGCAGCTGCACCGTTCACCCTCCTGAATGGGTTTTCCGCATCTTGTACAATAAGGCATGATCAACACTCCTTTAACTTTTACATCTGGAAGCTGATGCTTTCCAGTGCCCATACTCCATCTTCATACACATAAGTAAACGCTGCCTGACCATAGCTGGTGCCATTATCTATTCCAGTCTCACCGCTCCAGTAATTCTGCCAACGGCGCGCATAAGAATAATCAAACCTCATAGTACAGTTATACTGGATCGTAGATGCATCAAACACCTGCTGAGAGGATTGATCAGTGGTAGCAGTGACCTGAATATTTGTAAAGCCAGTATTGTTGCTCGTATCATAAAGACGGGATTTCAAATCAGAGAAACGGTCTGCCACATTGTTGTCAGCGTCACCGGACTTTACGATATCAGCAGGGAAATCCTGCCGAGCGATTGCCGCTGTAAGAATAGAATTCAGCTGGTTCTGCGCCTGTGCATAGACAGCATTCACTGTATCTGCATTGTAGTTTACAGCATAGACCGTATAGCTGTCTCCGTACCCCGGCGAAGGGACAAAGCTGTCTTCTGCGGAGCCAAGAGAGTTTGACACTGCGATATCATGCCCCGTACAGAACAACGATGGAATAGAATAGCGGTCGTAATTTTCATAAGCTGTCGAACCGTCTAGGATAATGCCATCGACAGAGACTGTCGAGCCTGCCGGAACAATCACTCCGAAATCAGAGGAAATATAGTCCGAAAGAACTTTATAACGGTTGATAAGACCAAAGAAAAGAGGAACATTGACGACCTCTACAGAGGTGCTGTGCGTAGAAGAGTCCCCTCGCACATAATAGGTGATATAGTAATTTGATGTGATATCAGATTCTATGGAAGAAGTAGTATACTCCTTAATCTCATAATCACCAATATTATGAGCCTGATATCCCAGAGACCGGAAGAACTTATCAAATTCGGACGCATTTACAAACTGGCTTTCCGGAAGATCCAGGCAAGCATATACAGCACGGCTGTCGTTATTCATCAACGCCTTAAAATATCTCCGGGCAACACTTTCTCCGGAAAGAACGGTCGCATTTGCAATGGACAGAGCCAAAAAGCAACCAACGGCTGCCAAAACAGGGAACGCGATTTTAGGATGACGCTTGAAAAAACGCTGGATCTTTTTGCAGAGGGATTTGGTAACGCTCTGAATCTGTTGCCACACATATTTCCAATCGACTTCAGAAGTTTCTGGAAAATTCTGGTTGTCAATCAATTCTGAGCCGCAATAGATACAGTACCTGTCTTCCGAGGAATTTTCCTTGCCGCAATTTGGACAATACATGAAAATCTCACATCCTTCTAAAAATTCGTTTGCTTTCTTGATGAAAATTATGAGAAACAAACTATTGTTAGTATACTCTGTAATAAGATTGCCGTCAATCAAAAATTAAAAATATAATTGTCTTTTCTCCTATACGGCTCCATTACTCTGATGCCAGAACGATGCCCACTGGTTTACGGAAATCCACAAACCGGTAGGCATCGTGTTCTTTATGGGAATCTTAATCTTCCAGCCTGCCATGGTCGCAGCCAAGGGAGAGGTAGTGTTCTATCTCGCCACTCAGCACAAGCTGTGCATACTCCAGAGGTTTGTTGTACAGCAGCCAGTCCAGTTCTGCCCGCTGTGCAGGGGTATTGCCGTATTCGTCCTCAATGGCAAGGCAGTCGATGGCAAGCACAACGCCATCTGCAAATTTTGCCTCTACCCGGTTGGTATCCATGTTAAAATTACAGCTCAAAA
>ERZ773112.1731-NODE-1731-length-11703-cov-3.891999_pt1 | contig 11703 bp, 10 predicted proteins | sample MGYA00580566_ERZ773112 | MGnify/ENA primary metagenome ERZ773112 (study PRJEB29015, sample SAMEA2737842) | human gut metagenome | biome: human gut; feature: human-associated habitat; material: faeces | place: China | collected 2012 ... | reverse complement strand
GTAAATAATACGGGATTTTTATGAATCTGTCAATCCTCTTACATTTTCTGTCCAATTCTCAAACCTTTTTCTTTCTCGGATATGTTTGTTAAAAATACATCATAGTCCTTTCGTCGAAAAAGCAAATCTCTTTATTTTTCAAGGTTTGCGAACGGTCTTTCGCATGCAATTTATTTGTACTCCAATTTTTGCAGATTGTTTTTCCCTCTCCTCCCCTTGATGTTTTGTATAAAACAAACAGTTTTTTGCAGCTAATTTTTGTCAGTTTCCCATTAGGAAAATATTTTTTGTCACTGAACAAAACTTTTTTAAGTGAAATATTATTCATTTGAAACAGCTGTTTCCTGTTTTTACGCGTTTTTCTCCTCTCCTTAGTCATTCCTTTATGCAAATTCAACAAATTAAAAAAGAGTACAGAATCCATTCAATAAATTGAATAGATTCCGTACTCCGAAAGGTTTATCCCTCCTGCTTTTTCCGCAGAGATGCAAATGCCGCACGAATGTCGCGCTTCATCCAGTGGGGCAATTCGCTTTCTTCCATTTCCTCCTCTGTCATCCAGAAGAAGGCCTCATGCTCAGGGCTGAGCCTTACCTCGCCCCCCGTCCATGTGCAGGCGTATGTAAAAATACAAAGGTGGATGTGGTGCTTGATGGCATCAAATAAGGACAACGGCGGTCCGATGGAAACATGTAAGTCCGTTTCCTCGCGGATTTCTCTGCGCAGTCCCTCCTCTGCCTTCTCAAAGAAATGCAGTCCGCCTCCCGGCAGATCCCATTTCTGATGGCTGTTCATATAGCTGCACTCCATTTCATGCTTGGAACGGCAAAGCACCAGTGCTTTATTCTCTTTTATAATGACAGCCTTCACAGCCACCGCAAAATCCCTTTTCAAAAGGAACGCCCCCTTTGGCTCTTTCGTTGTTGCTTACTCTCTCATTTCGCATCTTCCAGAAGCTTTTTCAGTTCTTCTTCCGTAAAATCGTATTCCTTGCCGCAGAAATGACAGTGCAGGTTTGCCTTCTTGTCCTCTCTGATGATTTTTTCCAGTTCCTCTCTGCCAATGCTGATGAGTGCCTTTTCCACACGCTCTCGTGTGCAGTTGCAGTAAAATTCCGTCGGAACGGTATCCATGATTTTCAGCTCCATATCTCCCAGAATCATCTGCAAAATATCCTCCGGTGTTTTCCCCATATCCAGTAAATCCGAAACATAAGGAAGCGTTGCCAGCTTCTTTTCCAGCTTCTCAATCATTTCATCCGTTGCATCGGGAAGCAGCTGAATGATAAAGCCGCCGGCTCTGCGAATAGAGGTATCCGTTTCCACCAGCACCCCCAGACCAACCGCGGAGGGGGTCTGCTCAGACTGTGCGAAATAATAGGTCAGGTCATCTGCAATTTCCCCTGTCACCAGCTCAATCCGTCCGGCATAAGGCTCTCTCATGCCGATATCCTTGATTACGCTCATGTAGCCATTGCCGATTGCGCCGCCGACATTCAGCTTGCCGGGATATAAATCCGGAATTTCCACATTGGGGTTGAATACATAGCCCTTCACTCTCGCATGGCTGTCGCTCGTTACCACAAGCCCCTGCAAGGGGCCCTCGCCGCGAATCTGCAGGGTTACAATATCCTTTTCGCCCTTCAGCATACTGCCCATCATGGCTGCCGCCGTCAACATTCTGCCCAGTGCCGCAGATGCAACGGGAGAGGTATGATGAATCTCTCTTGCATGCTGCACCAAATCCCTCGTTGTTGCGGCAAAAGCACGAATACTGCCGTTGCCCGCCGTCGCTCTTACAATATAATCACTCATGTTTTTTCCTCCGGTTGTTCTTTATTTCAATCGAGCCGCAAACAGCAAGCGCTCACTTTTCTCATGCGGCTTTGCAAAGCTATAGCCATCCGTAACCTCCAGCAGCTCCATCCCTGCCGCCTGCAAGGCCTGTGCCACTTCCTCTGTTGTATAAGCTCTTTCGTAGTGGTATTCCTCCACACGCTCATATAATCCGTTTTCCTGCTCAATAAAAAAACTTACATAATATTCATTGATTTTTTCTTCCTCGTCGTAATCATTCTCCCAGATATACGCCGCTGCTTCCTCTGCCGAGCCAAACGCCCTCTGCCCCAGCACCTCTCGAAATTTATATTCCGTATTCATATCAAATAAAAAGAGGCTCTCCTTTTTCATGTGAGCGGCAATGCTTTGGAAGGCACTCTCCAACTGCCCGTCTTCAATCAAATAATTCATGCAGTCGCAAAGGCTCAGAATACAATCTGCCTGCTCGCCCAGATCCAGCTCCGTCATATCCTGACAGGCAAGCCGCACCGAAACACCCGCCTCCATCGCCTTGTGGTCTGCCTCTGTCAGCATTTCGGGGGAAAGGTCAACGCCAATCACATCGAAGCCCTCCTGCGCCAGAGGAAGCAGAATACTGCCTGTCCCGCAGCCTAAATCCAGAATCGTTTTCGGCGTGATGCCGTATTTTTTCCAAACCGCATGGATGTGGTCGAGCCATTCGTCATATTCCACTTGTTCCATAAAAAGATCATATACCGATGCAAAGGTTTCGTATGCGCTCATAAAGCCCTCCTCCATGCCCTTCTACAGAGAGATATTCGTTCACAACTTTATATTATAGCTCTATCCGTTTTTAAATGCAAGCAGGAATCCTTATAGACAGGAAATGTCTTTCTGCTGTCCATACCCCTGTCCACTCCCCTGTCCACTGCCTGTCCTTTTAGGTGTCCACTCTGTCCGCTTTGTCCGCTTCTGTCCGCTTTCGCTCCGCCGTTTTTCTTGTCCCCATAATGCCGCCGATGCGTCCGCTTTCTCTCGATGTCAGCCCCCTCCAGCCGTACCGCTCCACCTTCTCCAGAAGCCCCAGCTCCTCGGCAACCTCGTATTTCATCGCCAAATCACGCTTTTCCGCCTCGGTCAGTTCCTTCTTTTTTCGCAATCAAATCACCCTTTCTGTCCTTTTCCTTCCACTCAGTATGCACATTTTCCGCCAAAACATGTATTTTGTGCGCAGACGAATGACTCTTTAAAAAATACAATATTTTTTCGTAAATTTATTTGACAGAATACCTATCTGGTGTTAGACTATGAGACAAATACATATTTTTCTAAAGTAGAGGTGCGTTTTTCAAGAGTATCCGGGCAAATGTCATAAGGGATAGAGGAAGCCCGCAGAAAGGGGAAAACGCCGAAGAAGGGATAAGCCTTATCTTTCCCCTTCTGGTTGTGCAGCTAATATCTGTACGACTGTCATTGGAAAACCCAATGGAGCGCTACAAAGAACAATCAAACTGCGGCATTCAAGGATACCACAGTTTCCTTGGAGGTCGGCGCGTGCGTCGGCTGTTTTTGTTTATAGCAAGAAAAACTATTCCAAAGCACAGCCCATCGACCTTTTATCATCGAAAACATTAACGCAAAAGAAAGAAGGATTTTAAAATGAAGAAAATCAATCTCGCCGTAGTCGGCGCAACAGGCATGGTAGGCAGAACTTTCCTGAAGGTTCTGGAGGAAAGACAGCTGCCCATCGAAAACTTCTATGTTATGGCATCTGCCCGTTCCGCAGGCTCCACGTTGAAATTCAATGGCAAGGACTATGTTGTGGAAGAGCTGAATGAGCATTCCTTTGATAAGCCCATTGATATCGCACTGTTCTCCGCAGGCGGCGGCACAAGCGAAAAATTCGCACCCATCGCAGCCGCTCATGGCTGCATCGTCATCGACAACAGCTCCCAGTGGAGAATGGATCCCGCGGTTCCCCTGATTGTTCCCGAGGTAAACCCTGAGGATATCAGCTGGCACAAAAACATCATTGCCAACCCCAACTGCTCCACCATTCAGGCAATGGTTGCGCTGAAGCCTCTGGATGATAAATATAAAATCAAACGTGTGGTTTATTCCACCTATCAGGCAGTATCCGGCGCAGGTGTTGCAGGCTGGAAGGATTTGGAAAACGGCATGAAGGGCGAGGCTCCCAAGAAATTTCCTCACCCCATTGCAAGCAACTGCCTGCCCCACATTGATTCCTTCCTGGATAACGGCTATACAAAGGAAGAAATGAAGATGGTAAACGAAACCAGAAAGATTCTGCATAACGATGCTATGCGCGTGACGGCAACAACGGTTCGTGTACCTGTTTTCGATTCTCACAGCGAATCCATCAACGTGGAATTTGAAAAGCCCTTCGATCTGGATGAGCTGATTGAGGTTCTGAAAAATGCGCCCGGTGTTGTTGTGCAGAATGACAGCGCACACAATGAATACCCTATGGCTGTTACCGCAGCAGGCAAGGACGAAGTATTCATCGGACGTATCCGCCGCGATGAAAGCGTAGAAAACGGCGTAAATCTTTGGGTAGTCGCTGACAACATCCGTAAGGGTGCGGCAACAAATGCAGTACAGATTGCGGAAGAAATCATAAAGGCAATGAACGAATAAGTCATTCATATTATATAAAAAAGAGTTCAATATTTGAAGGAGGCCATACATATGTCTATTTTCACAGGCGCAGGCGTAGCTCTCGTAACACCCATGCACGCTGACGGCAGCGTAAACTTTGATAAAATGAAGGAACTGATTGAATTTCAGATTGCAAATGATACAGACGCGCTGATTATCTGTGGCACAACAGGGGAAGCATCTACCATGTCCGATGAGGTACAGATTGAATGTATCCGCTTCGCAAAAGAGGCTGCAGCAGGTCGTGTTCCCGTTATCGCAGGTGCAGGCAGCAATGATACCGCACACTGTATCGCACTGGCACAGGGCTGCGAAAAGGCAGGCGCTGATGCCGTTCTGCTGGTAACTCCCTACTACAACAAGGCAACACAGAAGGGGCTGATTCTGCACTACACAGCAGTTGCAAACAGCATCAATATTCCCATCATTCTTTACAATGTACCCGGCAGAACCGGCTGCAACATTGCACCCAAGACAGTTGCAGAGCTGGCAAAGGTAAAGAACATTGTTGCTGTGAAGGAAGCAAGCGGCAATCTGTCTCAGGTGGCTGAAATTGCGGCTCTGGTTGGTCCCGATTTCGATATTTACAGCGGCAATGACGATCAGATTCTGCCCGTTTTGTCTCTGGGCGGCAAGGGCGTTATCTCCGTCCTGTCCAACGTAGCACCCAAGCAGACGCACGATATGGTTATGCATTATCTGAATGGGGATACAAAGGCGGCTACAAAGCTGCAGCTGGATGCGATTGAATTGATTTCCGCACTGTTCTGCGAAGTAAACCCCATCCCCGTAAAGACTGCGCTGAATGAAATGGGCTATGCGGTTGGGCCTTGTGTAGCACCTCTGTGCGAGATGGAGCCCAAGAATCTGGAAACATTGAGAACCGCACTGAAAAATTACGGTCTGCTTTAATTTTCTTGGGACGCTGTCCCAAACCCTGCAAGGGGAATGATTCCCCTTGTGGGAGTTTGAGGGTGAAACCCTCATGGTTTTTAGGGTCTTTACTTGATTTTGTTCGTCATGGTGCCGATGCCCTCGATTTCGCACGTTACAACATCGCCCCGCTTCAGGAACCTCGGCGGCTCAAAGCCCATGCCAACCCCCGCCGGTGTCCCCATGGCAATAATCGTGCCTGCCTGTAGGGTCATGCCCTGCGTTAACTCGCAAATAACCTTTTCAATGCCGTTAATCATCAGCTCCGTATTGCTGTCCTGCCGTAATTCGCCATTCACATAGGAGCGAATCGGCAGCGCAGGGGGATTCTTGAATTCATCCTTCGTCACAATCCAAGGACCAATCGGCGTAAAATCATCCAGACTCTTGCCGAAATACCACTGCTTATGCGAGGTCTGTAAGTTTCTCGCACTCATATCATTGAGAATCGTATAGCCAAAGACATACTCAAAAACCTCCTCCGGCTTTACATTCCTTGCATCCTTGCCGATGATAACCGCCAGCTCTGCTTCATAATCCAAGCTATCCACAATATCCAGATGCCCGTCGATTTCCTCGCCATCCGCCAAGGCACGATTGATTCTCTTGGAAAAATAAATCGGCACAGGACGTTCGCCGCCAAAGGCCTCATCATGGAACCGCGCCGCTTCCTCTGCGTGTGCATAATAATTGATCCCCAGACAGACAACATCCTGCTTGGGATGGGGAATGGGCGAAAGAATCTGCACCTCATCCAGAGGAATCCCCTGCATCAGCTCCTTATTTCTATCTAGCTTTTCCAGCTTTTTCTCATTCTGCACATCCAGAAAGGTATTCATATCAATGGCACTGCAGCCAAGATAATTGACAGGCACCACCTCGGAGCCGTCATTCTTTAAAACGCCGACAGCTGTTTCGCCGCCATGCTTATATGTTAAAATTTTCATTCTTCCATCCTCCTCACATGCGATTTGGCTCTTTGTTTTCTTTCGTAAAAACGGTATGTTTTCTATAATGATACCAGTTTCATCATATCACAAAACCCTCTTTTTAGGAAGAAAAAAAAGGATTCCGCACCGTATGTATACAAGATACTGTGGTTCTAAACGCTTATTCACCTAAATGTGCATAAATATACATCATCTATTATTTAGTGCAAAGAAAAATGCCCAAAAAGATGCGTGCTGTTTCCTGTATTTTCAAAAATATACACAAATTTATGTATTTTTATTATTTTCTATTGCATTTATTGCATTTTCTATGTATAATCCATTTATAAAATTCATTTTGCACAAAACCCATTACAATATGATTTGTTTCAGGTTTGTTTTTTAAGGAGGAAGAAAAATCATGGCAAAAGAAAAAATCGTTCTGGCATATTCCGGCGGTCTGGATACATCCGCAATCATCCCTTGGCTGAAAGAAAATTATGACTGTGAAGTAATCTGCGTATGCGGTGACGTTGGGCAGGGCAAGGAAACAGACGGTCTGGAGGAAAAGGCACTGAAAACCGGCGCAAGCAAGCTGTATATCGAAGATCTGACAGAAGAATTCATCACAGATGCGGTTTACCCCTGCGTAAAGGCAAACGCTGTTTATGAAGGCAAATATCTGATTGGTACATCCATGGCACGCCCCATCATTGCAAAGAGACTGGTTGAAATTGCGAAAAAGGAAGGCGCAACTGCAATCTGCCACGGCGCAACAGGCAAGGGCAACGATCAGGTTCGTTTTGAGCTGACCATCAAGGCACTGGCACCCGAAATGAAGATTATCGCTCCCTGGAGACTGGATACATGGAAGATGCAGTCCCGTGAGGACGAAATGCAGTATCTGGCTGACCATGGTATCCCCTTTGAAGCAGGCCATGACAACTCCTACAGCCGTGACAGAAACCTGTGGCACCTGAGCCATGAAGGTCTGGAGCTGGAAGACCCTGCAAACGAACCCAACTACGAACACATTTTGCAGATGAGTGTGACACCCGAAAAGGCACCCGATCAGCCCGAATATGTTACACTGGATTTTGAAAAGGGTATTCCCGTTGCAGTCAATGGTGAAAAACTGAATCCCGTTGCTCTCTTGACAAAGCTGAACGAAATCGGCGGCAGAAACGGTGTTGGTATCACAGATATCTGCGAAAACCGCGTGGTTGGTATGAAATCCCGTGGTGTATATGAAACACCCGGCGGTACTATCATGTACTATGCACACCGCGAGCTGGAATATCTCTGCTCCGATAAGAAAACACAGGCGTTCAACGAAGTGGCAAGCAACAAATTCACAGAGCTGGTCTACAGCGGCGAATGGTACACACCTCTGCGTGAAGCACTGAGCGCTTATTTCGATAAGGTAAACGAAACGGTAACAGGTACAGTTAAGCTGAAGCTGTATAAGGGCAATATCATCCCTGCAGGCTCTACATCTCCTTACAGCCTGTATAACGAATCCATCGCTTCCTTCACAACAGGCGAGCTTTACAACCACAAGGACGCAGACGGGTTCATCAACCTGTTCGGTCTGTCCATGAAGGTTCGTGCGATGATGATGGAGAACAACAAAAACAAATAAAAACCTTAAGACCTTGGGGTTCCACCCCAACACCCCGGCAGGGGATAATCCCCTGCACCCTGTTTGCAAAAGCATACGCTTTTGCGGAGGGCGGAGGGAAGGTAAGAAGATAAGATAAATTATTAAAAATACGAAAGACAAAAAAATACTCCTGTCAGACTTGATGGGAGTATTTCTCATTATAGACGACTACGCAAACAGAAGTATTTCTGTTTGCAACTCGGGTTCCAAGGGGATGATCCCCTTGGTAGGAGTGCAGAGGGCAACGCCCTTTGCAGAAAGAAAGGAGAAATATCATGGCGAAACTTTGGGGCGGACGCTTCACCCAGTCCACAGACAGCTTTACAGACCACTTCCATTCCTCTATCTCCTTCGATAGCAGAATGTATAAAGAGGATATCACAGGCAGTATGGCACACGCCGCCATGCTCGGCAAGCATCATCCCTGCCGATGACGCTGCCTTAATCATCAAAACCTTAAAGGAAATCCTCGCCGATATCGAAGCCGGCAAGGTTACATTTGACGAAAAAGCAGAGGATATCCACATGAACGTGGAAACCATCCTCATCAGCCGTATCGGTGATGTCGGCAAACGCCTGCATACCGGCCGCAGCCGCAACGATCAGGTGGCACTGGATATCCGTATGTATACCAAAAAGGAAATCATCGCGATTAAAGAACTGGTGAAAAATCTGATGGTAACACTGAACGATTTCGCGGCAAACCATACCGAAACGATTTTACCCGGCTATACGCACCTGCAGCGCGCACAGCCTGTTACACTGGCGCATCACCTGCTTGCGTATGTGGAAATGTTCAAGCGCGACTACGACCGCCTTTGCGATACCTACAAACGCACAGACGTAATGCCTCTGGGCAGCGGCGCACTTGCCACCACCACCTACCCTCTGGATAGATATGCCATTGCGGAGGAATTGGGCTTTGCCGCCATCACAATGAATAGCATGGATGGTGTTTCCGATAGAGATTTCTGTATTGAGCTGGCATCCACGCTTTCTATCCTGATGATGCACCTGAGCCGCTTCTGCGAGGAAATCATCCTCTGGAGCAGCCATGAATTCCATTTCATTGAGCTTTCCGACGCATATTCCACAGGCTCCAGCATTATGCCACAGAAAAAGAACCCCGATATGGCGGAGCTGATCCGTGGGAAAACGGGGCGTGTATATGGGCATTTGATGGCGCTTCTGACTACGATGAAGGGTCTTCCTCTGGCATACAACAAAGATATGCAGGAGGATAAGGAGGGTCTGTTTGACGCGATTGATACGGTGAAAATGTGCGTGCCCGTATTCACAAGCATGATTGCGACCATGACTGTAAAGAAGGATGCCATGCTGAATGCGGCAAAGGGCGGCTTCACCAACGCAACCGACGCGGCAGACTGGCTGGTCAAGCAGGGCGTTCCCTTCCGTGATGCACATGCCATCATCGGGAAGCTGGTGCTGTACTGCATCGAGCATAACACCAATCTGGATGACCTTTCCCTTGCGGAATATAAGGCAATCTCCCCTGTGTTTGATGAAAGCGTTTACGCCGCTATCAATGTAAACGAATGTGCGCAGGCAAGAAAGGTGATCGGCGGCCCTGCGAAGGAAGTAACAACTGCCGCGATTGCTGCAAATAAGGAATATTTCAAAACGATTTAAACAATGAAAAAGCTGCCATTGGCAGCTTTTTTTGTGAGACTATGAGAAAAAGTCTGTAAATAAGATTCTTCTATGATATACAAGGATGATTAGCTTGAAAGCTTCTCATCCTTATTTTAAAAGCTTCTCATCCTTATTTTATATATAACAGTTGTTGAATGGCATGTCAAGAGCAGGCGGTTTTCTACCTGTCTCCCTTGCTGGTTTATTCGTTACTCCGGAAGGCGGCCTTCGTACATAATACTCAGTTCACCATACACCTGTGCCCAGTTTCGAATCGTGCTGGTCCATTTTTTCGTAGCTTCAAAAGTAGCAAGATACAGCGCCTTTAAAAGGGCTGTATCGCTTGGAAATACGCTTCTCTGGCGGTTCAGCTTCCGGTAGGTGGAATTCAGTGATTCTATCGCATTTGTCGTGTAAATGACCTTTCTGACAGTGGTTGAGAACTTAAAAATAGGTGAAACAGCATCCCAGTTGTCCTTCCAACGCTTCATGGAATTCGGGTATTTGGGAGTCCATTTTTCAGTTACACGGTCTAAGGCAGCCAGAGCTTTCTGCTCGTCAGCAGCCTGATAGATGGTTTTTAAGTCTGTAGCAAAGGCTTTTCTATCCTTATCCGGAACGTATTTCAGAGTATTTCTTACCTGATGAACAATACATCTCTGGTATTCTGTTTTTGGAAACGCTGCTGCAATCGCTTCCTTAATGCCTGTAAGGCCGTCGGCGCAGATGATCAGGATATCCTTAACTCCTCGATTTTTCAGTTCATTTAAGACTGAAAGCCAGTATTTCGCACTTTCATTGTCACCGATTGTAATGGTCAGGACTTCCTTTTTGCCCTCTGTATTAATACCCAGAATGACATAAGCTGCAAGTTTACGAATGACTCCATTATCCCGCACAGAATAATGGATTGCATCGATGTAAAGGATCGGATATACCTCATCCAGTGGACGGTTCTGCCAGTCTTCAATCTGAGGAAGTATTTTATCTGTCACGTCAGATATGAAACTTTCTGATGCTTCAAAACCATAGATATCTTCGATTGTTTCCGAGATCTGGCGAGTGGTCATTCCCTTTGCATACATAGAAATGATCTTCTGATCAATATCAGAAATATCTTTCTGACGCTTTTTCACAATCTGTGGTTCAAAGGTCGATTTTCGATCCTGTGGGACTTCGATTTCCATAGAACCATACCGACTGTTTACCTGCTTATGTTTATAGCCGTTGCGATAATCATCGTTGTCAGAACGCTCGGACTTTTCGTATCCAAGGTGATCATCCATTTCGGCCTCCATCATTTCTTTAATGGTGCCACCTAAGAGATCTTTGAGAGCATCCTGGATGTCTTCTGCAGTCTCGATATCGTATTCTTCGAGAAGCTGCCGAATGATGTTTCTTTTACCATCGGTCATTTGTACTCTGTGTACAGGTTTCTTTTGTCTTGCCATAATAAAAGGCCCTCCTAATGATAATTATTTTATCATAGAAGGACCTTGCCTAGATTATTTTACAGAAAAAGTTCCACAGACTCTTATTTTCTTTTTATTACATTCTTTGCAGCTTTCGCAATGCCTGCTTTTCTAGTCTTTTTAACAGGTTTCCTTTTGGCAGCTGCTTCTTCTGCAGCAGATTCTTTCACTGCTTCTTTTTCTGGCTCTTTCATACTGTTTTTTTCCTCGACAACTACTTTTTCTTCTGCTGTCACCGGCTTATTGACTTTTACCTTAGTAAGCAATTCCGATTTTCTAATACAATAGCGCCATGATAGTGATTTCGCTTCTTTCTCCCAAAAAAACGGATTTAAAAACGATTGCCACATTTGGGGCAGTAATCAAAGTTTTCGGTTGTTTCATATCCACAATGACTGCAATGACGGTATGAATAACGTCCCTGATCGACTCTCCGTAGATATTCCGGCCGTATTTCCACTGAAGATTCGCGTTCGATTTCTTTTCCAATTTCTGAATCCAATTCGTACATAGAGCCACAACAACTTGTTGTCACATAATAGTGTTTATTCCATTTAAAGCATGGAATAAAAAAT
>ERZ773112.1724-NODE-1724-length-11736-cov-112.645835_pt1 | contig 11736 bp, 6 predicted proteins | sample MGYA00580566_ERZ773112 | MGnify/ENA primary metagenome ERZ773112 (study PRJEB29015, sample SAMEA2737842) | human gut metagenome | biome: human gut; feature: human-associated habitat; material: faeces | place: China | collected 2012 ... | reverse complement strand
TTGCAGAGCCTCCAGACGAGTCGGAACGTCGCAGGAGCGACATTTCAGCTCAGCAGCCAGACCGTTCACCATTTCCTCGGTAGCGTTTACATGCGCCACAGCACCATGACCGGTAACAGCCTCAATACGGCGCACGCCTGCGCCGCTGGAGCCTTCGCTCACGATTTTGAACATGCCGATTTGTGCAGTATTGCTTACATGGCTGCCGCCGCAGAATTCCATGGAGAAGTCCGGAACGGTAACAACGCGAACAATATTGCCGTATTTTTCACCGAAGAGAGCGGTAGCACCCTTCTTCTTAGCTTCCTCAATCGGCAGCTCTTCAATATTAACAGCTTTGCCAGCCAGCACCTGCTCGTTGACAATAGCCTCTACTTTCTTCAGCTCCTCAGCAGTAACCTGAGAGAAGTGAGAGAAGTCAAAACGCAGACGTTCCGGACCGACATAGCTGCCGGCCTGGTTAACATGGGCACCCAGAACCTGTTTCAGAGCAGCATGCAGCAGATGGGTTGCGGTATGGTTACGCGCGATATCCATCTTGCGTGCCTTGTCTACAGCAAAGGTAACAGCGTCGCCTACAGCAACAGTGCCTTCGGTTACGGAACCGATCATAATAACAGCGCCGTCAGGCAGCTTTTTGGTAACATTTACAGCAATCACGCCGGTCGGAGCGGTAATAGTACCGATATCGCCCAGTTGGCCGCCGCCCTCAGCATGGAAAGCGGTAACGTCGCAGATAACAGCAACATCAGTGCCGTCAGCAGCGTTTTCAATCGGCTGTGCGTCATGCGCAGGATACATCTTCACAATCTTAGCTTCGGTTGCAGCTTCGTCAACCTTCAGCTTGGCAACATTAATGCCGCTGGTGTTATAAACAACCGGACGGCCTTCTTTATCGTTGCGTGCTTCACGCGCCATTTTACGCTGAACCTCCAGCGCAGCGTCGAAGCCCTCTTTATCCATAGTCATGCCTGCTTCTTCCAGGATTTCTTCAGTCAGTTCCCAGGGGAAGCCAAAGGTATCGTTCAACTTGAAGGCAGTTGCACCGTCGAGCACGGTCTTGTTTGCAGCCTTCAGCTTTTCAATCTCCTCGTTCAGCAGCTCGCAGCCCTGTTTCAGAGTGCGCAGGAAGCTGGTTTCTTCCATTTCCACAACCTTTTTGATGAAGTCAGCCTTCTCTACCAGGTTGGGGTAAGCGTGACCGAACATGCCGATAACAACATCAACAGCACCGGTCAGGAACATTTCGTTAATGCCCAGCAGACGAGCGTGACGGATAGCACGGCGCAGGATGCGGCGCAGTACATAGCCACGGCCTTCGTTGGACGGCAGGATACCATCGCCAATCATAAAGGTCATGCTGCGTACATGGTCAGCGATAACCTTCAGGGAAACGTCGGTAGCCTTATCCTTGCCATATTCAACATTAGCAATTTTAGCTGCATATTCAATAATCGGGAAAATCAGGTCAGTTTCAAAGTTGGACGGCTTGCCTTGAACAACACTTGCCAGACGCTCCAGACCTGCGCCGGTATCAATGTTCTTGTTTTTCAGCGGCGGATAGGTGCCATCCGGCATCTGGTTGAACTGGGTGAATACCAGGTTCCAGATTTCCAGGAAACGGTCACAGTCACAGCCGGGGCCACAGGTCGGTTTGCCGCAGCCGCGTTCAGGGCCGAGGTCGATGTGGATTTCGGAGTCAGGGCCGCACGGACCGCTGCCGATCTCCCACCAGTTATCTGCCAGGCGTACAATGTGGTCTTCAGGAACACCTACAACATTGTGCCAGATATCAAAAGCCTCGTCATCCTCAGTATGGATGGTGATGTAAAGCTTGTCGGCAGGCAGGCCAAGCTCCTTGGTCAGGAACTCCCAGCTCCAGGGGATAACCTCTTTTTTGAAATAATCGCCAAAGGAGAAGTTACCCAGCATTTCAAAATAGGTATGGTGGCGCGCAGTGCGGCCAACATTTTCAATATCACCGGTACGCACGCATTTTTGGCAGGTGGTGATGCGGGTAGCAGGCGGTTTCATTTTGCCGGTGAAAAACGGCTTAAAGGGTGCCATACCTGCACCGATAATCAGCAGAGTCGGGTCATCCTGAGGAATCAGGGATGCACTCGGAAGCATAAGATGGCCTCTATCTTGGAAAAATTTCAAAAACTTTTCGCGGATTTCGTTACCAGTCATGTATTTCATAGTAGTTCATTCGCTCCTTCGAAAAATAATACTGCATTACTGCGGAAATGCCGCAGTAAACAAAGATTGCATATAAAAAAATTATATAATTTTTGCCTGTGAATGTCAATAAGCGTAAAGGGTCAGAAGCATCCTGTAAGCATAAAAAACGGAGCAATTAACCACATTATATCCATTATTTCAGCAAACAAATAATGCTGCAGCCGTTATCTGTAGCTACAGCATTATACATCAGCTTATTTGGTTATATATAGGCAAATTCTTCTAAGCTATTTCTTCAATAGCACACAGGAAATCACTGCGAACCTCTTCGTTAGGTATATAAGCCTTTTGCTCCTGCTGCTCATATGCCAAATATCCCAAATGAATCAGCGACGTCATAACATCATGCTTATTCTTAAAAGTCACCATATCATTTTGATATGAATTAGTACGCACCAAAACAGCATCACCGGAAAGCATGGTGACAATATCCGTTTTCAGGCCATCAAAATTCATATTAATTAACGGAATGATGGATTCATACGTACCCGTCTGTGACCAATAGCTCTGAAAGGTTCCCCGCAGCATTACGCCTATCACAGCTCTAGGGTTATACACATGATAGTCGCCGAGCTGATAACCATCATACCAGCGCTTTACCTCCGCAAAATCCTTGTGATATTTTTCACACAAGACGCGCACCTCGCTCTCCGTAAAGCCAATATATGGAGCAAGAACGCCAGAATCAAGCATGGTATATTCATCAAAGTTGTTCAACGCAGACTGCGTTTTGAATTTTTTTATCGGCAGAATACCTGTCATAAAGGCTAAAGCTATATAGCGTGTCGGCTCAATACCCTTGAACAGACTGCGCAGAAAATCAATATACTATTCCTGCGCAATTTTATTCGTACTCTCGTCGCGAATCAGTACATCCCATTCATCAACAATAATTACAAAACGATTACCGGTTGCATCGCTGATATAAGCTAAAGCAGTGGAAACCTTAGTCACCTTTTCCGGTATATATTCACCATAGACCTCACGCAGCTCCTCCATAAGCACCTGCGAAATAAAGGCAACCGTTTTTTCGGCACTTCCTGCTTCCTTGCAGCACCATTGCACATCGAAATGGATAACATCATATTTATTGAGCTGCTTTTGATACGCAGGACTTTTTTCGATAGCCAGTCCGGCAAAAAGCTCCTGCGAATCACAGCCCTTGCTATAATAGGCAGCCAGCATATTGGCTGTAATTGATTTACCAAAACGGCGTGGGCGACTGTTACAAATAAAAGCCTGCTGCGTCCCCAAAACCTTGTTGGTAAATTCTATGAGCCCGGTTTTATCAACGTAAATTTCCGAATCTATCGCCGTTTGAAAGGCTCTGTTATCAGGATTAAGAAATAAGCCCATTTCCATTACCTCCTCCGTTTTGACTAATCCTCTATACAGCATTATAACACAAAGCTATATCATCGTATACTGCAACCATAAGCATCAAGTTATGTATTTTTTGAAGTGAAAAACACCCTTAATCCTGCTCATCCAGCTCATAAAGGCGCTTATAAATGCCACCAAGTGCCATAAGCTCCTTGTGTGTGCCGATTTCCGCAATTTCACCGTTATGCAGCACCACAATTCTGTCAGCGTTGATAATCGTCGACAGACGATGTGCGATAATCAGCGTCGTGCGGCTTTCAGCCAGCTTATCTAAAGACTTCTGAATCTGCTTTTCCGTTTTGGTATCCAGCGCACTTGTCGCCTCGTCGAATACCATCACCGGCGGGTTCTTCAGGAAGGCACGGGCAATAGCAATACGCTGCTTCTGACCGCCGCTCAGCTTAACGCCGCGCTCGCCCACCTTGGTTTCGTAGCCCTCCGGCAGTGCGCTGATAAAGTCATCTGCCGCCGCCAGCTTGGCAGCCTGCTTAATCTCCTGCTCGTCAGCCTTGATTTTGCCGTAAGCAATATTAAAGTTTACCGAATCGCTGAAGAGGAAAACGTCCTGCTGCACCAGGCCGACATGGTTACGCAAATAGCTCTGCTTATATTTTCTGATGTCTACGCCGTCAAGCAGCACTCTGCCCTGCGTCGGCTCGTAAAAGCGCAGCAAAAGGCTTGCCAGCGTTGTCTTGCCTGCACCCGTAGCACCCACAAAGGCCACCTTTTCACCAGGAGCGATGTCCAGGTCAAAATGCTTCAGCACCGGCTTATCCTGCAGATAACCGAAGGTTACATCCTCAAAGGTAATGCGTCCCTTAATATTACCTGCAGCAATCGCATCAGGCGCATCGTCAATCTCCACCTTATGCTGCATCATCTCATTAAAGCGGTGATAGCCGGCCATACCGCGCTGGTACATTTCCGTAAACATCAGCAGACGGAAAACAGGTTTCATAAAGATATTAACATAAAGGAAAAAGGCAACAAAATCGCTGAGCGCCAGTTGGTCATTGGCAACCATCATACCACCGCAAACCAAAACTACCAGATTGGTTGCGTTAGTAAAAAAGGTAATAGTTCCCGAAAAATATGAAAGTATCGCAAATGATTCGGTACGCACACGCAAAAGCTCATTACTCTTGCGCATAAAGCGCTCCAGCTCCAGCTGTTCATTAGCAAAGGCCTTTACCAGGCGGATACCGCTCAGAGCCTCCTCTGCCTGCGCGGAAACCTCACCGGATTTTTCACGACTGCGGCGGAAGGCACGCTTCATCTTTCTGTTGACGAAAACAGAATGCACCGCCTTAATAATCAGCATAGCACCGATAATAGAGCCAAGATACGGATTCAGATACAGCATCATGAAAATAGTACCCAGCATACTGATAGTGCAGACAAGAAGGTCATTAGGTCCTTTAAATGTCAGCTCGCTGATTTCCACGATATCGCTTGTAATGCGCGATAGCAGCTGTCCTGTGCGGGCATTATCAAAAAAGCGGAAGGACATTTTTTCCATATGTCCGAACAAATCGCGACGCATATCGTTCTCAATGCCAGAGCTCATCACATGACCATAATAGTTGATAGAAAAAAGCAGACCGAAGTTTACAACATATAAGGCTAAAAGTATCCCAGCCCAGTAAAGCAGCTCGTCAATATTCTTTTGAGGAATCTGAACATTAAGCATCTGCCTTACGATATAAGGGAACAGCAGCTCCATTAAGGCCGAGAAGCATGAGCCCATCAGCACCAAAAGCAAAATCAGCTTATAGGGCTTATAATAATGAATTATTTTTTGCAACATTTACTTTGCTCCTCCTGCGTTATTTTTCCAGATATGTAAACGGTAAGCACCGATAATCTTTCCATCCGGAGTCAGCGCCGGCGCTTCCACGCCTGCCAGCCACTGTCCGTCAGGTGAAATACCTATCGCCTGACAAGGGCCTTCTGTTGGAAAATAGCTGTACTTTTTGCCTGTTTCCAGGTCCAGCACCAGCGCCCCATGCGCCTTGTAATTGTGCGTGCGCACATTGCGCCCCACCGCGCAGGCCGCCAGCCTGCCGGCGAAGGCTATTTCCTCCATCGTACCGTCTGCCATATATTGATAGCGGAAGGTACCGTCTGTATTGAATACAAAAATACTGTTATTGCTCGGGTGCTCTACCGGCGTCGGCAACTGCCAATTTTCACGGTTAAAGGTGTTAATCGTGGTAAAGAGTACGCCGTAGGGTGTTACAAAGCCGTCACGGCCGCTGGCATTTACATAAGCGCCATCCACCTGCTGCGGCTTAGATACAGACCTTGTCCAAATGATTTTTCCGGTTTCGTCAAACAAAATTCCGCGTCCGTCACTGGCTCCTGCTGCCAGATATTTGCCGTCCGCACTGAAGTTAGGACTGCCGCGCATAACTGTGTTATCAAAGGGCGGAATCGGCGGGACATGCGTCGAATTGAGCAGCTCGCCGGTTCTTTTATCGAGGAAATACATCGTATCCTTATACTTCATATCCTCGCGGTAATCGTAGGCAGAGGTAGAAAAAACAGCTCTGCCGTTGTTATCATTGACATCGCACCAGTTTATCCAGCTGTCGATAACCTCATTCTTGGGAAACTGCCACAGCAGCCTGCCCTCCTCGTTCACTGCCAGCATTTTGGCATTGTAGCCTCTGCTGCCGTCCTTGCGCATCAAAAAGCGGTAAGCGTTGGCATAGACGTTGTTTTCCTTATCGACTGCAATATGCACCACTGAAGGATAGGAGCGCTGCGAAGCATCGGAGCCGACGAAATCAGCACTCTTATACTGCCAACGGATATCACCCGTATGAACATCAACAGCATACAGCTTACCTTCAGCGCTCTGCTCGCCTACTATCGCCAGCTTGCCGTCAGACGTAAGACACAGAGCAATCAGCTTGCCGACGCCCAGGGAGCGCTTCCATTTCTGGCGTCCCTCGTTATCGAAGAGGAAGAGCTCGCCGCGCTCCGTTCCGACAAGCCAGCCTTCTTCGTCGGCAGCATAACGCACCACCGCCTTCGTAAAGCCCATGCGGTCATAATTCTGCGTCGGGATATCACCCAGATAGACGCTCACACCGGAGCCGTCATTATTAACATGAAACTGGTTCCATGGCGTTCTGCTGCCGGTAATCCAGTACAGTGCGCACCAGGAAAGCAGCAGCAGCACAAGTGCCAGCCAGCCTTTAAGCTTGTTCATAGATATAGCACCGTCCAATCATAAATTTGGCGGAATACGCCAAAGTAGAAACCCTGCTCCGACAGCAGGTAAATAATTTTACTGCCGACAACAGCTATCACTACCAACAACAGCAGCAGGCAGCTTGCCTTTTCACGTGCATCCCACTGTTGGCGTCGCTTGGCAGCGCCGCCTGCAAAAAAGCCGCGGCTCACAACCGAAAGCGCCAGCGTCTGCGCACGCCTCAGACAGCGCGCTAAAAGCGGCTTAGCAATATACGGCAAGTGACGCAGCACGGCAGTGCGTCCGCTCTGGCTGTCACTACGCAGCTGCAGCGCTGTAATAACCTCGCCTGTTTCTGCTGCCAGTACCGGCAAAAAACGAATCGCCGTCACCAGCATGAACGCCATCTGCGGCGGCAGCCTCCAGGCCAGCAGTGCCTGCAGCAGCTGTCGCGGGTCACTCGTCCAGCAGACCAAAAGTCCCAGCGCCAGCATGCTTGCACTGCGCAATCCCTGTACCGCTCCGTACAAAATACCCTCACGGTAGATGAAAAGTCCGCCCGTCAGCTGGCCGATGAAGCCTGCCTCCGGAGCAATCAGCACGAAAAGCGGTGTACGCGGTGTCTGCGCAAAAAACAGCGCCTGGCTGAACATGGAACCCCACAGGCCCAAGAGCAGCAGAATCGCCATCACCTTCCATTTGTAGATAGAAGTTTTTGCTGCCAGATGCAGTATTAAGGTAAACGTAAATAAAATAAATAGTGTCCGCGGATTATCCACGGTAATCATCAGAATTGCAAAGAGGAAGAGGAACAGCAGCTTGGTACGCCCGTTGAGCTTCTGCGCCCAGCCTGCGGCATCAGTGCCTTCCCACAGCTGTCTTACGGACATAGCGCTTCACCCCCTCTACAGTGATGCAGGGAGGAAGCCCCGCCTGCTCGCATACCGGCAGCAGCGCTGACGGTGTCAGACCGCCGGCCTCCACCAGCTCTTTATTGCTCAAAACCTCTTCTGTTGTGCCGTCGGCAATAATCTGACCGGCACACAATACAATAACACGGTCAGCCACCTGCGCCGCCAGCTCCATATCATGCGTGCAGATAAAAATGCTGCCACCCTGCTTTTTGTAGGCCAAAAGCAAACGGCGGATTTCCGCCAGACTCTGTTCGTCCTGTCCTGTCGTAGGCTCGTCCAAAAGCAGCAGCGCCGGCTTCTTCGCCAGCATTGCTCCCAAAACAACGCGTAAACGCTGTCCCTTGCTCAGCGCCAGCGGAAAATCATCGGCATATTCCGCTAAATTCATATGCTCTAAGAGTTGCTGCAGCTCCTGCTGCGTAATCGTGTGGTTCTTCCAGCACAGCTCCTCACGCACCGTATCTGCCAAAAGCATCAGATCAGGCTCTTGCCGCAAGTAGCCGATTTTGCCCAGCTGCTTGTCGACCGGCTTTCCCTCTAGCAGCAAGCTTCCCTGCTGCGTCTGCGTCAGTCCGCCCAAAAGGTTCATCAGAGTGCTTTTGCCTGCACCGTTGAAGCCCATAATAGCTGTAATCTGCCCCTGATAAAGCGTAAACTGCAGCTTCTTCAGCGTTGGCTCCTTGCTGCCGGGATAGGTGTAATACAAATCGTGCGCTTCAAGAAGAGGCTTCTGAGGACCTGCAGGCTGTGCCTGCGCAGCAGCTTCTACAGGCTCGCATTCATGGCGCAGCATCTGTACAATTTTCTCCTGCTCTGTCGTCAGCTCCGACAGCTGCAGTGCTCGGCACAGCTTCACCGTCTGCGGCTCACGCAAGCCCAAATCACCGCGACCTGTCATCGCCTGCCAGGCGTCAGCAACAAGACCGTCATACACAATGCGTCCCTCCTGCATCACTGCCAGACGCGAAAAATATTTACACAGCTCATTCACACGATGCTCAATCATCAAAATAGCAATGCCGGCCTCGCGGTTGAGGCGCACCAAAAGCTGCATAAAGCTCTGCACGCCCTGCGGATTCATCTGGCTGACAGGCTCGTCCAAAATCAAAAGTCCCGGCCTGGTAACAAGAATCGAAGCCAACGCCAAGCGCTGCCTCTGACCGCCGCTCAGCTTGTGAATGCTGTAATTTTCAAAGCCGCCCAAGCCTACCAGCTGCAGAGTTTCGCTCACCTTGCGTGCGATAACCTCAGGCTCCTCGCCCTGATTTTCCAATGCAAAGCCCACCTCGTCCGCCACCGTCATCGCAAATAGCTGGTCATCAGGCGACTGGTACACTGTGCCCACCAGCTGGCCTGTTTTTTCCGGCGGCCATTTGCTGATATCCTCACCCTGCAGGTAAATCGCTCCCTGCAGCTCGCCGCGCTCCTCACTGCCCAACAGGCCGCTGATTGCTTTAATCAGTGTCGACTTGCCGCAGCCGCTGCGTCCTGCCAAAAGCAGCATTTCACCGTCTGCCAGCGTCAGGTTGATATTCTTTAAGGTAAACTGCTTCCTTGAGGGATAGCGATAAGATAAATTGTCTATTTTCAGCATCTCTATTCCCCCATAACCTGTTGCAGCTTGCTGCCGGTCTTAGCACCCAGCCAGGCACCGATGCTGCTGTACAAGAGACCATTGACCAGCATATACAGCGCCAGATACCAGTCTGCATAATACAAACGGTAGAAGAACATCATCTGCTCCATGTTGACGAAGGTGACAAGTGCATCGCCCACGCCCATCAGCAGGCAGATAAACAGCATATATCCCTTGCCCAGCTCCTGCCGGCGGTAGAAGCCGGAAAGATACAGCAGCGCTTCCAGAATCGCTACATTTACACACATGCTCAAAAGTCCTAACGGCGTAAAATGTCCGAACATCAGACCGGCAAGCATATATTTGACAAAATACATCAGCGTCAGTACGCCCGGCGCGCGGAAGAGCACCAGCAGCGCCACTACCAGCAAATACAGCAGCATGCCGCTCAAAATACCCGTCACCAAGCCGGAGAAAGGTCCTAAGAATACATGCAGCAAATCACCGATAAGCGTTGTCGGCAACGTGATACCGCCAAAGGCCAGCGCCGCAAAGAGTGCCACAGTAATAGCACCACGCGCACCGATGCGGTAAATGCAGCCTTTCAGCTTGTAGCTAAAGGCCAGCACAGCCAGCAGGCAGATGAAGGAAAAGCCTACTGCCAGCAACCCCAGATTATGCTTTTTGGCAATTGTCAGCGGCACCTCCTGCACCTTTTCCTGCCCGTTGCCGCTTACAGTCACACGCAGGCTGTAGTCTCCCTCCAACACTGTAAAATAATCTACGTATAACGGAATGATAAAGGCCTGAGTTTTCTTGCCGTCCAGCGAAATCAGTGCCGTAGTTTCGTTGACGCTGCCGGTATCACCGGCCCAGCCATGCTCGGAATCCTCATTGTTTTTTCCGGCGGTACAAAGACCGGGCATAACCTTGCCTGTTTTTTTATCAATCAGTTCCGCCTTAAATTTCAGCAAGCGCACATCGCGCTGCGGATTGCGCATATCCAGCACCAGAAAAGTCGCAGGATGGTTAAACACTGCCGACCAGTTCGTCGCACCGTCGCCCGTCATGCGGTTACGGAAGCCTTCGAGCGTAGTATCACGGATAAAAACCACGCCTTCTGCCGCGCGGTCATCCTTGTTGCCCAAATTATCTACCGGCAGCGTCACGCTCTGGATATACCAGTTGAACTTGCTGCGGTCCAGCTTCTTCCCCTGCGTCGGTTCCGCAGCTACCGCTGCTGCCGCCGCCGGCTCATAGCTGAAGCTCAGCTCCTTGTGCTCATGCCAGCCGTCACCACTGACCTCCACCGTCAGCTGCTTTGCGCCACGTGCAAGGTCTGCCTGCGGCTGAATATACAGCAGATCAAAGCTCTGTCCGAAATCTGCCGGCAGCACCCAATCTGCCTCCGCCGTTTGGCGGCCGCCAGCGCTTCCCAAACGCCATTTGCCATTAGCAAGTGCCTTAAAGCCTTCCGGTAAAATGACACGCAAATGCGCCGGCTGCTCATGCGGCACATCAAAGCCGGTAATATTGATAAACAAAGGCATCGTACTGCCGCCATGTACTATATGCGCAGCACTCTTATCCAGATTGTAGGGATACACTGCCTCCAGCTTCACACCCGCAAAGGCCTGCTGTGCGAGGCACAGCAGCACCAGCAGAATATATAAGATTCTCATACTTCACCTATTCGCAGCAAATCTTTTTCAGTAAAGCTGCATCCTTTTCTTTACTTGCCTCATCTACACGCGTTGTAATCTCCAGATTATTATTCAGCGGATTGCGGCTTACGGCAATATCAGCAGAATATGCTCTGCTGAGCAAAGCTTCCGTAAATACGCGCTCCGGAGTATCGTCTGCCAACAGCTTTCCCTTGCCTAAAAGCAGGATACGGCTGCAGTATTTGGCTGCCAGATTCAGCTCATGTACGACCATCAGTACCGTCTTGCCCATCAGCGCCAGCTCACGCGCAAAGCGGAATATTTCCTCCTGGTAAACCATATCCAGACCGGTAGTAGGCTCATCTAGGAACAGCACAGGAGTCTGCTGCGCCAATACCTTCGCCAGCAGGATGCGCTGCTTCTGACCGCCGGAAACCTCTGTCACCGGCTTTTCCGCCAGCTCACGCGTACCGGTATATTCCATACAATCCAGCGCCAAACGCTTATCATCCTCGCTTTCGCGCTCCCACCATTTAAGATAAGGATAACGGCCCGCCATAACAATATCTTGTCCTGTATAACCAAAGCCAACCTCTACCTGCTGCTGAAGATAGGCTACCTCGCGCGCCAAATCTCTGTCGGTATATTCCTCCATCGGCTTACCAAAGAACAAAACCTCACCGCTCTGCTTCGGCAGCATGCCGCGGATTGTTTTCAAAAGCGTACTCTTACCGGCACCATTACAACCGATGATACCAA
>ERZ773112.1717-NODE-1717-length-11796-cov-5.132357_pt1 | contig 11796 bp, 14 predicted proteins | sample MGYA00580566_ERZ773112 | MGnify/ENA primary metagenome ERZ773112 (study PRJEB29015, sample SAMEA2737842) | human gut metagenome | biome: human gut; feature: human-associated habitat; material: faeces | place: China | collected 2012 ... | reverse complement strand
GCGAAGCGGGCGGCGTGACAAATTTTGTGCGGCAGTACACCCTTGCCTCCGGCGGACCCTACTGCGACTGCGGGTACAAAAAGAAAGGGTAACGGACGATGAAGAGGAAGGAAACCTATCTTTCCCGTGATTTCCGGGAGACTGCGGCACTGCGCTTTCCCGCGCAGGCAAAGGAACTGAACACCGCTTTCGATATGCGCCTGAGTGCGCTGCTGGCTGAAAATGCGGGTGCAAGCAAGGAAAAGCAATACCACCTCAAGCGGCAGATATTGCCGGGCATTGCGGCCTACGAGACCTTGCAGCGGGTCATGCCGAAAGAGGAGGCACTGCAAACCGTTCACGGCTATGTGGAGCGGCTGGCGAGAACGAGCCACAAACAGCTTGCCGCCCTGCTGCACATACCGGGGCTTTACCGCCTTGTTCCCGGCGTTTTCGTCAAATCCACCCGGAGCATTTTCGGCCCGGCGGCGGGCTTTGCCCCAAAAGAACTGCAGACCGGTAACGGCGTCTGGCGTGTGGATATGATGAAGTGTCCCTATCACGACACCTGCGCAGAATACGGCTGCCCGGAGCTGTGCCGCTGCTTTTGCGACAGTGATGACATCAGCTATACCGGGCTGCATCCGAAGCTGATCTGGGAGAGAAGCATGACGCTGGGACGCGGAAATGACCGCTGCGATTTCTGCATGAAGGTCCGATAATAGCGGGGAGGCAGATTGGTATGGAAATCAAACGATTCGGCAATATAGAGGGAAAGACCATGATGCTGCTGCACGGAAATCTTATGTGCTGGCAGCAGTTTGAGGATTTGATCCCGCTGCTGGAAAGGAAATTCTGCGTGTATGCCGTCAGCTTCGACGGCTTTGATGGAACCGGTGAAACGACCTACACGACTGCCCGGGATCAGGCGGACAAGTTGGCCGCTTATATTGAAAAAGAGCTTGACGGACAGTTGGATCTGCTTTTTGCAGAGTCGCTGGGCTGCGGACCGGCTGTTTTTCTGAAGGCTTCCCCAACCGTTCAAATCAATCGGATGATTCTCAGCGGGCCGGAGTATCTGGATTTCGGAGTGCTGAATCGACTGATTTTGAAGGTCATGCCGCAAAAGCAATATCGAACGGCACACGAAAAGTACATGCCTGCATGGGCGCTGCGCTTTATGGGGCAGACGGAGCAGGGAATGCAGACTATGCTCCGCCGTATCCCGGATCATATCAGCTTGGAATCCGTCCGGGCCACTTGGGAGGCAGGACTTTATCTCTATCGAACGGACTTTTTGGTACAGCCCGATGCAAAGGTCGCCTGTTGGTACGGAGAAAAAGAAGGGCACATGAAAAAGGCCATCCAGCGGCTGCGGACGGCATATCCGAGCCTGATCGTCCGCTGCTTCCCCGGTTTTTGTCATGGTGAGATCATCAATCATCCGGCGCTGCTTGCATCGGAGCTGGAACGCTTTCTGACGGATGGCGGGACAGAGAGATGTGCTGAAGGATCAGGAAAGTGAAATACAATGAAAGTTACAACATTAGACGAGAAATCCATCCGTGATATCGGCCATGCCTTCGGCTATTATGACTATGAAGAGGAAACAGGAATGTCCGCTGCCTTTTCCGGGAAAGAAGCCACGGCAAACTATATCTGCGCTTATGTGCGCGGGGTGCTGCGGGGCGGCTTTCTGCACACCACCAGCGAGCGGGGCGAGGGATATATCGCCTACAAGCTGCCAAAGGAGAAGATGGGACTCAAGACGATGTGGCCCATCGCCTGCGGAATGCTGCACAACTCCACCCTGAAGCGTCTTCTGCAATTTGGTATCGCCATCAAGCGGGGCGGTGCTTCCCTGCAAGACCGCATGGACAAGGAAAAGAAACCCTACATTTTCGTTGGACTTGTCTGTGTGCGGGAACAGTATCAGGGGCAGGGCTATATGCGAAAGGTGCTGGACCTTGCCTTTGCCGAGGGCGACCGGCTGGGTGTGCCAGTGATTCTGGAAACAGATGCTAAGTCCAAATGCGACAAATATGTGCATCTGGGCATGGAGCTTACCGGAGTGCGGGACATCGGCGAATTTGGAAAGCTGTATGACCTGATCAAAAAACCGGACGCGGAAAAGCAGCAGTCTGTCAGTACGGAGGCATCAACATCAAAATGAAAATCACGGTTCTTGTAACGCTCATGGTATTTCTGGCATACTTTCTTGTTTTATACGGCGGGGTGGGTTTCATTCAGGACAAGCGTTTTTTCTCATCCGCACCAAAGGAAAATCTGGACGCAATCCCCGATACAAAGGAACGATTTCCCGGCGCACATAGTATCGGCTGGGTGATTGAGATCATTGCCATCCTGCTTTTTCTCGCTGCGGCGGCACTAAGCGTATGGGACGGCGTCAGAAACGGCTTCGGCTTCCTGGACTTCTTTGTGCGGTTTCTCGCCGTGCTCTACGCCATGGAGATCTACGACATCATTTTCTTTGACTGGGTGTTGCTGTGTCACTCCAATTTCTTTCCGCATTTCTATCCGGAGCTGAAGGGCGTGGTCGGTCCGCATATGTTCGGCTATAACAAGCGAACACATATCCGGCACTTTGTGATCTACATTCCCGCCTCCGCTGTGGCAGCGTGGCTTTGCGCACTGCTTTGAGGACGTGTGACAGGAGCAATAAATTTTTGGAGGCAGAGATTTTCTATGCGTGTGATAAAAAAGTCCTGCATGAAAAAAGAAAAACAACAGAAGCCCATATCCAGTAGCTTCAGCAGGCGGGGAAACAGGGTGTCCGATATACAGCGATGATGCCAGATGCCCGATTCGCACGCAGACTGAGAGGAGAAAAACAATGATCGTACTGCAACTGCTGCTTTATTGTCTGCTGTTTACCGCAATGGTAAAAATCGCTGTGATCGGTGGTGCTGTCAATGGACTGTACTTTTATCCCAAGGAGGTGCAGGATCGCGCCATCGAACTGGGACTGATCGACCGCAATACGATGAACCGGAAACGAAAATGCTTTATGATACCGTTCTTTATCGTGATGCTTGCTGCTCTTGTGCTGATCATCGGTTTGTGGAACGGGGCTTCCTCCTTTGGTGAGGCCTATTGGCAGGCGCTGCTGTTTCTTGAGGTCATGAATATCTATGACGGCGTTGTAATCGACAAGCTATGGGTCGGGCACAGCCAGTTTTGGGTGCTGCCAGGGCTTGAAGATGCGCCGTTCGTGCAGACCTGGAGGCAGGTGCTGAAAAAGCGAAGCATACTGGCGCTGATCTGGGTTGCGGGAGCGGCAATTGTCGGCGGTATTGTCCATTTGATTTTCTAAGAAGTTGGAAATTGCCCAAATGAAAAGCAGAATCATGAACTGCAATCGGAGGCAAAAAAGATGAAGACGGAGAAACCGAAAAAGCTGATTCGCTGGTGCATTCTTGGCGCAGTCGGATGCGGATTTATGGCTGCCGGGGACTGGCTGCTGGGCTGCATTCCGCTTCAGCAAACCGACACCGGTCTTTTCAATAGAGCCTATTATCTGTCCGGCTCCTACAGGCTGTGGAAGCCTGTGCTTACCGTTGGGCTGGGAGCGGTCGGCGGCTTTCTCTATTACTTCGTAGTAAAAGCGCTGAATGCGGACATTGATACAAAGTACAGAAAAACAAAGATCATTCAGTATCTGTGCGGAATTTTCACCGTTGCGGTGGCGCTGACTATCCACACCTGGGTGGCTACCATGGCGTGGTTCACCACCTATCTGGGCCCGCGCATCGGAGAAGAAGCTGCCATCGCGGCGGTCACCGCCTATCAAGACGGCATGCTCCTCGCCATTGCGCCGATGTACGTTCCGATGATACTGGCTTTCGGCATCCATTTCGTGATGCTGCTTGCGGGCAAGACACGGTATTCCCGGTGGATGCTGGCTTTTCACCCGGTCACATGGAATCTTCTGCTGGTTACTGTTCCTGATATTGCACAAGCCATGCAGGTGCCGGTGGCCACATGGATGTCCGTAATGAGCCAGAGCAGTACCAATACCGCCATCGTGATCTGGTGCATCGCGGCTGCGGTTTATGAGAGAAGTCACACTCAATAAAAAAGGAGTCTTGAATATCCCGGCTGATAAAAAAATAAAACCGTCCTCATCATCGCCCACCGGATGCGCACTGTTTCCAGTACAGATAAGATTGTGGTGCTCAAAGATGGAGTAGTAGCAGAACAGTGATCGCCTGCACAGTTGCTGCATACGATGAAACCACCATCATTGAAGATCTGTATTTGAAAAAAGTTGTCTAGGACTTGACATCGTGCAGAGTTCATGGTCACGCATGCCGCCATAGCAGTCATATTGAAAGACATCCCGCCTGAAAGTGAAGGCTTTACTTTCAGGCGGGACTTTTTGTTTTTTATTGTAAAGGCTGGTTCCTGTTCTTTAAGGAGATGGCTACACATTAAAGAACTTTGGCCCCATTGGCCGTCAACTTGAAGGTTGCTCCCAGCATATCGGCAGCCCCGCGGCACATCAGCATCCGCTGCAGGAAAATCTCAAAATATTCGTACATGCTGCAAATATCGGTGTCGATTTGCAGATTCAGTGAGATGACTTTTTTCTCGGTGTTGATCTTCAGGGTCTGGTCTGTGACCGCATAGTTGACCCGGTCATGGATGTCGAAGGATGCTTTGGGCTTTTCCCGCACACGGCTGCGGCGCACATCAGTCTTGTCGCCGATGATGAGTGCTGCCGAGATGGGATCCACGGCCCCGCCGGTGGATTCATCGTGGTTGGAAATGGCGGACACGATGGTGATGCGGTCCGGGACGCTCAGGTCATATTGCTTCAGAATCTCGTTGGCCAGTAGCCCGCCGTATTCGGCGTGACGGCTGCGGTTGATGGCGTTTCCGATGTCGTGCATATAGCCTGCGATCCGGGCAAGCTCGATGTCGTGCTCCGGATAGCCGAATTTTTTCAGGATGTGGGCGGCGGTCTCTGCCACCCGGACACAATGGGCTTGTGAGTGCTCGGTGTAGCCCAGCAGGCCTAGATTCTGGTTGCCTTTTTTCAGCAGTTCGTTGACTTCCTCATTGTGTTTGATGTCTTTATACGTCATGGTTCTCTGCCCCCGATTCATATATTAAAAGAAAGTATCTACTATTGTAAGATGATTTCGAGGCGGTTGCAATCAAATTGCGGTAAAATCTGTGTGCAGAAGCGATTTTACATATTCCAGACATATTCCTGATTTCTGATTTTACATTTGCACGGTACAATAAAAACGTTTGTATCATGCAATCCGAAGCATTCCGGTCAGAGAAAAGGAAGAGGAATATGGAAAACACCTATCATTGCTATGCAAACCGTGAGCTTTCGTGGCTGCGGTTCAACGAACGCGTTCTGGAGGAGGCAGAGGATTCCCGTCTGCCGTTGTGTGAACGGCTGAGTTTTTTGTCGATTTTCCAGAGCAATCTGGATGAATTTTTCATGGTGCGCATCGGCAGCTTGCAAGACCAGATGCTGCTGGACAAAAACGCACGGGAAAATAAGACGAATATGACCAGCGGCGAACAGATCGATGCAGCGCTGGCTTTTATCCACAAGCTGACAGCCCGCCGGGACGCTGCTTATAATGGTCTGCTGGAACAGCTTGCAGAGCAGGGGATCCGTCTGCTGGACTTTGCCCATATGGAGGAAGAAAGCCGTACCGAACTGGAAAAGCTGTTCCGGCAGGACTACCTGCCGCTGCTGTCCAGTTTCATCATCAGCAAAAAGCAGGCATTTCCGTTCCTGAAAAACAAGGGCATCTATGCGGTTGCGGTGCTGAGCACCAAGGCAGAAAAGAAGAAGATCGGCATTGTGCCCTGCGGCAATGAGATCTTCCCCCGACTGGTGCCGGTGCCGGGCCGTACTGGCTGCTTTATCCTGTCGGAAGAACTGATCCTGCACTTCCTGCCACTGCTCTACAAGGGCTATAAGGTCACCAGCAAAACGCTGGCCCGCATCACCCGCAATGCGGATATTGACGCCGACCTGATCTATGACGAAGACCTGAACTACCGGGATCACATGGCCGAAGTGGTCAAGAAGCGCAAAAAGCTGGCACCTGTCCGTCTGGAACTGAGCCGTGAGATCGACGAAGAAATTATCCAGTCCCTGTGCAAAAACCTGAAACTGGACCCCAAGCGGGTGTTTGAATACGATTCTCCGCTGGATCACTCTTTCCTGTTCCAGATCGAGGATCAGCTGCGCAGCCACACCGACCTGTTCTTTGCGCCCCGCCACCCGCAGCCCAGCCCTGCACTGGACGAGCGCAAGCCCATCATTCCGCAGATCCTGGAAGAGGACAAGTTGATTCACTATCCGTATGAGAGCATCCGTCCCTTCCTGCAGCTGCTGCACGAGGCCGCCTGCGACCCGGACGTGGTCTCCATCAAGATGACTCTTTATCGTCTGGCCAACCACAGCAAGGTGGTGGATGCACTGGTGGAAGCCGCCGAAAACGGCAAGCAGGTGGATGTTCTGGTGGAGCTGAAAGCCCGCTTTGATGAGGAAAACAACATCGAGTGGTCCCGCCTGCTGGAACGTGCCGGCTGTCATGTGGTGTATGGCATTGAAGGGCTGAAAGTCCACTCCAAGCTCTGCCTGATCACCTGCAAAACGAAGGAGGGTATTTCCTTCATCACCCAGATCGGCACCGGCAACTACAACGAAAAGACCAGCCGCCTGTACACCGACCTTTCTTTCCTGACCGCATCCAAGGAAATCGGTCTGGAAGCCACCGAAGTGTTCCGCGCACTGGATCAGGGCGAAACGGTGGATTCGGTCAAGAACCTGCTGGTGGCGCCTCATTGCTTACAGAACCGTCTGCTGAATCGGATAGACGGTGAGATCAAAGCTGCCGCCCGCGGCGAGGGCGGCTACATCGGCATCAAGATCAACAGCCTGACCGACAAAGTGCTCATCAACAAGCTCATCGAGGCAAGTCAGGCGGGCGTCTACATCGATATGGTGGTGCGCGGCATCTGCTGCCTGCGTGCCGGTGTCCCGGATGAGACCGAGAATATCCATATCATCAGCATCGTGGGCCGCTATCTGGAGCATTCCCGCATCTACATTTTCGGACAGGGAGAGCGTGCCCGGTACTACATCGGCTCGGCAGACTGGATGACCCGCTCTACGCTCCGCCGCGTGGAAATCGCGGCTCCGGTCACGGCTCCGGCTCTGAAGGCACGTTTGCAGCACATCTTTGACACGATGCTGGCCGACAACTGCAACGCCCGCGTGCAGCAGCCGGACGGCAGCTATGTCCGCCGGATGCCCGGTGCCGATGCCGTGGATTGTCAGGCACAGTTCTACGAGGAAGCCTATCAGGCCAACGTGCACTCCAGTCTGAAGTGAGATGCACTCGGATTTCACACAGATTTGACCGCAGCACGGTTTCTTCGACTGGATTTCGATGATACAATTTTATTGTAGAATGAAATCGCAGAAAGGGAGAATCCTATGGAAGATTTCTGGAAATCCGTGCAGACGATACAGGCAGAACGCGGGGCGGATTACCGCGCCTTCTCTTTGTTCAGTGCAACGCATTGGGCAGAATTGCTGGGAGCAGCGGCGGTCATTTTTCTCTGTGCGGTGATCTACTACCGCTGCAGGGAAGTGACCCGGCATCAGATCCTTCGCGCTGTGTTTGTCCTGATGCTGGCCGATGAGTTTATGAAGCAGGCCGTCCTGCTGTACACCGGTCAATGGAACGTGACCTATCTGCCTCTCCACCTGTGCAGCATCAACATCTTTGTCTGCTGGTACGATGCCATACACCAGAGCCGTTGGAGCAAGGAAATCCTTTATGCGCTCTGTATTCCGGGAGCAGTGGTCGCAATGTTGAGCCCCTCATGGCAGCGGCTCCCGGTCTGGAACCTGCTGCATCTGCATTCCTATAGCATTCACGTTCTGCTGATCCTCTATCCGGTCCTTCTGCTTGCTGGCGGATTTCGCCCGCAGGTGCATCATATCCGCTGGGTACTGGCGTTTCTGTGTGCAATCGCAACGCCGATCTTTTTCCTGAATCGGCTGCTGAAAACAAACTTTTTCTTTCTCAATGATCCGCAGGGCAATGCGATTACTGCCTTTTTCGCCCACTGCTTTGGAGAACGTTTTTATCTACTGGGCTTTCTGCCGGTTCTTGCTGCAGTCCTGTTGCTTCTTTATCTGCCATGGTACAGGGCAGAGCGGCATCAACGTATGCTCTGTGCAAGAGATCAGGTTATAGCTTGAATGGCTCTGTGCATCAATTGAGTATCTTTCTTTTCTTCTTTCGTCCCGTCAAAGTCTGCTGCTTTGACGGGAATTTTTTATATCTGATTTTACAAAGGGTTTACACCGGAATGGTGGCTGTCACAGGACGGACGTGCTATGATAAAATTCGAATTTTTGAAGTGAAACGATATTTTTTGATTGACATAACAGAATCAAGAGGACAGATCATGCAGAAAAACTATGTGCAGGAAATTTTGAACATCATTCATGGCAATATACCTCAGGCTGAACTGGCCGAAAAACTGTCGGATTACCATGAAAAAGATCTGGCGGATGCTTTGGAAGCGCTCATGCCTGCAGAACGCAAGTCGCTTTATCCCATTTTGGGAGTAGACGAAGTGGCTGAGATCTTCGCCTATCTGGACGATGCAGAGCCGTATCTGAAAGAATTATCCAGAGATGAGGCTGCAAAAGTTATTTCCAACATGGACTCGGACGATGCGGCAGATGCGCTGGAAGACCTTGACGAGATAGACAAGGGTGAAATCGTCAACAAACTGGACAGCGTTTCGGTTGGCATGGCGATGGCGGTGCTGTGTGTGTTGTTTTCGACCACGGCACTGCTGATCTTGAACACGGTGATCGATCATCGGAAGGTGCATTGAGATGGAACTTTTTATTGCCGGGGGCTGCGGCGAACATGGCCGCAACTGCTTTTATGTGGAACAGAATAGTGCTGCTTTTCTGGTGGATTGCGGTCTGCTGGCTGGCGCAGAGGACGACCTGCCCCGGCTGAATGCAGAGCAGATTCAAAAACTGCGGGCTGTCTTTCTGACCCACAGCCACGCAGACCACACCGGGGCGCTGCCGTGGCTGGCGCAGCAGGGGTATCAGGGGCCGGTCTATGCTACGCTGCCTACTCTGACCCAACTGCCCTTTTCCTTGAATCATATCCAAACGCTGGAAAGTCTCTGCCCTTGCAAAGGCTCCGGCTCTGTGCCGGAACTGCCCGGCCTGCAGGTCACATGGGGGCGTTCCGGGCACTGCGCAGGCAGCGTCTGGCTGCGATTTGAATGGAACGGAAAGAGCATTCTCTTTTCTGGCGACTATGCAGAGCACAGCCCGCTCTACCCCTGTGACCCGCTGCGGAGCCAGACGGCAGATCTGGCCGTTCTGGATGCGGCTTACGGCAGCACGGACGCAGACTGGAACACTTGCGTCAAAAAACTCTGTGTGGAGACCGTGCAGTGCCTGAAACAGACACAGCTCCTGTTCTTCCCGGTGCCGAAATATGGCCGAGGGCCGGAGATCCTTCTGTTGCTGAAACGCTTTGCACCGAATCTGAAATTTTACGGCGATGCGCATTTCCTTCGTCAGCTACAGCAGATCCAGCTGGGTGGACCGTGGCTGTTGCCTGTGCCGCCGCATTTTGCGGACTGGGTGCAGCCGGATGCTTTCCTCAGCCGGGAAAAAAGCGTTGTCTTTCTCAGCGGACCGCAGCTGGCAGGAAAAGCCGGGCAGCGCGCCCGCGAAATGGTGGCGCACGGAGCACACGGCATCATGACAGGCACCCCGGATGCGGGCAGCCTGAGCGCAGAAATGCTGAAAAACGGGCAGATGCTCTTCCTGCGGTATCCGGTGCATCTGGATGCAATGCAGTGCCGGGAGCTTGCGGAAAAGAATCAATTTGGCCGGGTAATCCCATATCACAGCCCGGAGATTGATTGCCCGTGTTTCTTTTTGCTATAATTGTTGCTATGATCGTACTGGCCGATTTGCTCCATCTTGTTTATTAAAAACAAAAAAACAGGGTGCGCCCACCCGGACGTACCCTGCCAAAAGCCACAGACAAGAATGATATGTACAGCAGGGAGTTCCCCAGCGGGAACTTCCTGCTTCTCTTTTCCAGCAAGATGAACCTGTTCCGCCTGCCATGCAGCAAACTCACGCTGGCCTTCCTCGCTGTTCCAGCAGGCAAGGATGGCTGGGTAGAATGCCCGTGCCAAACGATCGATGACTTCATCAGGGTAAATGAGGCACGCTTCGATGGCAGTGTATAAATCGTCAAATGCGGACAGGCTATCCATGATTTTAGCACTCCCGAACTTCGTACTTTTTATGCGATGAGAAGGCTTATGTTTTTTGCGTAGTACAGTATAATAAGCAAAAGTTTATTGTGTGAAAGTGAGGAGCGGCGGCGGATAATATTCTGAATACTATAACCGCCCACCGTAAAGAACGCAACTGGTCACTTTATGATTTAGCAACTCATACAGAGATGAAATCGACCACTATTTCCACACGGTATAATGACAATACGATCCCGTATATTCCTTCAATAGTAATGAGCATGGAGAATAGCGTTTATCTGGAGGTTGCCAAAGGATAAATAGAAGCAGTATTAAAGCCGCTCACCGTGCAGGTTTCCAGCATGGTGAGCGGCTTTTTACTATAAGTATGAGGAATCAAAGAAGTCTTTTAAGGTGATTCCCAAGCCCAGACAGATTCTTTCGATGGTTTCTAGAAAAGAATGGTCAAATTGGAGGAACGATCAATCCTGATGGGAACAGTCTTTATTCTCCTTGTCTATGCCATCGTCTATATCGGGAAGATATTGATAGAACACCTTTTTCTCAAGGACCCACCGGGCAAACAGCGCATATCCGGCAGGTGCCAGAAGAATCAGCGGCGGGCAAAATGCTGTCAGCAGGCCGAACGCAGCCAGCACCACCAAAAGCAGCAGACTTTTGTCAAAATGGAGCAATGCCATGGCACCGGACTGCAGCACCGTCTTTTTGACCGGGTCGTCGAATCTTGCCGCATAGGCTGCGTTGTAGATCATCCAGGCCAGCCCACAGGTACTCAGCACCGTAAAAATGATCCAGAGATTACCCGTCGCTGCCTGTTGCCCCTTGAGGTAATGGGTCATAAAGCAGTCAGCCAGCAGAATGCTCTCCGGCACTGCCAGAGCAAGAAAGCTCAAAGTTGCCTGTCGGAAGCTCCGGCGGTAGGCCCGGAAAAATTCCTCGCTGACCGTTCCCCGGTCCTCAATTAGGGACTTGTTCACTGCATAATAGAGGGCTGTGCTGGAAATGCCCAAGGTAAACAGCGGCAGGCTTCCTATTAGCCACAGCAGGCTGAGAATCACCATATCCGCAACCCGGGTTAAGAAACGGAACAGAGGGGCATCCAGGTCGAAAAAGTCATTCATAGGGTATCACCTGGTTTACTTCTGGAGCACAAAGGCCTCATAGGGGCGCAGGGTCACAGCGCCGGTGGGAGCGGTGTCAGGATAATTGCCGATCAGGCGCCGGGCCCCCGCAAAATCAGCGGGAATTGTGAAGGCCGCGTCCTTGTCTGAGAAGTTGCAAGCGATCAGGTAGTTCTCGCCGGTCTCGGCCAGGGTACGCCGGTAGGCAAAGACCTGGGGGTTCTCCTCGGCCAGAAGCTGGAAGGAGCCGTAAATCAGCCCCAAATGGCTCTTACGCAGGGCGATCATCTGCTTGTAGTAGTTGAGCACCGAGTCCGGGTCTTTTTCCTCGGCGGCGGCGTTGATGGCGGTA
>ERZ773112.1712-NODE-1712-length-11813-cov-14.918694_pt1 | contig 11813 bp, 11 predicted proteins | sample MGYA00580566_ERZ773112 | MGnify/ENA primary metagenome ERZ773112 (study PRJEB29015, sample SAMEA2737842) | human gut metagenome | biome: human gut; feature: human-associated habitat; material: faeces | place: China | collected 2012 ... | reverse complement strand
CGTACCCATACAGGCATTAGCTTTAAGTCGCTAAGCACCGATTCTTTCTCTTCTTTCCGGAGCAGAAAGGTTATCTGACTGATCTGTTCCATAGTGACATTTTCCTTTTTGATTGACTTCAACGCTGAATTTACAAGCATGGCCAAATGGTTCTTAAAAGACAGGTTTTTAGGTGCGGTATTTTTAAATTAAAAGTGAAACATGAAACTGGACACCCTACACATTAGTCTAAAGTTTCCGTCTCCCGGATCCACATAGGTGTATTCACCTACACATATTCCTACATAGCACGTTCCTCCTTCTGGAATAGGATCAAGTCCAGTTCCACCGATTACAAACTTCATCTCATCATCAGAGAGAAGAGATATCGATTTTGTTACTTTAAGTTGTTTTGATTTTATTGAAAAAATTAGATTAAACATTTACCATAAGGCATTTATATCCATATAATTGAGAATAACAATTCTCTTCCACGCATACGATAGTCGTAGGTGTAGGAATTCAGACCGTTGTACACGGTGTAGTTGTAACTCTTCTTGTTGAGCAGGTTGTTCATCTCCAGGCGCAGACGAATCTTCTTCTTGCTTATCTTGTATTCCGCACGGGCGTCCAGTAGCAGGGAAGTCTTGTGGTCTACGTCCATCAGTGTCGTGTAGCGCCATTCCCCGCTGGCACGCAGGTTCAGGGACTTGATAGGGATGTATGTGAGGGTGAGCCGCTGGCTATAGTTGGTGAGCCTACTGCGCTGTTCCGCTGTATGCTGCCGGGTCTGCTCGCCTTCCACGCGATAACTGGCCTCAAACTGATCAATGGGGTTGGTCCGCACGTTGAAGTAAGCGCCATAACCACTGCCGTAAACGGTAGTGGATTTGCCAGACGAAAACATTTCGGCATTCGAGCGTGTGTAGTGCCAGCCGACCACAAGGTTCGTCTTGGCAGAAAGCAGATATTTGCTCAGCTCCCCATCCACAAACACATTATTGCTCGTGTTCCCTCTCATCTGTTCGGTGAGCGACATGTCATTACCGCTCATGTCCTGACCGCGCATCGTGTTACTGAAGTTGCGCGTGTAGCTGACGCTGGTGTGGTACGACCAGAACGAGAGGGGCAGTTGCCATTGATAAGCCAGGCGCGAGCGGCTGGTGCGCCCCGTACCAAACAGTCCAGAGCGCGTTTGCAGGGTGCGGTAGTCTGTTTGGATAGGATTGCCCAGCAGCGAGAAGTAATCACCATAACTATGCCACCAGTCCGTGCGGCCTTCAAAGTAGGAACTGGCGTTGAGGATGAAATGAAAGAACATGCTGGCATCCGCAAAGCAACGATTGAACATCATCCGGCAACCGGCCAAACGGTTCTCATAGTCGTTTCGCAGGAACTTCAGTGGCACATCCACGGCGACGCGGAAGCGACGGTCGGCCGTTTGGTAGTCCATGCTCGGTGCCACGTTCATTTCCATGTCCCACCCCGCCAGATCATTGCCCACGGGGTCTTGTTTGCGCTCCAGCTCCGTCTGTAGCGAACTGGCATTCAGCGTGAAGGTGACGGGGAGCGCGAGGGTGAGGCCGGGCAGCACCTCATAACCCGTGTAGAACCTCTCGCGTGTCCTAAACATACGGCTACGTGCTTTCTGCAATGCCAACTGTTCTTCTCCCAAGCGGATGTTCAGTGCCCCCTCCGGTGTTTCGGAATACTGCATCTCACTCTTCAGCCGCCACTTCCATTTTTTCTGCTTCCTTACCAAGGAGAAGCTGTTGCGCACATCCAAAGCGTCCTGGTCCTGCACCTGTCGATAGCGGTCGCTGTTGATGGCGGCATCCCCTTCCGCGTTGGCAAACTGCCCGTAGAGCGAAAAGGTGTTTTCAATCAGGCGCAAATCTTTGTTGGAGCGATACTCCACATCCATCGTGGCCTTGTGCTTCTTATGCAGGTAGTCCAATCGCTCGTTTGTTTCGTAAAGTTCATCGCCTAGTTGGTATTTCGACGCGATGGCGTAGCTGTAGTCGCTTCGCTCGTGCGTATAGTTGGCGTTCACCTTCAGTTGGGTGTCCTCGGTCAGTTTCTGCAAGGCGTTGGCGCTGAACAACTCGTTGCGCTGTTTCTTGTAACGATATTCGGCAAAAGGCGGGCGACCTCCGGCAATCAGCGGAAGTACCTGCTCGGTTCCCGAGTTCCACGAGATGGCACCGAAGTGGCTCTGCGTCTCATTCACGCCCAAGCGGCCTTCGTTGGACAGTTTCAGCGTGGTGAGCAACTGGAATGTCTTACGAAACAGCATGGCGGTGCCGCTCGCGGCATACAACGGATTCCTGTCATCCTCCAAGCCCGCACGCAGCTCATACGTGCCGAACGGCTTGATTTTGGCTTTCTCCGACAGGCGGATGTTCAGAGCTACATCGGCAGTCAGCTCGTTTTTGTCCACCTTGTTGTGCTGGTGATGACGCAAGACCTCTACGCCGGTCACCTTGTCTACGGGGATGTTGCGCGTAGCCAGATTGTATCGTCCGCCCAGCAGGTTCAGTCCTTCGATATAGAACTGGCTGATATCGCGCCCCATATAACTGATGACTCCGCTCTCGCTGACCTTGATGCCTGGGATACGCTTCAGCCCGTCCTCCAGGCTTACATCCATGCCTGTGGCGAATTGCCCCGTGAAAAAGCGCAACGTGTCGCCACTCTGCTCCACAGCCGGTGCTTTCACGATCACCTCGCGCAGGGATTCCTCGCCAGGCGACAAGACCGCATCAAGTGTGGTTTGCCCTACAGACAAGTCAAGTATCCGATTGGCATAGTTCAGTTTCCGCACGTTCACCATCAGCTTTCGTTTGGCGTGGGCCTCGGGTATGGTCAGTTTGTAACTGCCGTCCTGCCTGCTATTTCCGAAAGTCACGTTCTTGTCGCCGTCATACACTTGAACGATGGCTCCGGCCAGCGGTTTCCCGTCCGCCGACATTATCTTTCCGTTCAATGTGCGCTGGGCAGAAGCAGACAAAGCGGCAAACAAAGTTAGGAATAAGGTAAGGCAATAACGTAGCATATCGTTTTTTTATTTCAGTTCCAGCGATTGAAAATAGTTGAACGCATAAGCGCCCAAGCGCCCCCGCACGGGCATACTTGATACAGGATAACGCACACGGTTAATTTCAATGTAATTCCCGTGCTCCTCATAGAATTCCCTGGGGCGCAAGAGAAACTGCGCTCCGAGGGCATCGTTATAATAAGGCTTGTCATATTGCGCTCGTCCAGTTTTATCTTGTTGCGGTGGACGATGAACTTGTCCCTCGTGGTCTTTTTATCCCCCCACATCACTCACCTCATTTATGGTCAGACCTTTGCCTTTCAGCAGGGAGTATGCTTCGAAACGATGCGTCCCTGTCGTATCCTCCGCCTTCAGAATCAGTCCTGAAAATCCGTAAAATTTCCACGGGCCGCTGCTGATGGGCAGGTCGGGGGGGTACCAAGCTATCCATTCCCTTCCCTCGTATTTCAGACGGGCCTTCCTGCACTTATAGCCCATCACTTTTTTGTCGTTCCATCGTCCATCGCCCAATCCGCGGGCATGAGTTCCTGTTAAATGTAGAAGCCAGGATGTACAAACTCACGGACTTTCATGCTCCCGTCCCCCAAATACGGATGACAGGAGGTGTAGGCGTTGATACCGATGCCAAACATATCCACGACGATGCCTTGATTGTCTCGGGATTCTCTCGGTTAAGGAAGACATACTTGGTCAGATCGCCATATTGCGTAATACTGTCCCCGACCTCCAGGATGCTTAGAATGGAATCTGTTACGGGTTTATGCTCACGGTCTTGTGTGGCGATGTAGTATTTATAAAGGACACGGCAACTGTCAATGGGAACCGCAATCATTATGTGGGCATATAGACAGAAGCATACAGACCACACATACCTTACTCTTGTAGTATTCCAAACCGAAAATAAATTTCGTAAATGAAAAAAATTCTTTAGGAAGTCCGACTCAAGCATAGCAACAAAGGTTTCATGGATGCAAAAATAATGTTTTCTATCGAATTAACAAAATAACTAGGGTGTCCAGTTCGTTGTACCAATTTTAGCTCACTTTCCTAAGTGTTTTGGTTCGTTCTGTAACCCAGTTTTTGGACAGGTGCTCGGTTGACCAAGTGCAAATGTCCTTCAGGTTAACATTTACAATACGCTCTTTGAAATTAATTGTTTTTGTAACGGATTCGTTTGCGACTTTTGAGTACAACGTTATCGTCAGGTCAAAAGACGTTACACCGTACAGTTTGTTCGGTGACTTCTTGCTCTTGTAGATATGGCTCTCATGTTGGGTGGCAGCAAGTATGCCTTGTCTGTCAGATGATACTGCAATCGTTTCTTGCCGATGAGTGTCGTAAACTCCACGAAATCAGATTACTTCTCATATACATTCCTGAGAATTACACACATGGAATGACTGATATCTGCATGGCGTATATGCCTGAAGCCAGTGATGCCATTGACCAGATTGTGGCCATTGTCACTTATGATGTAATCGGGAGTATTTCCTGCAGATTTCTCTGCTGCCTCTATTCTGCCTTGAACATCATCGCTGTTGAAGCCCTTGCTGACCGACATGTCAAGAATTATGACATCCTCGTGCTTTATAGGGCGACTCTGATGCTCGGAAGGAATTGCAAGAGTCAAGAGTAGCTTTTGCCCATTTATGGCAATGCTCTCGTCTACGACCATTGCATACTTCTTATCCTTGCATGGCTGGTCATCCTGATAAACAGAGAGACCAAGTTTTTTCACCCAGTTCTCTACGGTGTTGTAGCACGGAACCTTTCCGAAGGTATCACTCAGTAGCTCGACGAAGATCTCCAAGATGGTCACGACAGTTCGTAGCACACATGGTGTACGCATGTAAATCAAAACACAGAGTTGAATGACTACAAGAGGGTATCTATGTCCGGGAACAGGCTCAAGAGTAATCGACTTTGTTCGTCGGTCAATGTTATCTTCCGAACGTCTTTTTTTATGCTCCTTCCGAGTCTTGTCATACTTAGCCTTGAGCTTGTCTTTCTGAGACACAAGTTTCTTGTTCTCTTTACGAAGACGTTTTACCTCCTCCTAGAGTGACTCTTTATCTTGGTTTGAATCTAACTTTTTCATTGATTTACGCACCTTGCAATTATATTCAAAGTTGCTAAACATCAACGTGTTATGCATTTTTTCAAAAAGCTATTTCGTTACTTAAAACGTTAAATATCAAAACGTAATATTAACAACTTAATGAGGATTTCAGTATCTGTTTTTCGGAACATCTAACTGGACACCCTAATAAATAATATCCTTGTCTATATACAGCCTGCATTCAATTCTCCATGACATCCATAATGAGGATTAACGGCCTGACGTTCGGGGACAATACGTTTGAATGTCGTACCCTATGCATTGAGTTTTGCCTCATGCGCATAGAATGTCTCTATCCACTTGGTCGTCTGCACAGTAAACAGATAGGAGGTCTACGAACAGGCCAACCTACAGCTCACATGATTCATTTGACCAAACAAAGACACATCTTTCTGTAATTCAATAATTCTCCATATAAAACTCGCCAGTCAATATCGCCCCATGTACGCTCGTATATAGAGTACATTCTATGGCTCTGAGACATCGTCAAGAACATCATCCAACCTTGATGTTCTTACCCGGGATATCGACTATATACTAATGAATCTCACTGTACGTTTCCTTGTCTACCTTATTGGTCTTTCAGTGATCTTTACCTAGCTCGTCGACTCTCTGCGTAGTATTTGGGTGATGCCTCTGCCACAGGTCGTATCAAACAGCATTGACACTTTTAGACATAAATACTGCCGTGCTCTTCTCAAGTTCTTCATTTTGCCCCATAGAGCATGATTTCAAAATAAGAGCGTTTTCATTATCTTAAAACTCTCGCCCACGAATATATATACGTCACAATCAGCGGGCCTAATCACCTAACGACAAATAATTACCCTTATTTTTCCATCAACAGCTTTTTTAGAAAATTAATTGTTCGATAAATAAGTAAAGTCTGCCAATAAAAATCTGGTTATAGTAATGTGAACAAAGTCATCAAACAAAAATGAGACAATTAAACTCAATATAGAAAAGTGTACACCAAATGAACAAAGCCTCAGTTTTTTTAAAAAATTATTTCAATTCTAATGGCTTATACAAATGGCCATAGCCACCACTTAGTGGTAAACTAATACCATTAATATTTAGACTAGGAGCTAATCCATATTTGTTTTTTTCTTGAGTGATTATAATACTTCTAATATCAGCTTCACTCATATAATATCCAGCATTCTTCGCCCATCTTTTATCACATTTCAAGCGATTTCGAAACGTAATAAATTTATTACGTTCTATTATAATGTCTCTTTCTTCTTTTTCAAAATAAATGTTTTGCGCTTTAACGTTAAATAGAATTTGTGCAATAAATTCATGTGTACCATCTTCACTTTCTGCCTTCAGAATAAGCCCAGGAAGTCCACTCAATTTCCATGGACCGTTAATAGAAGGAATGTCCTCCGTATAATATACCAACCAAGTTCGACCAGCATATTTAGCAAATGCCTTTTTACACCTATATCCTAAAATACTATCTTGACCATCAACAAATACCCAATGATGATTTAGTTGTTCTTCATAAAGATAAAAATTAGGAAGAAGACCCTCCCTTATTGTCTGTTTACCATTTTGAGGAAAATTTTGGTAGATAGTCATTCCATCATTGGATCGAGGATCGCCATTCATATAATCCACAGAGTATCCACTGGGCCTTTTTCCCTGATATGCAGAATAGTCTTCATATTTGGAAACATTATCACCAACTTCTAAAATGGCTATCGTTGAATCATTAACATTCTTTCCGTTGAGGTCGGTTGTTTTTACCTTATGTTTATAAATGCAACAAAACAATGTACAACCAATAGAGTCCAATTTCTCTGCACTAGCAAAAGCATTGCCGAATAGAAATATAGAAAGGATGACAAATAAATGTATGATTCTCATATAATAATAGTCCGTTAAAAATTCAACATATCGGCTAAGCGGCTTCTGTCACTATGCCAAAGAGTTCTTTGATAAGTTTAGCATTAAATATTCTGTTCGGCTTCATACCGCACTTGCTAAAAAATCTTTTGAGCATATAAGTATTACTCAGATAGGCTTTAGCAGTTCGATGGAGAGCGATGGATAGTACCATTGAGGAATGACATTTGCAATGTTTACCGATGCTAGTGAAGCATTGAAAGCGAAGTCAAGTTTCTTCAAGTCTCTTGCCTGGCAATCATTGAGTCTGGTAAACCGCTTGGAATCCCGGAAGCAAAACTCGATTTGGAATCGTGTATGGTAGTATTCGATGATGTCTTTGGCCGACATTTCAAGATCGGTGGAGAAGTAAATTTTATGTCCTCCTGATTATAGGTAATGAACCACGACTTTGATGTTTCGTTTCACTGCCTTTGAATAGGCCTTGACAGAGTAGGCCATTCCTCCTTCAATGTCGAGAACCTCGCAACGCAGAAAGTCGAGTTTCTTAAAATCAATCTTCTCTCCTTTGATGCGTGGTCGTCCCCGTTTGCCTGTGCAGACACCATCATGTGAATACCATAAGGCGGCATCATCACGTAGACGGCTGATAACATGGAATCCCAGCAGACAGGCTTCGTTGACGAACTTTGCCTTTGAGAACCAGGCATCTGCAACAACCTAACGTGTTATGTCAAGCAACTTGTCTTTGTATTTACGGAGTATGTCAAGATACCAGTCTACAAGGTTGTACTCTTCGCCTTGCTTTTCCAGATACGCCTTGTCTGGTATTTGTTCCGCACGTAGCATCTGTCAATGTCGACAATGCCGATACCGAGGATTTCCAATCCCCGTTTCATGGCAGAAGCGCATCCCGACCAGAACTTGCCGATATAAGGAGTCTTCTTTCCCGACTTTGAAATGTAGCTTGCGTCGATGGCAATAGCCTTTCTAGCGCTTTCACCAAACTGCTACCGCATGAGGAAGAGGTTGAACTGCATCCAATCAAACTTACATTCAAACAACTGGCGGAAGCGTTGTTCTGAGCTGTCTGAGTAACACCCCATTTGGGTGAAATTGATTTTTCTTGGCAGTACCATATACAAAATCATGAGTTGGATGAATGCTGTTTTTAAAATTTTGCGTAACTTCGCTGAACAACTTTTCAAAGCATCGGTTACGATTTCCTCATATTGATCAAGTGCTGTTTTATTCATTACTTTAATGTGTAGTGGTTTACCATTAAAGATACTAAAAATCTGTCACTTGACCTATTTTATTTTACTAAATTTTATCAATCAACTTGTTTGTTTTCAACGGATTAGTTGTAAATTTAACGAAGTATTAAATGTTATACATTCGGCTTCTTGATTGCAAATTTATAATTATATATTGAATAAACAAAGAATTTGGTGTTTTTTATATTATAATACAGCATTTTTGACTGACAGACTAAAAATCTAAACCTTAATCCTATTTTTTAACATAGGAAACATCATAATATAGATTCGAGTTTTTTCAATAATCAGCAAACAGAGTATAGAAATTCCGTTTTTAGCATCAAGTCAATTATTACAATCGAATGGCCTTTCTGCCAGAAATGTAGTGTGCCTCTTGTCCATCCTTCTCTTTTTCGGCAACCTCTGGTACAGATAGCACTTATTCTAGTTGGGGTTTGCAGTCAAGTGCAGCAAGTTCGAAACTTCACCTGTTTCAGTTCATTCTTTTTCTACACTTTGTTTACTATCTCCTATAACTGCAGAATCTCTTTTTCCAGAACCTCGTTCTTCGCCTTGTACTAGCAATGATGGACGGGGGCTCTTCAATGCGTTTTGGAAGTTGAGTGTAGCAGCAATCAGATGAACCATCGCTATATACCCATTGCTGCTGGTTTACTTGTAGTTGCTTTCCATCACGAAGCGATTGTTGGCAAATTTCAATCCCTCTTTGAGAATCCTCCCACTAAGTTGTATTACACCTGATACTTTATTACTGCCAATCGTCCTTTAATAGATAATCAAACAATCCGGTAAAAGAGATTCCGTTGTCATCAGAATAAGGCATTATCTCATAACCGACAACTACAATCTTTTTGAATGAGCCGGATACTTTTAGCTACGATACAAATCTCTGTTCCCGTTTTTCTTCAGAGAAAATTGAATATGCCAACTGGATATAAGACCGTTGACTGCCCTTGTTGCGATGAAGTCTATTTCACATTGTGAGTATGACGTCTTGCTGTTTTTCATTTCGCGGGATTCCACAATTCCAACATCCACAAGATAGCCGAGTACGTGGAGGTAGTTGTACAACACGTTCTCCATGATATGTGCCAGTTCCTACTGTCGGAAGTTCAAACGCGCATTTCTCAAACCAATGTAAATACAATAATATTTTTATTGGTTTCGTAATCCCCATTGACGTCATACATCTCGGCACTTTTAAACAAAAATACATTTTCAAGATAGTAATATAAGATAATATTGTTATTGAATCAATCTTCAACTTCTGCACCGATTCGAGTGTATTAGCAATCCGAACTGGATTTGTAAGTGAACCGATTGAACTGCATAATGAAGTTGCAAGCCGGAAAATGGCAAGTTCGTTCTTTATGTTGTTGCGTTCCAGCACATCATTTTCTACACATTTTGGCCTTCTCTTTTTTCCTACCCCGAATGGAAGCACATCTTGTGTCTGTTAAATACTTGATAATCTGGCGTGTTTGTCCGACATGGACAAAAATATTTACAGAAGCCTTCGAATAACTTGGAAATTTAGATGTTTTATCAGAAAAATAGTACCTTTGCAACCAGCAATAAGCAAAAGAACTTTGTAAATGCAACGGATTTTGGCTAATTTAATGAAAGCCATATTTTATGGGAAATGCGGAAACATTGAGCCATAAGTACATGTCTCATGAAGCAGTCAGAATCTGAATTCAGAAAGGGCTTCTACAAGCTCACCGACAAGCAGCGCGCAGAATTGCGGTTCTGAGCGGAGGAACTCAGCCATTATGTAGAATGAGTGCCATTGTGGAGCATGGGCATTCCGACTTGCCGTCCACCTACTACGCCATGCTTTGGCTTAACATCTACGAAAATGGCCTCACTCGGGAGCCTTACACACCGCGAGTCAGCGAATGGATAACTTGCTCCCCAACACTTCCTATTAACCCAAAATTCTGGAAACCCACCTTAGCCAACGGCTGCATGGGGGACATGCTTTCCCGAATGAACACCGACCGACATGAACACTTATCAACTCAGTAAATTTACGCATTTCGCGACCAAAGACAGGGCTGTCATTGCATTCAATCTGGCTTCCAATGGTTTTCTGCTTCTCCACAAGGAATTGGGGGAACAGGTGAAAGCGCTACGCCACTCCATCGGCCAATTGCAGAACTTGCATCCCGAACTGTTTGACAAGATGCTTCGTATGGGCTTGATTGTGGAGGCTGAGGCCGATGAAGTAAAGTCTCTGATGGATGCTTGGCGGGCGCACGATGCCGATCCTTCCACCTTCGGACTGATTGTCAATCCCACTTTGGGGTGCAATCTCCGCTGCTGGTATTGCTACGAGCAGCACGACCGCATGCCCATGATGGAGGAGGCCGTGCGGCACTCCATTTGCCGGTTGCTCGATCGAAAGGCTGAAGATGAAGGATTGGAAAGCATGAACGTGTCGTTTTTCGGCGGCGAGCCCTTGTTGGGATTCCATCAGGTGGTCATGCCTATTCTCGGTCGTGCGGCCGAGGTGTGCGGCGCAAAGGGCATCGCACTCCATTCCAGTTTCACCACCAATGGCGTGCTGCTCACTGAGGAAGTGCTTGACGGTTTGGAGTCAGTGGGTCTGACCAGCCCCGCCACCTTCCAGATTTCGCTCGACGGCAATCGTGAGCACCACGATCATTCGCGCATCGGGGCCAATCGCCAGCCCACCTACGACTGCATCGTGACCCACATGAAGCAGGCTGCTACGCGTCATCACCAAGTGTTTGCCCGTCTCAACTACACGGCCAACAACATCACCTCATTTACCGATGTGCTCAACGACTTCTCGTCGATGCCCGAATCCGACAAACCTTACATCCAGTTCAATTTCCAGCAAATTTGGCAAGATCAGGAGCAAAACGACCTCACCGAGGCAGTGGCAGAACTCAAGGCACAGTATGCCCAGAAAGGCTTTGCCGTGGAGTCCGACCACATTTGCCACCGTCACAACTGCTATGCGGATCATGAGAACCACCTCGTGGTGAACTACGACGGCTTGCTCTTCAAATGCACGGCCCGCGACTTCAAGGAGACGCGAAGCGAAGGTCGCCTCCAGTCCGATGGCAAAGTGGTGTGGAACGAGAAGTATGCCCGACGCATGGAGGTGAAATATGCCAACAAGGCCTGCCTCGCCTGCAAGATTCTGCCCATATGCAATGGTGGCTGTTCGCAGAACAAGCTCGATGCTCACAATCTCGATCATTGCTACAACGGCATGAGCGAAGACGACAAGGACGAGCGAATGCTTCAATGGCTCAAAGAACTCATTACCAATTATCAACCCACTAATAACTAAAAATTATGAAAACAGATGCCACACTCAACCGTCTGTTGCAGGAGATGCCTGCACTGACCGCCGACCTCGAAGGACGGCTTCACGGAGGATTCTGCGCTTTCTGCGACACGGATTCCTGTGAGGAAATCACCAAGGACAACGCCGACTGCAATTGCAACTGCAAGAAAAAGTCAAAGGGCAAGAAGAATAGACGCACGGTCA
>ERZ773112.1710-NODE-1710-length-11842-cov-4.318571_pt1 | contig 11842 bp, 6 predicted proteins | sample MGYA00580566_ERZ773112 | MGnify/ENA primary metagenome ERZ773112 (study PRJEB29015, sample SAMEA2737842) | human gut metagenome | biome: human gut; feature: human-associated habitat; material: faeces | place: China | collected 2012 ... | reverse complement strand
CTCGCTCGCCGTATCGGCACTTAGAATTATGCGGTATTGCCCTAAAAAAGCTCCGTTTCCCCCTAAAAAGGGGCGCCACACGGCGGCTGCGCTGCGCTTCGGCGCTCCTTCCTTTTGGGGCAGCCTGAACCCGGCCGGTCGGTCACATCCGCCAACATAGGCCCGCCCAAAGTGCGGGCAAAGGGAACAAACAAATGCCAAAATACAGTGTTAAAAAGCCATTTACCGTACTTGTGGCGGTCATATTGGTGGTGGTGCTGGGCTTTGTAAGCCTGACCGGCATGCAGACAGACCTGCTGCCCAATATGAACCTGCCCTACCTGCTGGTCATTACCACCTACCCCGGCGCCAGCCCGGAACAGGTGGAAAGCGATGTGACCCAGCCGCTGGAAAACAGCCTTTCCACCCTGAATGGTGTAAAGAACGTGACCAGCCAGAGCAACGAAAACTACAGCCTTGTCATTCTGGAATACCAGGACGACACCGACATGGACAGCGCCATGGTCAAGGCCAGCACCGCCGTGAACCAGCTTTCGGACAGTCTGCCCGATATGGCCAGCACCCCCACGCTGATGGAGATGAGCCCCGATATGATGGCCACCCAGTATGTTGCGGTGGACTATGAGGGGATGGACATCTACGAGCTTTCCGACTATGTGGAGGATACGATCGTACCCCAGCTGGAGCGCGTGGACGGCGTGGCCAGCGTTTCCACCACCGGCCTTGTCAAAAAATCAGTGCAGATCACGCTGGACCAGGACAAAATTGACGAGGTGAATGACAAACTGCTGGTCAAGGTGAGCGACCGCCTGGCCGAAGCCAAAAAGCAGCTGGACGAAAACGAGGCCAAAATCAAGGACGGCCTGGCGGAGCTGGACAGTGCCCAGAGCCAGCTGGATTCCGGCAAAGCCCAGCTGAATACCCAAAAGCAGAGCCTGACCCAGCAGCTGCGGGATGCCATCGACCAGCTGAACGAGGAGATCCCCAAGCTGGAAGAGCAGATTGCGGGGCTGAAAACCCAGCTGGACACCGCCCAGAGCAAGCTGAACCAGCTGAAAGTGGACCCCAGCAGCCTGCCGGAAGTGACGCTGCCGATCGATGATGCACTGTTTGCTTCCTGCAAAGAGATTCTGGCAAAATATGACCCCCAGTACGATGCAAATGCCATGCCCGCTAATTTGGAGGAAGCCAAGAGCGACCTGACCAAGATGGCCGCGATGCTGGCTTCCATCGAGCGCGCCCAGCAGGCCATTGAGACCGAAGCTGCCGCCCTGACCGGCGGGCAGAGCGTCAGCGATGCCTGCGCCGCGCTGGACGCCCAGATCCTGACGCTGACCGTGCAGGTGCAGCAGAAGGATAACGAGATCGTTCAGCTTGAACAGCAGCTGGATACCGCCGCCCCGGAAGAGCAGGATGCCATCCGCGCGGAAATCGAAAGCAAAAAAGCTGAACAGGCGGCTTTACAGACCCAGCTGGACACTGCCACCAGCCAGCGCGCAGCCCTGGATGGTTACAAGAGTGATGAAAGCACCCTTTCCACCACCCAGACGGCCTTGCGGAACGCAACGGTGCTGCTGAAAGCCCGGCAGGAAGCCGAAGCCAGCCTGAACGAGAGCACCGAGGAACTGCGCCAAACCCTACAGCAGACGATTACCACCCTGAACACCCAGATCGACAAAGCCGAAGCCATGCTGGCCAATTTGAACGATCAGCGCAGCAAGCTGCAATCGATGCTGGAAAGCCTTTCTGCCAACCCGACAGACCCCCAACTGGCCGATATGGCCGTGCAGCTGCTGCTCAGCGGCACCGAAGCCCAGCTCAGTTTGGGCGAGTTCCAGATCAGCAGCGGCCGCACCCAGCTGGAAGCGGGCCAGACCCAGTTGAACTCCGCCCGCGAAGAGTATGAATCGGCCCGCGAGGAAGCGCTGAAAAGCGCCAATCTGGACCAGCTGCTGAACATGAACACCTTAAAGCAGCTGATCGCCGCGCAGAACTTCTCTATGCCCGCCGGTTACATTGACGGCGGGGAAGGGGACGATAACCAGTACATCTTAAAAGTCGGCGATGCGTTTGACAATGTGGATGAGCTGAAAAGTATGGTCCTGTGCAGCATTGATGGCATCGGCGATGTGCGGCTTTCCGATGTGGCGGACATTGAGCTGACCGATAACGCGGACGACAGCTACGCCAAGGTGGGCAAAAACCGCGCCGTGCTGCTTTCAATCTATAAAAGCTCCACGGCTTCCACCTCGTCTGTCTCCAACGCAAGCACCGCTGCTATGAAAGAACTGATGGCAGAAAACGACGGCCTGCACCTGACCACCATCATGGATCAGGGCGATTACATCAAGCTGATTGTGAACAGCGTCATGTCCAACCTGATCGAAGGCGCTGTGCTGGCCATCATCGTGCTGGCTCTGTTCTTAAAGGATATCCGCCCCACGCTGGTGGTGGCCATCAGCATGCCGCTCAGTGTGCTGTTTGCCATTGTCATGATGTATTTCAGTGGCATTACCCTGAACATTCTCAGCCTGTCCGGCTTGGGGTTGGGCGTTGGCATGCTGGTGGATAACTCGGTCGTTGTCATCGAAAATATTTACCGCCTGCGCGGGCGCGGCATTCCGGCCCCGCGTGCTGCGGTGCAGGGCGCACGCCAGGTGGCGGGGGCCATCGTGTCCTCCACCCTGACCACGGTCTGCGTGTTCCTGCCCATGGTGTTTACCACCGGCATGGTGCTGGAGCTGCTTTCCGATATGGCATGGACCATCACGTTCAGCCTGCTGGCATCCCTCATTGTGGCCCTTACCGTGGTGCCCTGCGCCGGTTCCACCGTACTGCGCAAGCAAAAAGAGATCAAGCACCCCTGGTTCGACCGTTTCCTGAACGGGTACGAAAAGCTCTTGCGCTTCTGCTTAAAGCGCAAGGCCATCCCGCTCACACTGGCGATCGTGCTGCTGGCCGTATCGGTCTGGCGCATTGCCACCATGGGCGTGGTGCTCATCCCGGATATGGGCTCCAACCAGCTTTCGATTACGGTAACGGTGCCTGCGGATACCGAAAAAGAGGATGCCTTTGCCACCGCAGACGCCGTGATGGACGCCATTACCAACATTGACGGCGTGGAAACGGTGGGCGCCATGTCCGGCGGCAGCGACAGCACCAGCAGCATGCTGATGATGACCGGCACTGAGGGCACCACGGACAACACCAGCTTTACCTATTATGTTCTGCTGACTGACGAGGGCGCCAGCAACAGCAAGGCCATCCAGCAGCAGATCGCCGATGACACCGCTGACCTGAACTGCGAAGTGGACATCAGCGCCAGCAGCATGGATATGAGCGCATTGTCTGGTAGCGGCGTGGAGGTGGACATCTACGGCCAGAACCTGGACAGCCTGACCACCGCCAGCCAGCAGGTGATGGACCTGCTGAACAGCGTGGACGGCATCGAGAATGTCTCCAACGGGCAGGAAACCGGCGACGAGGAGGTGCATATCGTCATTGATAAGGACAAAGCCATGCGCCTTGGCCTGACGGTGGCGCAGGTGTACCAGCAGATCGCCGCAAAGCTCAGCACCGATACCACCGCAACCACCCTGAAAGTGGGCCGCGATACCTATGATGTGACGATTGTGGATAAGACCGATACCCCGAACCTGGACGATCTGTTCCAGATGGAGTTCATCACAACGACCACCGACGATGACGGCAACACCGCGAACGAGACCCATACCCTGGGCGAGTTTGCCTCCCGCACCAACGGCAACGCCTATGCGACCATTGCGCGCGAAAACGGCTCCCGCAAGATCAGCGTGACCAGCGATACCGCCGAAGGCTACAACACCACCCTGATCTCCCGTGATCTGAGCCCCCAGCTGGAAGCACTGGACCTGCCAGATGGCTGTACCGCTGAAATTGCCGGTGAAACCACCCAGGTGACCGAGATGATCCAGCAGATGGCCAAAATGATGGCCCTGGCACTGTTGTTTGTCTATTTTGTCATGGTGGCGCAGTTCCAAAGCCTGCTTTCCCCCTTCATTGTGCTGTTCACCATTCCGCTGGCCTTTACCGGCGGCCTGCTGGGCCTGCTGCTCACCGGCCAGCAGCTGACCATGATCTCCATGATGGGCTTCATCGTCCTGATGGGCACGGTCGTCAACAACGGCATCGTGTTCGTGGATTATGCCAACCAGCTGCGCATCGGCGGCATGGAGCGCCGCGCGGCCCTGATCGCCACCGGCAAAACACGAATGCGCCCCATCCTGATGACCACCCTGACCACCGTTCTGGCCATGCTCCAGCTGGTGTTCAGCGGCGATATGGCCAGCCAGCTGATGAGCGGCATGGCCATCGTCATCATTTTCGGCCTGACCTACGCCACCCTGATGACCCTGTACGTTGTGCCCCTGATGTACGACATCCTCTTCAAGAAGCCGCCGCTGAACGTGGATATCGGCGATGAGAACCTTGACGACATCCCCGATGATGCCGCCGAGTATATCGCCCAGAACACCGCTCAGCCGGAGTAAGAAAACTTTCCCCAAAGCACCCTTCACAGCCATGTGAGGGGTGCTTTTTTGATACTTGCAGTATAGATAAAATGATGATAAAATATAAACGTAGAAAAGTACTCTTTTTCTGAAACGAAAGGATGGCGGAAATGCGGTTCGTACAGTTGGATGAGAAGAATGAAGAACGCATGAATGCTATCCGTAAATTCACCCTGATGGATGACACCTTTATGACACAGGTGTTTTCAGGAGATAAAGAGAGCACACAGGAGCTGCTTCGCATCATCCTGAAACGAAAGGACCTGACCGTCGCAAGGTCTGCAACACAGCTTACGATCGGCAATCTGTTTGGCCGTTCTGTACGGCTGGACATTTATGCAACGGATGATGCAGGCAAGCAGTATGATATCGAAGTACAGCAGGAAGATAAGGGAGCCACTCCGGAACGGGCGCGGCTGAACAGTGCGATGTTTGATTCCCGCCTGACAACTTCTGGTGAAAAATATTCTGACCTGCCTGAGACATATATCATATTTATTACGGCAAATGATGTTTTGGGAGATGGTCTGCCGGTTTACAATATTGAACGGACGATTCAGGAAACCGGGAAGCTGTTTCACGACCGTGCACATATTGTATATGTGAACGGCGCATATCGAGGAACGGATGAGGTCGGCGCGCTGATGCAGGATTTCCGCTGTGATGACTATCGGGATATCCGGAACCCCAAAATAAGGGCAAGAGTAAAATACTTTAAAGAAGAAACGGAAGGAGTGGCAGCTATGTGCAAGACAATGCAGGTGATCGTTGATCGGGAACGAGAAGATGCCGAGGTGGCAAAGGGAAAGCGCATTGCGTTCAATCTCTGGAAGAACGGAGAGCATGATCTGGATAAGATTGCCCAGACCACCGAACTTTCGTTAGAACAGGTGCGGGAGGCAATTACCGAACCGTGTTCTGCATAAGAAAACTTTCCCCAAAGCACCCTTCACAGCCATGTGAGGGGTGCTTTTTGTCAATCTGCTAAAAAAATCGCCGCAGCTTTGGCACAGTCTCCAAAAATTGAGGAATTCAATAAAAAATATTGACAGGGGGGGTAGATGTAAAATGAGTTCACAATACAGAAGGTGTAGGGGTATGCTTTCTGTGTGGTAAAATATCATTTTACATTGGAGGTTCTACAAATGAAAATGCTCAAGAAAATGGCCGCTCTTCTGCTGGCCGGCGTAATGGCTCTGGCACTGCTCACCGCTTGCGGCGAGGACAGCACACCTTCTTTTGGTAAGCAGGTTGAGGATGCGGCTATCAAAGCAGTGAACACTGCACTGGGTGAAAATTCTACACTTACCAATGATAGTACTCTGCGTGCACAGGCTGCTCAGATGCTGGAAAAGGTCAATGCTGACGGTAAGATTGTTGCAAAAGAGGGCATTACCGGAACCAGAAAGCCGACTGACAAGAAAAATGTTTACGAGATTACCCTCGGGATTGCTGTGAAGAATATTGGAGAAGTCAAAAAAGCTGATGATTTGGTTGATGCAATGGAAGTAACTGCTGCTGATTTGGCAAAACTGCAGGATCCCAAGGCAAATGGAATTGACGATGTTCTTAAGGGTTATAATGGCGAAATCAAAGCCATTGGTGTAGCAACTAAAACCTTGTCTAATGGTAAAACCTATATGGCAATGGTAGTGACCTATACTGTAGAATATGGTACTGTTCCTACGCAGCCTGCCCAGTAAATCTTAAAACTGAACTTATCGCAAGCCCCGGAGCGCCTACCCCTGGCCCTCCGGGGCTTTTTTGGGGCTTATGGGGCAGAACTTACAAAAAATCTCTCGAAATATTGGATAGATTCCCTTAAAAAATGCCAACACAGAAGGGGAAAATTGTGATATAATCAAAACAATAAAGGATAAAACAGAGAGTGTGCTGTCCTGAAAAAATACAAAAGGAGGCGAGCCCTATGGCACAGTTTCTCTCCAAGCCCTTTGGCATGACCCCAAACGGCGAAAAGATCAATGAATACATCATCTCGAACCCCGGCGGGCTGGCGGTCAGTGTGCTGAACTACGGCTGTATCATCAAGAATATCTGGGTGCCCACCAAGCGCGGGCCGGTGGATGTGGTGCTGGGCCACGACACCTACGCCGATTACGTCAAGGACTTTGAATCGTCCGGCAGTACCTGCTGCGGCGCGTTCGTGGGCCGGTACGCCAACCGCATTGAGAACGCCGTGTTCAACGTGGGCGGCAAGACCTACCAGCTGGAAGCCAACAATGGGAAAAACCACCTGCACGGTACCTTTCCGCGCAAACTGTATGAGGTAAAGACCTTTGGCGATACCCTGCTTCTGGAGGCGGAAAGCCCCGATGGAGAGGATGGTTTCCCGGGAAATCTGAAGATCTCGGTGCGGTATATCCTCACCGAGGACAACGCCCTGCGGATGGATTACCGTGTCTCCTCCGATGCCGACACCATCATCAACCTGACCAACCACACCTACTTCAATCTGGATGGCGGCGGCGATGTGCTGGGCCAGAAGCTGCGCATCTATGCGTCCCGCTATCTAGAGGGCAACAACGAGACCTGCCCCACCGGCAATATTCTGCCCGTGGCGGGCACGCCGATGGATTTCCGGGCGGGCAAGCCCATTGGCCGGGACATCGACACCGGCTTTTCCCAGACCACCATGGTGGGCGGCGGCTATGACCACTGCTTTGTCATCGACAGGGGCCGCGGGGCCAGCCAGAGCCTGTGCGCCTGGGCTTCCAGCGATAAGACCGGCATCAGCATGAAGGTCTATACCACCCAGCCTGGCGTGCAGCTCTACACCGGCAATTTCCTGCAGGACTGCCCTGCCCCCGGCAAGGGCGGCGTGCCGATGCAGAAATACGGCGGCTTTGCGCTGGAGACCCAGCACTTCCCCTGCAGCCCCTCCCACCCGGAGTTCCCCTCCACCGCCCTGCGGGCCGGGAAAGTGTTCCGTGCCAACACCACCCTGCGGTTCTTCACCGGCAAACAGTGCGGGAAACTGTAAAATGCAGCCCTCTCATTCAAAGCCTGACGGCTTTGCCCGGGAGGGCCTTTTTCTCTGATTTGCACAAAGCGTTCCATCACTCCATGTGCAAAACACAAAAAACGCTTGTAAATCAATGCGCGGAAAAATAAATGGAAACAAAAATCCATCCTTATAAAATTCCCGTTACTTGATTCTGCGGCCAAAACGTTGTATCCTTGTGGCAGAAGGCGGGCCTGCCCCGCGCAAGCAACTTTGGTGACGAGAAGAGAGGTACTTTTATGGCAATTTTGGTTTCCGGCGGTGCCGGTTATATCGGCAGCCACACCTGTATCGAACTGCTGAACGCTGGCTTTGACATCGTGGTGGCAGATAACTATTACAACGCTTCCCCCGTGGTGCTGGATCGGGTCAAGCAGATCACCGGCAAGGACTTCCGGTTCTATCAGGCCGATATGACAAAGCACGAGGACGTGGAGAAGATCTTCACCGAGTGCCCTGATATCGATGCCGTCATCCAGTTTGCTGCCTATAAGGCTGTGGGCGAGAGTGTTTCCAAGCCCATCGAGTACTACTATAACAACCTCAACTGCACGCTGGTCATTCTGGACGTGATGCGCCGCCACAACTGCCGCAACTTCGTGTTCAGCTCCTCCGCCACTGTCTACGGCGACCCCGCCAGCGTGCCCATCACCGAGGACTTCCCCGTGGGTGCCACCACCAACCCCTACGGCACCACCAAGGCCTTTACCGAGCGCATCCTGACCGATGTCTGCAAGGCTGACCCCACCCTGAACGTGGCCCTGCTCCGTTACTTCAACCCCATCGGTGCCCACAAGTCCGGCCTGATCGGCGAGGACCCCAACGGCATCCCCAACAACCTGATGCCTTACATCGCCAAGGTGGCCGTGGGCAAGCTGGAAAAGGTGCACGTCTTTGGCAACGACTACCCCACCCCCGACGGCACCGGTGTGCGCGATTACATCCATGTGGTTGACCTGGCCCGGGGCCATGTCTGCGCCATCAAGAAGCTGCAGACCAACTGCGGCCTGTTCATCTGCAATCTGGGCACCGGCCACGGCTACAGCGTGCTGGATGTCATCCATGCCTTTGAGAAGGCCTGCGGCAAGAAGCTCCCCTATGTGATCGATCCCCGCCGCCCCGGCGATATCGCCGAGTGCTATGCCGATCCCACCAAGGCCAAGAATGAGCTGGGCTGGGTGGCTGAGTACGGCATCGAGGAGATGTGTGCCGACAGCTGGAACTGGCAGAAGAACAACCCCGATGGCTACCACACCGTGAAGTAAACAGAACTGCTTTCAAAACGCACCTTTGAACGTGAAAATTCAGGGGTGCGTTTTCTTTTGCCCGGAAATCTGCCGGAACAGGAGAAAGAGTTCTACAAAAAACAGCGGGGACAGGCGAGAATTTTTGCCGCTTCCTGCCTTGACAATGCCTTTGAGTTAGCTTATATTAAGACTGTTCACATACACTAACATTTTGTCGAAGGAAAGGCATCTGCCATGACATTAAAGGAACTGAAGATCGGCGAAAGTGCCGTGATTGATACAGTGGGCGGAACGGGAGAGCTCCGCCAGCATTTTCTGGATATGGGGCTGATTCCCGGCGAGAAGGTCACGCTGGTGAAATTTGCGCCCATGGGGGATCCCATGGAGCTGCAGATCCACGGCTATGAACTGACCCTGCGGCTGGACGATGCGGCACGGATCGAGATCACCCCGGCGGAAGCGCCCGCAGCAGCTCCGGCACGGAAGGCAGGCCGGATGGTGGAGCACCCGGGCCTGGGCGAGGGCGGCCGCTACCACACCAAAAAGGGTGAACACCCGCTGCCGGAGGGAACGGTGCTGACATTTGCGCTGGCCGGAAATCAGAACTGCGGCAAAACGACTCTGTTCAACCAGCTCACCGGCTCCAACCAGCATGTGGGCAACTTTCCGGGCGTGACGGTGGACCGCAAGAGCGGTGCCATCCGGGAATATCCCGATACCGAAGTCACCGACCTGCCCGGTATCTACTCCATGTCGCCCTATTCCAGCGAGGAGATCGTGACCCGCCAGTTCATCATCGGCGAAAAGCCCACGGGCATCATTAACATCGTGGATGCCACCAACATCGAGCGCAACCTGTACTTAACGATGCAGCTGATGGAGCTGGACACCCCCATGGTGCTGGCACTGAATATGATGGATGAGGTGCGCGGCAACGGCGGCACCATCAACATCAACGAGATGGAAGCGATGCTGGGCATCCCGGTGGTCCCCATTTCCGCCGCAAAGAACGAGGGCGTGGATGAGCTGGTGGATCACGCCATCCATGTGGCAAAGTATCAGGAGCGTCCGGGCCGGATGGACTTCTGCGGCGAGGATGACCACGGCGGTGCGGTTCACCGCTGTATCCACGGCATCATCCACCTCATCGAGGACCACGCCCGGGCGGCGGGGATCCCGGTGCGCTTTGCCGCCACAAAGCTGGTGGAGGGCGACCCCCGCATTGAGGAGGCCCTGAAGCTGGATCAGAACGAAAAAGAGATGATCGAGCATATCATCCTGCAGATGGAGCAGGAGCGCGGTCTGGACCGCGCCGCTGCCATTGCAGATATGCGGTTCCACTTTATCCATCAGCTGGTGAATCAGACTGTGGTAAAGCCCCACCAGAGCAAGGAGCAGCTGCGCAGCGCAAGGATCGACCGCTTCCTCACTGGAAAATATACGGCGATCCCGGCATTCGTGGGCATCATGGCGCTGGTGTTCTATCTGACCTTCGGCGTGATTGGCGCGGGGCTGCAAGGCCTGCTGGAACTGGGCATTGAGAACCTGACGATCCTTGTGGACAATGCCCTGACGGCGTGGAACGTCAACGATGCAGTGCATTCGCTGGTGATCGACGGCATCTTTACCGGTGTGGGCAGTGTGCTGAGCTTCCTGCCCATCATCGTGACCCTGTTCTTCTTCCTTTCCCTGCTGGAGGATACCGGCTATATGGCCCGCGTGGCCTTTGTGATGGACAAGCTGCTGCGGCGCATCGGTCTTTCGGGCCGCAGCATCGTGCCCATGCTCATCGGCTTTGGCTGCACGGTCCCCGGCGTGATGGCAAGCCGCACGCTGCCCTCGGAGCGGGACCGGAAAATGACCATCCTGCTCACGCCCTTTATGAGCTGCTCGGCAAAACTTCCCATCTATGCCTTTTTTGCAGCAGCCTTCTTTCCTGAGCACGGTGCACTGGTCATGATCGCCCTGTATTTTGGCGGAATCTTCATGGGAATTCTCATGGCACTGCTCATGGGACACACTATGTTCAGTGGCGAAGCCGTTCCCTTTGTTATGGAGCTTCCCAATTATCGACTTCCTGGAGCAAAAAATGTCGGACATCTCCTGTGGGACAAAGCAAAGGATTTTCTGCAGCGTGCATTTACCGTTATCTTCCTGGCAACTATGGTGATCTGGTTCCTTCAGAGTTTCAACCTTCACCTGAATATGGTTTCTGATTCCAGAGACAGTATCCTTGCCATGGTGGCAGGTGTGATTGCTCCTTTGTTTGCACCTATGGGACTGGCTGACTGGCGAATCTCCACAGCACTGATCACCGGATTTCTCGCAAAAGAAAGTGTGGTTTCCACCCTGTCCATTCTGTTTGGCAGCACGGCGACCCTGACCTCCGGCATTACACCTCTGTCGGCTGCAAGTCTTCTGGTCTTCTGCCTGCTCTATACGTCCTGCGTGGCAGCTATTGCTTCTATCAAAAGAGAGCTTGGCAGCAAATGGGCCATCAGTGTCGTTATCTTACAGTGCGCGATCGCATGGATTGCTGCATTTCTTATTTATCTGATTGGGAGCTGGATGTAAATCCAGCTCCTTTACAATTTCTGTTTTTATGTCACATTTTCTTCGTGTTTCCTTCATTTTTCAGGCAGATATCTTGCTTTCCTTTATATCCTGTTTATAATGTTAATTTACGATAAGCCATTGACATACATAATATAGAAAGAAAAGGAAATGAAAGAATGAAGAAATATATTTCCATACGAAATCTTATAAGTTGCGTAATACCGGCTTTTTTCTTTGCTGCTTTTATGGTTTTGGGAGAATCCTTTTATAAAGACAACAGCTGGGATCTGGTATTTGGCAGTCCTGAACTGCTCAAAGCATCAATTCTCCAGGGAATCGGATATTTTATCCTGTTTTCTGTAGGAATTGCCATTTTGTTTCATCTTCTGGACTGGCTCAGTGAGCGGAAGCATGGCGGACATCACTGGCCGCAGCCGGTTCGCTTTTACTTAAGATTACTTCACCGG
>ERZ773112.1708-NODE-1708-length-11848-cov-4.776732_pt1 | contig 11848 bp, 10 predicted proteins | sample MGYA00580566_ERZ773112 | MGnify/ENA primary metagenome ERZ773112 (study PRJEB29015, sample SAMEA2737842) | human gut metagenome | biome: human gut; feature: human-associated habitat; material: faeces | place: China | collected 2012 ... | reverse complement strand
TGAGAGGCGTTGCGACCACCGTAGTAATACTTCCACACCGGCGGCATCGCCTACCCGCTGGAGCTGGCGTCCGGCCGCGTGTCCGGCCCGGGCCGCAACAACACCGATCTCGGCGACTATACCCGCCACCCGGCATCGGGTGCGTATCTGCCAGGGTTCCAGATCCCGTTCTGGCCCGAGCTCACCGCGTGCGTGCGCCGGGCCATGGACCGCGTGCCCGGCATGGGCTACGTCGGCTGGGACATCGCCGTCACGCCCGACGGGCCGGAGCTCATTGAGGGCAACTGGCACTGGCCGGGCGGCAACATCATTCAATTCGACGGAGTGGGCAAATATCCGCTGCTCCGGGACTGTGCAGGTGAAACCGATGAAGAACATCCTCACTGAAAATAAACTGGTCAAAAATCTCCGCGCCTACCCCGTGCTGCACAAGCGCTGGTGCGACTACGTCAAAGGCGTCCGTGAACTGCCGGAGGGCTTCACGGCCGAACAGCTCTTTCACGACTACCTCAAGGTGCGACGCAGCAACCCGGAAAAGCGCGTGTCCATGTCCGAGTACATGATCTTCGGCTTCTACGGCCTGACGACCGCGCAGCAAAAGCAGTACCTCACCGACGTGGAGGCGACGTTGCTCATGCGCCCGTACAACAGCGCCGCCGAGCCGTATCTCAAGAGTAAGGTAACATTCCTGAAAAATTTCACGCAGTTTGTCAGCCGCGGCTGGCTGTACCTGCCGGAGAGCGATCTTGCGGCCTTTGACGCCTTTGTGCGCCGGTACCACAGCATCGCGCTCAAGCCGCAGTATTCCAGCTGGGGCATCGGTTTCCGCAAGCTGACGGAGGCTGAGTGGAACGCAGCCCCCGACCGGCAGGCGCTGTTTGACGAGCTGTGCGCGGGCAAGTATCTGGCCGAGGAATTCATCCAGTCGGATGCCTCCCTCGCGCGCTTTCACCCGGAGTCGCTCAACACGCTGCGCGTGATCACGTTCCGCCGCGGCGAGCGCTTTGAGGTCTTTGGCGCGGGCCTGCGCGTGGGCAACAACGGCCTGCACGTCGATAACGCCCACGGCGGCGGCATCTTCTGCGAGATCGACCCGGCCACCGGCGTCATCATGACCGACGGTCTCGACGAGCACGGCAACAGCTATCTCTGCCACCCGATGACCGGCGTGCCCTTCCGGGGCGAGGTGATCCCTCAGTGGGAGGAGATCTGCGATTTCTGCCGCAGCGCCGCGCAGACGCTGCCGTGCCTGCGTGTCGTCGGCTGGGACGTGGCCATTCTGCCCGGCGGCAAACTGGAGCTCATCGAGGGCAACCACAACCCCGGCATGAACATCGTGCAGGCACCGGCCAAGCACGGCGTGCACGACAAGTTCGCGCACATGCTGCTCGACTTTTACGGTGACCCGGCGCAGTACGCCTACGAGACGGTGAAGCAGCCATGAGCAATTTCACCTTTTCGCCCACGGATATTCCCGGCGTGCAGATCGTCGACGTAAAGAGCTTCGGCGATGCGCGCGGCTATTTCATGGAAACCTACAGGGCGGCCGACTTTGCCGCTGCCGGCATCACGGATGCGTTCGTGCAGGATAACCAGTCCTGCTCGCACCGCGGCGTGCTGCGCGGGCTGCACTTTCAAAAGCGGCACCAGCAGGCAAAGCTCGTGCGCGCGATCTCGGGCGAGATCTTTGACGTCGCCGTGGATCTGCGCCGCGGCAGCGCGACCTACGGCCGCTGGGTCGGCGTCGTGCTCAGCGCGGAAAACCGCCGCCAGCTCTACATCCCGCGCGGCTTTGCCCACGGATTTCAGGTGCTGAGCGAGCAGGCGGTCTTTGCCTACAAGTGCGGCGACGTGTACCACCCTGAGGACGAGGGCGGTCTGCGCTACGACGATGCGGACATCGGCATCGTCTGGCCGGGACAGGACACGCCCATCCTCAGCGAAAAGGATCAAAACTGGCCGGCGCTGCGTGCGCTCGGCATCGAGCTGTGATGTAACAAGCGCTGCGGAGGTGAGATCATGAACATACTCGTCACCGGTGCAAACGGCCTGCTCGGGAGCTCCGTTATGACGGAACTGCGCCGGCGCGGTCATCACGGCATCGCCGTCGGGCGCGCGCCGCAGTGCCGCAGCACAGACGCGGCGGCGTATGTGCAGGCAGGCCTCTGCGATGCATCGGCTGTGCAGGCGCTCTTTGTCGGCGTGCAGCCGGACGCGGTCATCCACTGCGCCGCATGGACGGACGTGGACGGTGCGGAGCTGCCGGAAAACCGCGAGCAGGTGTTTGCCGTCAACCGGGACAGCACGCAAAACGTGGCCGAGGCCAGCCGTGACCACGGCTGCAAGCTGCTGTATGTGACGACGGACTATGTCTTTGACGGGACGTATCCCGCCCCCTACCCCGCGGACTACGACCACTTTGCCCCGCTGAATGTCTACGGGCAGAGCAAGCTCGACGGTGAGCGTGCCGTGTGCGGCACGCTCGCGCAGCACTTCATCGTGCGCACCTCGTGGCTCTACGGCGCGGGCGGCAAAAACTTCGTGCGCACCATGCTGCAGCTGAGCCGCACGCACGATACGCTGCGCGTCGTATGCGATCAGGTCGGCACGCCGACCTATGTCCCCGATCTCGCGCGGCTGCTCGCCGACATGGTCGAGACCGACCGATACGGCCGCTACAACGCGGTCAACAGCGGCGGCTACGTGAGCTGGTATGACTTCGCCTGCGAGATCTTCCGCGCCGCCGGCATCCCCATGACCGTGCTGCCGGTGACGACCGAGGAATATGGCCGCAGCCTTGCCGTGCGGCCGCACAACAGTCGGCTGGACACGGCCAAGCTGGCAGCCGCCGGTTTCCGGCCGCTGCCTGACTGGCAGGACGCGCTCGCGCGCTATCTCGCCGCAGAACAACCATAAACGACCGGGGCATCCCGCACCAATGTGCGCGGACGCCCCGGTTTTCTGTTATTCAGCGCTTGGGCTTGATGAGCGACACGAACGACCGGATGCCCGTATCCTGCGAGCCGCGCGGATAGACCAGCAGCGTGCGCGCCTTCGCCTTGAAGCCCTGCACCGGGCGAAACACCACACCGTCGATCCCCCAGCAGGCGACGCTCGCCGGCATGATGCTGAAGGCGATGCCGGTGTTGATGATGAGGGCGATGCTGTAAAAATCGTCGGCATACATGCGCTTATTCTCCCGCAGGCCCATGTTGGCATACATGCCCGCGATCAGCCCGGCCGAGGGCTGACTGTCCTGCGCGCGGTTGAGCACGATCGGCATGCCCTTGAGCTCTCTTGGGTGGATCTCTTTTTTCGCCGCCAGCGGGTGCGAAGCGCTGATCATGACCATGCACGGATCCGAGAGCGTGACGCGGCTGTCGAGCTCCTTGCCGAGCTCCACACCGAAGCCGGAGAGCACGGCCATGTCCAGCTGCCCTTCGGCCAGAGCGCCGAGCAGGCTCTGATTGCTGCCGAGCTGGAACTCGATCTCCGCCTCCGGGTGCTGGCGGTGATATTTGCGGATCTGCGAGACGATGGTCCACAGCTCATAGGCCCCGGCATAACCGATGCGCAGATCCGTCGCGTTGCCGAGCGCAACCTTCTTGCCCTGCGCCGCGGCGCCGTTGTAGCGGATCATGAGCTGCCGGCACTGCCGGTAGAACACCTCGCCCGCCGGCGTCAGGCTCACGCCGCGCTTGCCGCGCACAAACAGCGCATAGCCAAGCTCCTGCTCGAGCAGCTTGACCTGCTGGCTGACTGCCGTCTGCGAGATGCACTGCTCCTCGGCAGCACGGGTGAAATTGAGGTGCTCTGCAGCCGATAAGAACACCGGAAGGCGCTGAATGCTCACAGTTTCCACACTCCTTGTCGAATAAGCAACGCTCAGCAGCGAAATATTGCTTTCTTTTATTATATCCATAACTTTTTCTTCTGACAAGGTCATAAAACGATATTGGACTGCGCTCTATAAAAATGATACAATTTTAACAAGACGAGCATCAAGTCACACCCGTTCAAGGGTCATCAAACATTCCGTTTCATAAGGAGGACAAATACCATGGAAAAGATGCGTTTTGAAGGCAAGGTCGTCATCGTGACCGGCGCGAGCTCGGGCATTGGCCGCTCGACCGCGCGGCTGTTCGCCATGGAGGGCGCCAAGGTCGTCGCCGCGGCGCGCCGCCTGAAACGGCTGGAAGACCTGCGCGATAAGGTCGCGGCGGAAAACGCCCCCGGCGTCATCCTGCCGGTCAAGACGGACGTGCGCGACCCGGCACAGATTGAGGCCATGTTCGACACCTGCCTCAAGGAGTTCGGCCATCTGGACATCCTCGTCAACAACGCCGGCGTGCTCGACGGTCAGCTCCCCATCCATGAGACGACACCGGAGGTCTACGACATGATCTACGAGACCAACCAGCGCGCCGTGTTCCTGTGCTGCCAGCGCGCCATCAGGATCTTCCTCGAGCAGGGCACGCCGGCGAACATCGTCAACGTCGCCTCGGCAGCGTCCCTGCGCGGTCTGAAGGGCGGCGCGATGTACGTCACAACCAAGCACGCCGTGCTCGGCCTGACGCGCAACATCTCCGCCTCGTTTTTCGAGCGCGGCATCCGCTGCAACTGCATCGAGCCCGCGAACATCCTCACCGAGATCAACAAGGTGCCGCGCGAAAAGGGCATCGGCATCCTCGAATGGCAGATGCGCGCCGGCAAGGCTGCTCCGCTGCACACCATCACGAAGCCCGGCGAGAAGAAGCCCATCCTCGGCAAGCCGAAAGACTGCGCCAACGCCATCGCTTACCTGGCCGACGACGTTGCCGCTCGCTACATCTCCGGTGCGGAGCTGAAGGTCGACGCCGGCTGGCTCAACATGTAACCGCCCACATCTGCTGAGAAAGGAAACGCTACTATGTCGACGCATTATAAAGATTACTACGGCACCCATATGCCGTTCGGTCAGTTCCCGAAGTTCGGCGTTCTCTCGAGCGTGAAAGTGCTCATGACGGGCACGAACATCGCCGGCCCCTTCGCCGCGAGCATCATGGCCGAGATGGGCGCGCAGGTCGTGCAGGTCGAGTCCCCGAACATGCCCTGCCAGACCCGCGGCAACTACGGCTACTCGCAGGATCACCGCAACACGTACTCCATCACGCTCAACACCCGCACCGCCAAGGGCAAAGAGGTGCTCGAGAAGCTGATCGCGTGGGCGGACATCTGGATCGAGTCCGGCCGTCCCGGCACGTATGCCAAAAACGGCCTGAGCGACGAGCATATGTGGAAGATCAACCGCAAGCTCGCCATCGTCCACGTCTCCGGCTACGGCCAGACCGGCCCGGACAAGAACAAGGCGGCCTACGACGTCTCCGGCCAGGCCATGGGCGGCTACATGTACATGAACGGCACGAGCCCCACGTCTCCCCCGCTGAAGGTCAACCCGTACCTGTCCGACTATGCCACCGCCTACAACGCCTGCATCTGCGCGCTGTCCATCATGACCAACGCGCGCATCACCGGCGAGGGCGACGCATGCGACGTGTCGCAGTATGAGACAATGTTCCGCCTGCTGGGCAGCTACCCGGCCGAGTGGTTCAACAAGGGCTACCCCGGCCCGGGCGAGCCGGTCAAGTACCGCACCGGAAACGTCAGCGACATCGCGGCAGGCTTCTCGTTCTACGACTGCAAGGACGGAGGCACGATCTTCATCGGCATGGTCGGCGCCGGCAACACGAAAAAGGGCTACCCGCTCGTCGGTCTGCCCACGCCGGGCGACGGCACGGACCCCGACTTCCCCGAGGGCATGACGGGCTCGCTGAAGTCCCTGCCGCGCGGCCAGCGCATCGAGGCGGCCATCACGAAGTTCTGCGCCGAGCGCACCGTCGATGAGGTCGAGGCCATCATGAACAAGGCCGGCATCCCGAACCAGAAGGCCTTCGGCCCCGCGGACATCGAAAAGAGCGCGCAGTACGCCGCCCGCCACGACATCGCCACCTGGACCGACAGCGTCTACGGCGAGATGAAGGGCATCGGCATCACGAACAAATTCAAGAAGAACCCCGCGCAGATCGTCGCCTCCGCGCCGACGTTCGGCGAGCACAGCCGCGAGGTGCTGGAGTTCCTCGGCTACACGGAAGCGCAGATCGACGACATGTACGCCAAGGGCGTGACCGCGACCATGGATCCACGCGAGACAGCCATCCAGTGGCACCTCAAGGACTGGCAGTTCTTCTGGAGAGACGACCAGGCCGAAAAGCTGGATCTGTAAAAGCATCCTATAACCATATAACCATAAATCAAAACGGAGGTTCCAAATATGGCTAGTTACAATCCCGGAACCTACGAGGGCACCGGCCGCGGCTACGGCGGTAAGCTCATCGTCAGCGTGACGGTATCGGAAAACCGGATCGAATCCGTAAAAGTGACGCAGCACAAGGAATACCGCGGCATTGCCTGGGGCCTGAACACGACGCCGATAGAGCGCTACCCCAAGCTGATCGTGGAGTACCAGACGCTGAACATCCCCACGGTCGACGGCGCAGATCTGACGTGCGCCGCCATCCTCGACGCGACGGCGGCAGCACTCAAGGCTGCCGGTGCGTCCAAGGAGAACATTGCCGCGCTCAAGGCTGCTCCCGCCCCGAAGGCGCCGGAGTACCAGGATGAAGTGCGCACGGTCGACGTGGTCGTGTGCGGCGCGGGCGCAGGCGGTCTGGCCGCAGCCATTGAGGCGAAGCTGGCCGGCGCGGAAGTCGTCATCGTCGAAAAGCAGGGCATCACCGGCGGCGCCACCGCGAGAAGCGGCGGCAAGCTCCTCGGCGCCGGCACGAAGTGGCAGAAAAAGCAGGGCCTGTACGACAACACGGACATGGTCTACGACTACCTCATGGACGTCGGCAACCGCAACGGCAAGTTCATGGACGAGTCGAAAAACCGCTATCTGGTCGATCACCTCAACCAGACGCTCGACTGGCTCACCTCCATCGAGGCGACCGTGAAGGGCGACCCCGCGGAAGTGCTCGCAGAGCCGTGGCAGCCGCTGTCCAAGCCCGTGGAAAAGGACGGCGTGCTCAAGACGCACTTTGACGTGCTCGATGTCGAACCCATCCACGTCAGCCTGCAGCCGTGGCGCGTGCACAACTCCCCCGGCGGCGGCGGACAGACCAACGGCGAAGGCGGCGAGATCTCCACGCCCCTGACGCTGTACTATGAAAACGACCTCGGCGGCGAGATCATCTACGACACCGCCATGAACGAGATCCTCACGGACGAGGCGGGTGTCGTCACCGGCGTGACGTGCACGCGCAAGGGCGGCGCCAAGCTCACGCTCTACGCAAGAAAGGGCGTCATCCTTGCGACCGGCGGCTATGCCCGCAACAAGGAAATGGTCGCGCGCTACCCCGTCGCACATTACTTCAGCAACGTGCCGCATGGCAACGTCGGCGACGGTCTGACGGCCGCCGAGAAGATCGGCGCGCTCAACTACGAGCATCCCGCCGTGCAGGTCGTGTACACGAGCCTAACCTGCGGCATCGGCATCAACGACGAGTCCGGCCTCATCGTCAACGACCGCGGCGAGCGCGTCGTCAACGAGTGGAGCTATCAGTACACGGTCAGCGACGCCATCGCCCGCTCCGGCAGCAACTGCGGCTGGTACATCACCAGCGGCAAAGAGCCCTACGGCGGCGTGCAGTACGGTTACAAGTCCGCTGTCGCCGGCAAGTCCAAAGATCCCTGCGCCACCTCCATCGAGGGCCTGGCCAAGAAGATGGGCTGCGACCCGGCAACGCTGCAGGCGACCTATGACCGCTACTGCGAGCTGGTCGAAAAGGGTGTCGACGAAGACTTCGGCAAGCCGGCCGAGTTCCTGCACCCGATCAAGGGGCCCAAGTTCGTGGCCCTGCGCATGCACCCGTGCGTAACCGTCACGTTCGGCGGCCTCGAGACGGACGTCTCCGCGCGCGTCATGAAGCCCGACGGCTCCGTGATCCCGCACCTGTACGCCGCGGGCGAAGTTGCCGGCACCGGCATGTACGGCACGCAGTACCCGACCTGCGGCACGTCGATCGGCAGCGCCCTGTTCTATGGACGCATCGCCGGCCGCGCCGTCACCGATCAGGCTTTGCTGTAATCCCCCCCTTACAGCATCTCAGATACGCAAGCGCCTCAGAGTCAAACTCTGAGGCGCTTGTCATTATGCACGATATGAAAAAGGAAGCATCCGGTTCGGATGCTTCCTTTGTGGTACGCCCGAGCGGATTCGAACCGCTGGCCTACAGAGTCGGAGTCTGTCACTCTATCCAGCTGAGCTACGGGCGCATATTCAGCAGGAGATATTATAGCAAAGTCCGGACAAAATGTAAAGCAGGATTTTCTGTTCCCATTTGACGGTGGATATGCTATACTGGTCGCAAGAAACCTGTATCGGAAGGACACACCCTCTATGAACCATAAACGCCTGCATACCCGCCTGCTCGCACTGCTGCTGTGCTGTGCGCTCGTGCTGCCGCTGAGCGCCTGCGGCGAGGACAAAAGCACCACGCAGCAGATCTTTGCCATGGACACCGTCATGGACCTGACCGCCTACGGCAAGAAGGCCGACGACGGCATCAACGCCGCCATCAGCATCATCAACAGCATGGACACGCTGCTCGACCCGGAAAACGAGCGCAGCAAGACCTATGAGATCAACCACGCCATGGGCGGCTCCGTCGTCGTCAACGAGCAGATCGCCAAGATGCTGCGCACGGCGCAGACGGTATACGAGCGCTCGGACGGCGCGCTCGACCTGACGACCTACCCCCTGAGCAAGCTCTGGGGCTTCATCGACCAGAACTACCGCGTGCCGTCGGACGCGGAGATCGAGCGTCTGCTCCCGTGCGTGGACATGAGCAAGGTACAGCTCTCGAGCACGGACGACAGCGCAAACTCGCTCGTGACCATGCCGGCGGACATGTCGCTGAGCTTCGGCGCGGTGGCCAAGGGCTGTGCGTCGGACTATGCCATTCAGGCCATGCGCGCCGCCGGCGTCACGAGCGGCGTGGTGTCCCTCGGCGGCAACGTGCAGACGCTCGGCAAAAAGCCGGACGGCAGCGACTGGAACATCGCCGTGCAGGATCCGAACGACACCGGCAGCTATCTCGGCTACCTCACCGTGGGCGAGACGGCCGTCATCACCTCCGGCAGCTACCAGCGCTTTTTCACCGAGGGCGGGCAGAAATACCACCACATCCTCTCCCCCAAGACCGGGCTGCCGGTGAACAACGGCCTGCTGTCTGTGACGATCGTGTGCGAGGACGGCACCATGGCCGACTGCCTGTCGACCGCGATGTTCGTGCTCGGGCCGCAGGCAGCGCTCAACTACTGGCGCACCTACGGCGGGTTTGAGATGGTGCTCGTCAAGTCCGACGGCCATGTCATCCTCACCAACGGCCTGTACGGAAAATTCACGCCCAACGGCGACAACTATGTCGTCCAGTATGAAAGCTGATGGATAGGAAACTGCAAGATCGGGAATTTTTCCGGCGCGACGTACTCTGCGTCGCGCCGGACCTGGTTGGGCGCATTCTGGTGCGCCGGCTGCCGGACGGCACGCTGCTGCGTGCGCGCATCACGGAGACGGAAGCCTACCGCGGCGCGCAGGACACGGCCTGTCATGCCTGTCACGGGCGCACAAAGCGCACGGAGGTGCTCTATCACGACGGCGGCACGATCTACGTCTACCTCTGCTACGGCATGCACTGGATGCTCAACATCGTGACCGGGCACGTGGACGAGCCGCAGGCCGTGCTCATCCGCGCGTGCGCAGACGGCGCGAACGGCCCCGGCAAGCTGACCAGGCGACTGCAGATCGACAAGGCGTTCAACGACGGCGATATCACAACCTGCCCGGAACTCTGGATCGAGGACGACGGGCGGCACTTCGCGCTCGAGACCGATACGCGCGTCGGCATCGGCTATGCCGCGCCCGAGGATCAGGCGCGGCTCTGGCGCTGGAAATGCGGCGCACAGGAGGATTGCACATGACCTACACACCGGACACCCCACTCGAGGCGCTGGCCGGCATCGGGCCGAAAAAAGCGCAGGCATTTCAAAAGCTCGGCGTGGCGACGCTGCGCGATCTGGCGGGATTATACCCCCGCCGGTACGAGGACCGGACGCAGTTTCGCACGATCGCGGACGCACAGCCCGGCGAGGCCGTGTGCATCCGCGCCGCGGTCGCGGCCGAGCCGCGCGCGCAGTATGTCCGCAGCGGGCTCACGCTCGTCAAGGTGCGCATCGCGGACGACACCGGCGCGCTGGACGTGACCTACTTCAACCAGCCCTACCGCAAAAACAATCTGCACGCGGGCGAAACGTACATTTTCTACGGCAAGGTGGAAGCCAACGGCTTTCGCAAGACGATGACGAACCCCGTCTGCGAGCAGGCGGCGCGCTGCGGCAGCGTGACCAACTGCTTTTACCCGGTCTACCCGCTGACGACCGGCGTGACGCAAAACGACATCCGCAAGGCCATGACGCCCGCGCTGCACGCCTGCATCGGGCAGCTGCAGGACGTGATCCCGGCGGACATTGCGCGCACCTATCACCTCGCACAGCAGGACTATGCCCTGCAGAACATCCACCAGCCGGCCGATGCGCAGGCGCTCGACACAGCGCGCAAGCGGCTGGTGTTCGAGGAGCTGTTCGTGCTCTCGACCGCCATGGCGCGCATCCGCTCGCAGCGGCGCGCCGAGGGCGGCATCCGTATGAAAGCCGCCGACCTCGAGACATTTTACCGCACGCTCCCCTTCTCGCCCACCGGGGCGCAGCAGCGCGCCGTCGCCGCCGCCGTGCAGGATATGATCTCCGGCGTGCCGATGAGCCGCCTCGTGCAGGGCGACGTCGGCTCGGGCAAGACGCTCGTCGCCGCGGCGTGCATCTGGTTTGCGCACGAAAACGACTGCCAGAGCGCCTTCATGGCGCCGACGGAGATCCTCACCGAGCAGCATGAACACACGCTGCGTACACTGCTCGAGCCGTTCGGCATCCGCGTCGGCCGGCTGACGGGCGCAATGACCGCGCGGCAGAAGCGTGAAGTAAAAGAGGCGCTCGCCGGCGGCCTGCTCGACGTCGTCGTCGGCACACACGCGCTCATCAGCGACTCGGTGACGTTTTTCCGTCTCGGTCTCGTCATCACGGACGAGCAGCACCGCTTCGGCGTCGAGCAGCGCGCCGCGCTTGTGCGCAAGGGCGAGCAGCCGCACACGCTCGTCATGAGCGCGACGCCCATCCCGCGCACACTGGCACTGCTGGTGTACGGCGATCTGGACGTGTCGATCATCGACGAGCTGCCGCCCGGCCGCCAGCCGGTGCAGACCGTGTGCGTGGACGAGCGCTACCGCGCGCGGCTCAACGCCTTCATCGACAAGCTCATCGGCGAGGGGCGGCAGGTGTTCGTCGTCTGCCCGAAGGTGGAGGAGACAGACGACGTTCCGTCCGATCTCAAGTCCGCCGAAGAGCACGCGCAGGTGCTGCAGCGGACGTTTCCGCAGCACCGCGTGGCCTGCATCCACGGCCGCATGAAGGCCAAAGACAAGGACGCCTGCATGGCCGCCTTCGCCGCCGGAGAGACGGACATTCTCGTCTCGACGACGGTCATTGAGGTCGGCGTGGACGTGCCGAACGCGGCGCTCATGATCATCGAAAACGCCGAGCGCTTCGGCCTCTCGCAGCTGCACCAGCTGCGCGGGCGCATCGGGCGTGGGCCGTTTCAGTCATACTGCGTGCTCGTGTCGGACGCGCACACGGACGAAGCGCGCGCGCGCCTGAAGGTGTCTGCCTTATACCCGATTATTATCCATGCCCGGACCCT
>ERZ773112.1705-NODE-1705-length-11855-cov-3.029237_pt1 | contig 11855 bp, 20 predicted proteins | sample MGYA00580566_ERZ773112 | MGnify/ENA primary metagenome ERZ773112 (study PRJEB29015, sample SAMEA2737842) | human gut metagenome | biome: human gut; feature: human-associated habitat; material: faeces | place: China | collected 2012 ... | reverse complement strand
GTCTAAGAATATGCCCCACGTAAGGTAGGCATCCTTGCCATTGATATAAAGTTGTGCATAAAAATACTCGTGGAGCATACCACGGTTATCAAAAAGCCGCCAGGGTTGCCAGTAAGCGTACCGCAAATAAAGAAAACTGGATAGTGGAAAGCATAACACGATAAACCTATTGCTAACCCGGTTTTTCCGGGTTATTCGGAAAGTGCAAGTAACTGGGAACGGCCTGGTCGTAGACTAGGTCTTAATGGTTCGAATCCATTCTTTCCGTTCCGTATAGTGGCGAAATATGTAGACGCTATTGTGGTAGCATAGGTTTCAACCCACAACTTAGGTGACCTAAGTCGACAGCATGATAGGTGTAAATCCTATCCTATACGGACGTTTGGCGTGTTGAGTGATAACACACCTGATTGAAAAGTGGCGGAACTATTGACGGTGATGAATCCGATACAATAGAAAGGCAGACGCAGAGGATAGTACATCATAATGGGTGAGTATGTGTCTTAGGACATGGGATGTACATAGAAGTTCAAATCTTCTCTTTTCAATTCTATCTACCAAGTGTAGATTGGAAATCTGACTTTAGCATAGCTATTGTTAGTTCTCGCACATAAATGAGGATTTGTTTGTGTGCGTTCGTGCAGGCATATAGACGCAACTCACTAGCGATCTTGTGCAAAAACTTTTTAGAGAGATAAGACCAATGCCCGTGAGGAGTGATAGTCGGGGATTCTAAAAAAATCATCTTGTTTAGCGTTTGAGGATGAAAAAAGAAACATAGCTCAGTGGTAGAGCAATGATATCCAATATCATGTGACACAGGTTCGATTCCTGTTGTTTCTATCTGGCAAATTGCCATTGCCAGAAGTTGCATTTTCCCCCTAAAGTTCCAGTGTTTCTCGTTGGGAGATTCATGCCGTTCAAGTCGGCACACTGGATTTTGAATGTGAGGTATAAGAAATGAGAAAACCGATTATTTTATACATTGCACCTACTAGAAGAGATGTAGAATTGTTTTTACGTAAAACATTATTCCAAATTAAAAATGAACTTGTTCTGAAAACTAATTTTTCAACTAAAACTATTGAAACAAAAGATTACATTTTGAAAGCAATTGCTATTTCGGATTATCGCATTTCGCACGGACTTTATCCAATAAAATATTTTCTGCAAAGCGAATGTACATTTTCAATGCGAATATCATTTATTTCACCTATGTTTTTTGCTTTACAGACTATAAAAGACCATTTTTTGCCATGTACACAGGAAATTAACCAAGAACAGCTTATTAGTATTCTTAACGGAATTAATGAGGAGAAAAAATAGTTATGGAAATTAATTGCAAAACCTGCAGAAAACATGATGACTTCACATGGGTTTGTTTCAATGGTGATAGCGAATATTGCGCAGACTTTACTGAACCAGAGTGCTGTTGCGAGTTTTGGGAAGGAAAAGAAGATGGAAATATGCGGTAAAGAAATAAAAGACGAATGCTCACACTGCGGAAATATTCTTGAATGTGAGTTATTCCGGCAAGGACATGGAATAAAACAGGAACGTGAAAACATAGCTAAAATGATTGCCTGTCAGATGAAGCACAGGGAGGAAAGAGAGAAATGATTAAAAAACTTTCTAATTTTTGGCTCAAAAGAAAAACGGACAATCTTACAAAAATTCCTTTATTCATTATGATGTTCAATTGGAGAAAGTTTCAGAAAGATGGGAAAGATGGAAGCTGCTTATTATATGCGCTTCACCCAGATATTGCAAAGGATGCATTTTTGAGAGAAAAGTTGCAAGAGTGCGTAGATTATATCCGTGACAACTACGATATGGAAACATTTACTAAGATTTGAGGAGAATGCCATGAGAATTGAAGAATTGAAAAATTGGACAGTAGATCAGCTGAAAGAAGTTGTTGTTCGTCTGGCTGATGAGAGCGAAGCAAAGCAACATGAAATTCTGAGCAAAAATAAGAAAATCAATGAGCTTCAGGCTAAACTTGATAAAATGTGCGATTACAACAATAACTTAAAAAGGCAGGTGCGTGAAAATGCAGATACGCCACTTTATGATGAATCTGTAGAAATCGCAAAATGTCGCAGACAGCACCAGGATGATTGCATTACAATCAATCAGCTTCAGGCCGCATTGGATGTCATAGTTGACCGATATGCGAATCTGAGAAAGATTCATGGGGTGGGATAATGTTATGAAAAACCAAATTACTGTTAGAAAATTAGTAAATATACTCGATGATCTTTCGCAGAGCGGCTTTGGAGATATGCCTGTATTCTTAGGCGAAAACTATCCGTTGTTAGAAGATTCGATAAGTATTAACACACATGAAAACAAGTTAAAAATCAGGAACACGTATTATGATGAGAAAATGACAGAAGCAATAAGAAGAGCCATTAAGAGGCTGGAATTTGTACATAGATCATATATATCAGATTGTTACGAAATCGGGAGAAGAATGGGAGAATAAGTTGATATGCCAAGTAATATGTCTTTTGAAACATTTATGTGCGCTTGGTTGAGCAACACTGGAAGCACCAGAGCATTGATGAGATACGGAATATACCTAACAAACAACGGAAAAAAGATGCACGGGGAACCAAAGGAACGTAGAGTTTCAGGGCGAAAAGGAGTAAGAAAAAATAAATGAGTATTAAGTCAGCATTAGAATCCGAAGGAATAGATTTTTCTGAATACATGAACCAACCCGAACCGTGGAATGGACAGGCATTGATACGGAATATTAACGAAACGAAATACGCCTGTTGCCCTTTTTGTCAGAAGAAAGCGCTTCTGATTAGCCCAGAGACAAAGATTCAGCATCTTAAATTGAAGTGCAAGGGAAGTAACTGCAAGAAAGAGTTTGAGGTGAATGTATGAGAATTGTGGTTAAAAGGATTCCGATTGAGATCATCGAACTTGGAATAGAAACATATGCGCAGATTGATATCGAGGAAATTCTTCTTATATCTTATCCGCCAATTACAAAGACCGTTTTAAAATTTTATACTGAGTACATTGCGTTTGAATTCCAAAATGAATATTCAGTAAAAATAAAAAATGATGATGCAGTGATAAAATGTTATAGGGGAAACACTTTGAACACTTTCATTCAGAAAGACGCAGGTGAAAGAACTGTTGCTGAATGGCGCAAGGTTATATCGCGTTCAGAAAACACTCCGTACATTGTTAGAACTATTGATTCTATAAAAGTGCCTGATGAAGATGTTATTAAAACAGTTGCCAGCGATGCGGAAGAACTTCAAAAGACTAAACCTGTGGAACTGGACGAACTTTCGGAAGAAACCAAGTTTAGAATTTATAAATTAATTGTAAATGAAATTGGAAAGCATTTTTATAATTGCGAGATGCGTATGTCATATAAAGACTTTATACTTGTTGAGGATTGCATCAGAAAAGTTTTGCAAGGAGAACAAGATGAACGCAAAACGGATTAAATGTATTCTGACAGGTGGATGCAAGTTCAAAAGCTGTGATACAGATCAAAATGTAACGATAAAGAAAAGACCTGTACAATCACAGAAACTTGCTACAAATGCGGGAAGAAGTACACTGCCGTATTTACTTACAAACAGTTAGGGATTTCAGTGAGGTGAATTTATGAAAGTATATCTGGTTTACGGAGATGTCCATTTTGAACAATATGGTTCAGAATTTCATTTATTTGGAGTGTTTACTTCAAAGGAAATGGCAGAGAAAGTCAAAAATCAGAAAGAGGAAGAATTCTACCGAAAAGAAATGAAAGAAAAACCGTGTTATCGTAATATCGACAGCAGGGAAGAGGTTGAATTCGAAATAAAAGAAATGCAACTTGATAAAATTTGCGACTTATTTGTAGGAGGATATGTCGAATGAAAAAGATACCAACATTGTTTGAGCGAGAATTTAAAGACCATAATGTTATAAAAATCCTTCCAAAAGTGCATCCGGGTATGGAATGGGTACTTGAAGGAGAAGGGATTGCAACAGTGAAATATGATGGCGTTTGTTGTGCCGTAATTGACGGACAGTATTATAAACGATACGACTGCAAGAAAGGAAAAACACCGCCAGAAGGATTTATCCCTTGTTGTGAACCAGACACAATTACAGGTCATTGGCCGGGATGGGTAAAGGTTGATGAGAAAAATCCGGCTGATAAGTGGTTTGTAGAAGCGTATTATGTAACTTCAATGTGGACAAATCAAGGTTGTAAATTACCAGATGGCACATATGAAGCTGTCGGAAATCATTTTCAAGGCAATCCATATTATGACGATGATGATTCTTTAGTAAGACATGGCAACAATATCGTTGAAGTCGAGCGTACATTTTATGGAATCAAGAAATATCTTTCCGAACACGAGATAGAGGGATTAGTTTTCTGGAAGGACGGAAGCCCACAATGCAAAATCAAACGTTCAGATTTTGGCTTTGAATGGCCCGTCAAGAAAGCGTGACCAAATGAACAAAATCAGAAAAATATGTTGGATAATTGCGAATTTCATAATATTCAAATGGGTAGCAGATTATTTGATAGGCACAATTCAAATGATGATTGAAAATCATTGGGGATTTTCGGCAGTACCATTACTGTTTATGGCAGTATTCGCAGAGTGGAAAGTAATTGAAAATATTTTTACGGAAATAAATAAGTAAACCAGTCAAGAGAGCCACATGAGAGCCAGACTAAATCCTAAAAAGAAAGGAAGTCTGGCTCTATTTTTATGGAAAAAATTACAGAAGGTTCGCTTGAATGGTATCGGACAGTCCTAAATCAGATTATCAATGGGGACATGACAATCTATCAAAATCAAAAAGATTGCCTTGATTTGCTCTTAAATATGAATATTGACCTTCCTTTCGACAAGAACCAAGAAGCACGGAAAATGGCTATGAAAGTAAGTCAATACTCACATAACATAGCAGAGAAGTGTGCTGCATTAACTGGTAGTGGTGACTTTGACGATATCTACTGGCAGTATTTATTATTGGAATCACCACATTTGCTTGATTCATATGCCATGTATATAGAAAAAGATAGAAAACCAGAAGAACGGTTCTATTTACCAAGACGCAGAACATTGAAAAAAGTAGTAGATAAATTACAAGCACTTGAAGAAGATGAACTTGACGAATTGTTTCTGCATCAGCCAGCCAGAACTGGTAAATCGCAAATTATTACTGTTGGAACCGCATGGCATTGTGCAAGAAATTCAGAGATAAGCAACCTCTATGTTACATATAAAGAAGGACTTGGCGGCGCATTCCTAGATGGAGTTATGGAAATATGGACTGACCCCACATATTGTCATGAAGATGTATTTCATTCAAAAATAGCCAGAACGGATGCAAAGAACCACAAAGTAGACCTTGAAAGAAAGAAAAAATATGCGACATTATCTGGAAAAGGTTTGGAATCTGGTTTGAACGGTGAGTATGACGCATATGGTTGGCTGATTCTCGATGATATCCTGGAAGGTATTCAAGATGTATTAAATCCAGATATTCTAAGAAGAAAGCAAATTGTGTTTGACAACAATGTAATGTCGAGAAAGAAAGAACAATGTAAATTGATTCTAAATGGTACTATCTGGTCATTGCATGATTTGTATATGGACAGACTATCATTTCTTCAAAATAATCCAGAGGCAAAACACATTAGATATGATGTTCTTAAAATTCCAGCTCTTGACCCGGAAACTGATGAGAGCAATTTTGACTACGATTACGGAGTTGGATTCAGTACAAAATATTATCGTACTATTCGTTCTAAATTTGAAGAAAACGATGATATGGCAGGATGGTTAGCCCAATATCAGCAGGAACCTATTGAAAGAGATGGCGCTTTATTTAATGCGCAACATATGAATTTTTATAATGGACAACTGCCAGATGAAGAACCATTGAAAGTAGTTTCGGCTTGCGACGTGGCTCTTGGTGGTAGTGATTACCTTGCAATGCCAGTAGCATATGTATATGAAGATGGTTCCGTATATATACACGAAGTAGTATTTGATAACTCTGAAAAGAAATTTACTATGCCAAAAGTTGTATCAGCAATTGTCAATAATAAAGTTACGAATGCTTTTTTTGAAGCCAATGCAGGCGGCGAAGGGTATAAAGATGAAGTAGAAGGAAAGTTGAAGGAGCAAGGGTATCAAACTAATCTTACTTCTAAATATGCTCAACAAATGATTTTGAATAATGGTGGACACGCACCTAAATCAGCAGTTAGAAAAGAACAGAGAATTTGGGATAATGCTGAAAACATTAGAAAATTTTATTTTCTTGATACTGGATATCAAAATGCAGAGTATAGAAAATTTATGAATAATGTCTATTCATTCACAATGACAGGAAAAAATAAGCACGATGACGCACCAGATTCACTCGCTAGCTTAGCAGTATTCTTAAAAAATGGAAGCGGAGTTGGAACCGCAACAGCAACACAGAATCCACTTTGGGGAAGGAGATAGAGTATGATGACTACAGCTCAATATTTACGCCAGATTGAAAATTATGATAACAGAATCAAAAATAAGCTTATCGAAGAAGAACAGCTCAGTTCTCTTTCCACAAGTGTATCTGCAATTCCTGTTGGAGAAAAGGTACAAACTTCTGTAAAACGTGATCCAATGGGAGATATGGTTGCAAAGATATTTGATCTGCGAGAAGAGATTTCAAAAATGATATCCGAATTTTTACAAAAAAAACAGGAAATAGTCCGAACCATAGAACAGGTTGAAGACCCGTTGCTATACAACATACTATTTAAGCATTATGTTGAGTACAAATCTTTGGTTCGTATCGCAGATGAGATGGGATATTCCGAAATACATATGAAAAGAATGCACTTAAAAGCCATAGCAGAAGTAAAAAAGATAAAAGGTTTTGAAAGATGATACTAAAGTATACTGAATGATACCACCAATATGTGTAAAATATAAAGTAGAGCATTGGATTAAAATATCCAGTGCTTTTTATTTTGCAGAAAGGATGGTTCGGCTCGTGAGAAATACAATGAATTTTGTAGATTTATGCCGAGGTGAGTTCGGGCGAAAAGTAGCCTACACAGGCGTTGACCGAATCACTCCACAAAATGTAGTAAAAGTAGTATCAGATACAATTGGCATACATAATAGAAACCGAACATTGATTGATTACTTGTATCGGTATATGAAAGGCGATCAGCCGATATTATACCGAAACAAAATAGTCCGACCAGAAGTTAATAACAGAGTGGTCGAAAATCACGCATTTGAAACTGTAAAATTTAAAGCTGGACAGATTTGTGGGGAGCCAATCCAATATGTATGTAAAAAGAAAAATGCAGACAAAAAAATAAATGAGCAAGTTGATTTGTTGAATGATTATCTGGATGAAGCCAATGCAGATGCAAGAAACATCCAGAGGGCAATATACCAAAGTGCAACAGGAACTTCCTATAAGGCTATTCTGAAAGAAGAGGACTGGACAAAAAACGGAGATTTACCACCGTTTAGAATCTTCATTCCGTATCCTGGTGATTGTTACATTGTATACTCACAGAGAAATGGGAAACCAATGCTTTCCGTGCAGATTTTAAAAGATGAAGATGAACAGCAATATTATTTGTGCTATTCAAAGAACCAGTTTTTTGAAATCAAGAATGGAAAAGTAACTAACTACGGCATCAATGGTTTTGGTGGTATTCCAATCGTTGAATGTCCGAATAATCACGACAGACTTTCGGATGTTGAAATTGCAATCACCTTATTTGATGCAATTAACAAATATCAGTCTGATAGATTAAATGGCGTGGAACAGTTTGTGCAAGCCTTTATGAAGTTTAAGAACTGCGAGGTAGACGAAAACGAGTTTTTGAAAATGGTAAAACTTGGTGCTATCTCTGTTAAAGATACCGGAAATGGATGTCAGTCGGATGTTGAACTGATGACCGCTGAATTGAATCAATCAGAGAGCCAGGTTGCAAAGGATGATATCTACAATAATATGCTGATTGTAGAAGCAATGCCAAACCGACAAAGCAATAGTGGAGGAGATACAGGAAATGCCGTATACCTTCGTAATGGATGGGATTTTGCAGAGAGAGATGCAAAATTGGTAGAAGCATTCACCAAGGAAGCTGAAAAGGAATCTGCCAGAATTATTCTAAATATTATCCGTGGCACGTCAAATGATGTTAATATCTCAACCCGAGATTTCGATGTGAAGATAACCAGAAACCCAACAGACAATATGCTTGTAAAAGCACAGGCACTTGATTATCTGTTTAAAAATAAAATCCATCCGCTTATTGCACTAATTACTTGCGGTTTATTTAGTGATCCACAGAAAGTTTATGAAATGAGTTTACCGTATCTGGGAACTATTTACCCGGAACTGGCAGACCCGGAAGCAGAAATGCAGAAAGCGCAACAATTACTGGATGAAAAATTTCAGAATCCAATCAATAAAGGCGTGATAGATAATGAATAAAGCCTTACAGTTTGATGAATTAAATGTTTTATCAGAGAACCGCAGAAGTGAACCGTACGAAGAATATTTCGATAAAATGTCCATTTCTGACAAACAAAAAAGACTGAGGATAGCTTTTTCCGAACAGATGGAAGAAGTTATCCTTTTTGTTTTATCACTGATAGAAACAATGGTTGAGAATGAAGAAGTTGACCAGGAATATATAGAAAATGAGTTATCCGAACAATACCTTGCGATAACAGCTATATATTTTGCTGTTGATGACTATATCACAGATTATGTTAGACAATTCTCACATGATGTTGTTCAATCCACATTCGATCACATCAAGGAAGAGTATTATCTTTCCAGAGACAGGGCAATGTTTATTTCTGAATGTGAAGCAAATACTTCATTGAATTATAAGGAATACACGGATGCAATCAAATCTGGGAAGAAACATAAAACCTGGAAAGACATAGGAGATAAAAGAGAGCGCAGAACACATCTTGAAGTTGGCGGCACGACAATTCCAATCAAGGAGTTGTTTGCAGTCGGTGACAGCTTAATGCTTTTTCCAAAAGATGCTTCACATGGAGCTTCCAGCAAAGAAATTGTGAACTGTCGATGCTCAATTCAATACAGTTAATTAGGGACGAGAAATCGTCTCTTTTTTATTACACAAAAATAAAATGCATCCCGATAGCGTGAACATGGGAGACACCTTATGTTGAGCGAACAACGTTAAAAAGCGTACTGGTGAAAGGAGATTTCAATGACAAGAGAAGATGTTAAAAAGATTTTTCCAGAAGCAACTGACGAGCAGATTACAGCATTTCTGAATCAGTCTAATTCTGATGTGGCTAGAGAAAAAGCAAAAGCCCAGAAGATGAAAGAGGATGCAGAAAAAGCGGAAGCACTGGAAAAAGAACTGGAAGAACTCAAACAGCAGAACATGACGGAAGCTGAGAAAGCAGAACTGGAACGCCAGAAAGAAAAAGCTGCAAATGAGAAGAGGATTTCTGACCTCGAATCTGCACTTGCAACGTCCCAGAGAGAAGCCCTAGTAGGAAAAATCACTTCCATTTTTGCTAATGCAGGAATGAAAGGGGATGCTTACGCCGGAGCGATCAAAGCTTTTTCCAACATGAATGCGGATGATGCTCTTAAAGAAGCCCAGACCTTTGTTGATGGAATTTCCGCAGAAAATAAAGCGACACTTGATACCGCAAAGGCAGCTTGGGAGAAGGAAGCATTGGAAAACACTCCGAATCCGGGCGGTGGTAGTGGTAGCAAAGATACCGTAAAAAGCGATGCTGCTGAATTTGCAAAAGCTTACTCAGCAAAAATGAACCAGGAAACTAAATCAGCGGACGGTAACGCCCCTGTAAATATTTAAGTAAAGGAGATATAAATAATGGCTTTTATGAAAACAGAGCAGTATGAGTCCACTCCAAATATTCTCGAATCCGAGGTCGGACTTGTGCTTAAAACCTACACAGCAGATCAGACAAATGCTGAAACAGTTGGAACTAAGAAAATTATTAAAGCAGGTTCCGTATATCCAACAAATGCGACAGGTGCAATCGGTATTGTATTTGAAGATGTTGATATGACAGATGATACCAAGAGACCAATTTCCGTGATTGTCGCAGGACGTGTTCTCGAAAAGAGACTTCCGGTAACAGTTGACACTACTGCAAAAACAGAGCTTGAAAAAGCCGGAATTGTTTTTGTAGTCACAGAAGACCCAGTATTTTAAGGAGGTATGACAAATGCCATTTAATGTATTAGAAACAATCACAGAGGAAGAGAGACTTAATTTCTCCCAGAGTTTTGATGTAAAAAGACCTGGCATCCTTGGTACCATTTTCCCGGATACAAAAACACAATATTTGAAAGCCGAATACTACAGACTTATGGCTGGACAGCGACTGCCAGAGGTAGCTTTTGTTCACGCACTTGATACCGAAGCAGAAATCGGTTCCAGACCTGGTTTCGAAAAGGTATTGACCGAGAAACTTTTCATTAAGAGAAAAATCAATCAGTCTGAGAGATTACAGCAGGCTATTGAAAATGGTGTTCCAGATGACAATAATCTCAAAAAATTTGTATTTGACGATGCAGCCAATCTTTTTGAGGGCGTAGTCGCAAGGGCGAATGTAATGAAAGGCCAGTTCCTTTCCACTGGTATTGTAAAAATCAAGGAAAATCATGTGGATATGAGCATTGATTACGGCGTTACATCTGATGCAAAAGTAACACTCACTGATTGGTCTAAGCCAGACGCAGATATCATGGGCGATATCCAGAAGATGGTAGCCATTGCAGAAGATAACGGATATGTGGTAAACAAAGCTCTTACTTCTCTCAAAATGATTAATTACATGAGAAACAATACTGCAATGCAGACCGCTGTTCTTGGAGCTGCAAACAAACGTCTTCTGACAAAACAGGAGCTTACAAATCTGCTTATGCAGGAGTACGGATTCACAATTGATCGTTGTGATGAAAAATATCGTTACAGAAAAGCAGACGGAACTCTGAAAACAGGAAGATACTTCAAAGAAGATGTGTTTACTTTGTATGAAGCAAATGCGAATGGCTCCTTTGGCTCCGGACTTTGGGGTGTAACTCCAGAGGAAACGGAATACAGACAGTTCATCCAGGAAGAGAACCGTTCTTTCGTAACTCTGTCCATGTGGGCTACACCAGATCCAGTTGCAGTATGGACAAAAGCATCCGGTATGTTCGTTCCTGTTGCACCAAAAGCCAACGGCGGTATCGTAATCGGTACCAAGGCGGGGGAATAACCGGGCATAGTCTCGATGAAAACAGCCAGTCACCATCTGTAGCGAGTGCTTATGATGAATCAAAACATAAGTATACAGAAAGCGAGTTGTCTAATATGACTGTATCTCAGTTAAGACAACTTGCAAGTGATAACGGCTATGCCCTGACAGCAACTAATAAGGCTGGAATAATATCAGAGATTTTATCTCAGCAAAGGTAGGTGATTAAATGGACGAACAGCTTATAGAGGACTTGACAAATTATCTTGAAGATGATGCAGAAACTGCGAGGATGATTCCTCTTTCGGCAAAGAGGGCTATTCGTTCATTTAAGAAGAAAAGGAATTATCCTTCATCTTACAGTGATGAGAAAATAAATTCCGATATGGAAAACTGCTATGATTGCATATTTGATTTGGCTCTTTTCTTCCTGGTGAAACAGGGAGCTGAATTTCAAGAATCACATTCCGAATCTTCTGTAAACAGAAATTGGACTTCTGAAACTGAAATATATGTAAATCATGGTGTTTTTCCATTTATCGGATTCTAAGATATCGTTATATATAACTTTGTGCAAAGGTACGG
>ERZ773112.1698-NODE-1698-length-11889-cov-91.761535_pt1 | contig 11889 bp, 5 predicted proteins | sample MGYA00580566_ERZ773112 | MGnify/ENA primary metagenome ERZ773112 (study PRJEB29015, sample SAMEA2737842) | human gut metagenome | biome: human gut; feature: human-associated habitat; material: faeces | place: China | collected 2012 ... | reverse complement strand
ATGTGGCGATGTAAGTAGTTGTTGGCTTCACGTTAGAGTAAGTAACTTTACCAGCAGCAATTTGGTCTGCGGTAAGTTCATGCTTGCTCTTATCCTCTGGATCTGCTGCGTTGACAATTGTGATATGGGTAACTGTCGCACCTGGAGTCCAAGAGAAATTAACGTGGTCTTCAAAGAGGTCGGCTGTAGTAAGCTCGTTGAATAACTGTTCAGCCTTTGTCTTGAATGATGAACCATCCTTGTAGTAAACCCATTTAGACTCGTTAGCAGTAGAAGACATAGCCTTTACACGCATGTAGTACTTGCTGTCGCCATCGAGACCTGAGAGAACTACTGGAGATGAAGTCAACGACTTATCTTCACCGAACTTGATGATGTTAGCATTCTCAACACCTTCGTAAAGAGAGTCCTTGCTTACCTCGAATACATAGTACTCTGGTGAAGAAACTGCTTTTGATGTGAAGGCAGAGAATGTAACCGTAGCTGATGTTTCGGCAGTTTCAACGGTGATTTTGTCACCGTTGAGACCGAACAATCTTGACAGGCTGCCATCTACGTCCCAGTCATTGCCATCGGTACAAGAAGTAGCCGACAGAGTCAATGCCATCATAGATGCTGTGCCCAATATGTTTTTAATGCTCTTCATTTTCTTGTCTTTTTTGATTAAAGATGAATTAGTCTGCATAACCATAAGAGTTGTGAATCTTACCGTTGGTTGCAGAGATGGTTGTAGAAGCGATTGGCATGAGATAGCGGTTCTTCACTGCTACGTTATCGCCAACCAAACCGCTGCTGATAGATGGCAGGTTTACGTCAACCTGTGTATCTGAACCTGTATCCAACTTAGCTGCACCGAATGAGTCGATACTGCCATCGTAGTCAGCAGATGTCTTTCCGTCAGGAATACCATACCATGTTACGCTAGAGAAGTCAATCTTGGTTTTCTTCTCATCCAGGTAGTTGAAGTAGATGGTCTTCTGGTAAGTACCGTCTGCAAGTTCAGCCAGATAAGTCTGCTTGAACTCATTGATCTTTTCTGCGAGGAGGTTCCAACGAATCAGGTCGTACTTGCGGATACCTTCACCTGCAAACTCCCACATGTTCTCCTGAACGAGAGCATTGAAGAATGCGTCCTTGTCAGAAGCAATGTTGTTGACGTATGCCTTAGCTTCATTCTTGTCAGCCTGGTTAAAGGCACGGGTATGTACTGCTTCCAAAGCCTGGCGGGCTGTCATGCCGTTTGCTGAACCTTCGTAGTTGGCATCAGGGTTGCCTGCCAACTCGTTCATGCACTCAGCATAGTAGAGCAATACCTGAGCGTAGCGCATCTTCACTGGATTGATACCTGTAGTGTGCTTAGCTGTTGCCTTAAGGTTGTTCTTCAACCAAGTATTGTTCATCTTGCGGGCATCCCACTTACCTACATATATACCGAAAGGAGCATTCTTCAGCATGTTCTCTACAGTGTTGCTGCCGTCCTGCTTGATTTCGAAGTTGGCGCAAGTGATGTCACGGCGTGTATCCTTCTTGTCGTAAGAATAGAGCAGAGGTGCTGTAACCTTCATCTTACCAGATGAGTTGCCATAGCCATATTCTGTTGTAACACCACTCAGGCGGACACCTACAGTGTAACCCAACTCTCCTGTTACGTTCTCACCGAAAGGAATCTCGAAGAGGTTCTCGTGGTAAGTCTTGTCGAGAGAGAGCTGGTTAATCAAGTACCACTCGTTCTCGAAAGATGGGTTGAGATTGTGAGTATTGTCGTTGATGATAGCAGACCAGTGCTTCAGGGCACGCTCGTAGAGAGCCTTGCGGTCTGCTGCACCAGGGCGCTGTGTTGGATAAGTAGCATCGCTGTAAGATGCTGTCTCATATCCGTCCTTTGACTTCTCACGGATGGCGTAGCCGGCGCGTGTCATGGCAATCTGTGCCAGGAGAGCGTGAGCATAACCCTTGGTTGTGCGCTCTGTGGTATAGCCTGTTGCCTGGTCTGCCCATGGCAAGTATTCGATAGCCTCATCCAGGTCGTTCATCAGGGAATCCATAATCACGTCGCGGTCGGTCTTCTCCAGGTAAGCGTTGCTCAAGTCAGACTTTGATGCTTCAACCTTGAAAGGAATATCACCGAAAATACGAACCAGGTCAAAGTAAACCATGGCGCGGATGGTGAGTGCTTCGCCGAGGCTACGTTCCATAGACTTCTGGTTAGCACCACCGGCAGTGAGAGTTGCGCTGCTGCGGATACCCTCGATAATCTGGTTGGCATCCTCGATGATACCATACTCAGCATCCCATACGCCGCTAATCTTGCTCCATCCCGGGTCCATGTTATAGTTCATGTTACCACGTTCACTTGAGGTGTTGGTAGCATTGCTGCCAAGACCGTCAATCAATTCGCAGTCGCTGTTCAGGTTCCATACAATAGACAGGTCCTGTGCGTAGGTACGGTCCTGAGCCATTCCGCCATAGAGCTTATTGACGCGAAGATTGGTATAATAAGGTGAGGCGTAGGTATTCTCAGCAGTCATCTCTGATGGAGAGGTCTGATCCAGGAAGTCGGAGCATGAAGACAATCCTAATACGCCTGCCAATGCAAATGCATATAATATCTTGTTCATTGTTATTATCTTATAAAGTTTTAGAATGTAACGTTAATACCACCTACGAAGGTGCGGCTCTTTGGATAAGCTGCATAATCGATACCTGGGGTCATTGGGTTCTTCTTGGAACTTGTATCAACCTCTGGATCGTAGCCTGAGTAGTTGGTGAAGCAAAGCAGGTTGTAACCTGTGAAGTAGATGCGTACGTTCTGCATATAGCACTTGTTTACCCACTTCTTTGGCAAGGTGTAACCCACTGTTACGTTCTGCAGACGCAGGAATGATGCATCTTCTACAGCATAGCTGATGAGCTGCATGGTTGATACGCCTGCTGGATTGTAGATATTGGCGTTGGCATTGATCTCGTTCAAGCGGTTCATCACCTTTTCTACACCACCATATTCTGTGATGAGGCTAGCTGATGGGCGGCCGATGTTGTTTCCGTTGGCTGGGTCAATCCAAGTATAGCGGTTGCCTACGTTGAAATCATCTACAAGGTTATAGTTCTTGGCTGAACCAGCGTAGAATGAGTTGGCAAGCTTGGTACCGTTCACAAGCTTATTGCCCAATGAGTAGTTGAAGAACAGGTTGAAGTCGAGGTTACCAACGTGACCGTCAAAGCCGAAACCACCTGTTGTGGTAGGTACGGTGTTGCCCAGACGCTGCTTCACTGCATCACCATTCTCATCAACTTCTACCTTGGCAACGCCTGGATAGAGGTTACCGCCGAAGAGCTTGTAGCTGTTGTCCTTTACGCCTTCTGCCAGTGCCCAAGTGCCGTTGGCTTTCAATACCAAGTCACCCTTGCCTGTTGCTGCATCATACACGGTGTAGAAACCATTGCTCTTGTAGCCCCAAAGCTCACCGAGGCGACCGCCTTGCTCTACGCGGAAGTCTTCATACTTGGCGATGGTAGAACCACTCCAGTTAGAACTCTGCCATGGGTTCTCCATGTTCAACTCATCAATCTTGTTCTTGTTATAAGATACGTTGAAGTTGAAGTTCAAGCCGAAGTTCTTCTTGTCTACGATTACTGCATTGAGTGCCAACTCAACACCCTTGTTAGAGGTCTTACCGAAGTTCTGGAACTGGTAAGAGTAACCTGTGTTGGCAGGAACGATACTTTGCATCAAGAGGTCCTTGGTGGTATTCCAGTAGAAGTCCAATGTACCGCTGATGCGACCGTTGAAGAAACCGTAGTCGATACCGAAGTTACGGGTCACTGTGGTTTCCCACTTCAAGTCTGGATTATAGAGAAATTTACCATGCTCAAGCATCGAAGCTCTGTTCTCATCGAAGAATGGAGCCTTTGATGTGTTGTCTGCCATAGAGTAGGTGGTAGTCAACAAACCAGAGTTGATACGGTTGTTACCTGCTGTACCGAAGCTCAGACGGGCCTTCAAGTTAGAAAGCCAGCTGGAAGCACCCTTCAGGAACTCCTCGTCAGACATACGCCAAGCCAAGGCTGCTGATGGGAAGATACCCCAACGGTTGTCCTTGCCAAACTTACTGGAACCATCGGCACGAACGGTAATGGTAGCCAGATACTTGTCGTTGAGTGTATAGTTGATACGGCCGAAGTAAGAGAGAATGTTCTCCTCTGCCTTGATATTACCTTCGTTTGGAAGTGCTGTACCTGCTGCTGTGTTTGCCAATACCTCGTTCAATGTGAATGAAGTAGGGAAGGCTACAGAAGTGTTGGTGCGGGTTACGTCCTGACTGCTGCTCCACTCCTGACCTACCAATACATTGATGTGGTCACGACCATGGAAAAGCTTCTTGTTGTCGTAAGTCAATGTATTTGCGTTACGCCAGTTCTTGTTCTCCAAGCGTACGAACTGTGCCTGTGGCTGACCGTTGTAACCATACTTAGAGTTGGTAGTTGCATTAGAACCCCAAACCTGTTCGGTATTGTTGTACTTCCAGCCATAGCCGAATTCAGAACGGAATGTGATATTTTTAAATGGCTTCCAGTTTAAGCCAACGTTGTAGTTTTGCTGGAAACGCTCCTGATACTTATAGGTATCGGTGATACGCTCTGTTGGGTTACGGCGTGTAGATGTGCTGTTCTCCTCATCATCGTCTGATGTACCAGAGAGAGGCTCTACCGGGTTCCATCTTACGGTGTTGGCAACAACTGAGTTTGCTGCACTCGACTCGTTGGTATCTGCACCACCATTCAAGCCATCCAGCTTGGTGAATGCCATACGTCCATTGAAGTCGAGAGACAACCACTTGTTCAGGTTGGCATTAATCTTGGCGTTTACATTGTTCTTGGCGTAGCCAGAACCCTGCATGATGCTCTTCTCGTCGTTGTGAGAGAAACCGATGTTGTATTTCAGGTCCTTGGTACCACCGCTTACGTTCACGTTATACTGTTTCTGGTTACCTGTACGGCCGAACACCTCATCTTGATAGTCACGTCCTTCGATAGACTTCCAGATATCGAGATCGTTGTAGTTACCATAGTCAGTGCTACCCAACTCATACTGATAGTATGCATAGTCGTATGGAGACATAGTCTTCACCAACTTAGATACTTTCTTCCAACCATAAGAAGCATTGAAGTTCACCTGAGTCTTGCCCTCAGAACCGCTCTTGGTTGTTACGATGATAACACCATTGGCACCACGGGCACCATAGATAGCTGTAGAGGAAGCATCCTTCAATACGTCGATGCTCTGGATTTCGCTAGGAGCGATGTCGCTGATAGAGCTTACAGGGAAACCGTCAACGATGTAGAGAGGAGAGTTGTCCTGTGAAAGAGAACCACCACCACGCACACGAATCTTCACGTCAGCATCTGGTGAACCTTCGGTGGTGGTGATATTTACACCCGCCATCTTACCGGTCATCGCCTCGCTTACGTTAGATACAGGAATGTTGGCAATCTGCTTGTCGCTGATAGAAGATACAGAACCTGTGAGGTCTTTCTTTCTAACAGTACCATAACCGATTACTACGACATCATTGAGGGTGGTGTTGTCATCCTCAAGCTTTACATCGATTGATTCTTTACCTGCAACGCTTACTTCCTTAGCTTTCATACCAATGTATGAAATCTTCAGTTTCTTGCTTTTGCCTTTTAAGTTTACTGTGAAGTTACCGTCAATGTCGGTCACGCCACCATTGCCAGCTACACCTACCTCCATGACAGATGCGCCGATGATTGGCTCGCCCGTATTGTCAGTAACAACGCCTTTTACTGTTTGTGCAGATACACTTGTTACTACGAACATCAGTGCGCCTGCCAAAGCAATTTTCTTTTTTCTATAATTACCAGACATACACTTTAGGTTTAGATAAAACTTATTCTAAATTACTAATATTCTAATGTTTTTATTTAATGTTTTTAAGTAGAATTCCAGTTCTGAGCAAATGCCTGCTGAAGGGATGTTCCTCTTGGAACCCGAAGGCTCCGATGGGGCTACCTAGATGCGTAGCAATAGCTAAGTCTTGGTTTTCTTGTTGCAAAAGTATATAAAAAATATGAGAATATAGGTATATTGGGGGTAAAAAATTACGTAAACGTTTACAGATTTTTGCGTAAATACTCTGTTTTTTACATTTCGACGGTCTGTTTTCTCAGTTCCTGTTTCTGCTGTTTCAGAAGCTGAGGGAACAAAAAAGTGCAATATCCGGCACCCTTCTGAAAGAGGATGGGGATATTGCACTCCGAATGTTATCTGTCAATCTAATTACTTATGGTCTCTGCTTCTTTACTTTACGATGACCTTGCTTGTCTTCTTGCTACCATCTGCCAGGGTCTTCACAATGATGTTGATACCCTTCTGAAGATTTGAGAGCTGGGTGCCGTCGGCTGCATAGATGGCGGTCTTGATGACTGCTGCATCTGTAGCTGCGGCGATGTTGTGGATGCCGGTGCCCTGACCAACAACTGTAGCTTCGCTCAAACCGCCCATCTCGTTGGCTGCACGTACGCTCCATGTTGCAGAGGCGTCATCAACGATATAGCTAGGAGTGATGGTGAAGTCTACTACCTTGCCGTTCTTGCAAACTGCCCAGAGAAGAGCGTAGTCGTTATTGTCCCAAGCGAGGGTTGTGCCGTTCAACTTTACGTTGGTTGGAGCTGAAGCCTGCTCGGTGGCTGCTGTAGGATCCCAGTCATCATCCTGACCCATTATGTTTTCAACAGTGTAGAACGCTGCTTCCTCTGCTGCGAGGATAGGGTCTCCTGCTGTTTCATTACGACGGTTTACATAATTGTCACCATCCTTTGAATCGTAGGCATCGTAAACTTTCTTTCTGTCCTTGAGGTCTACTACGCTACCTGTTGATGTGTATGAGTTGTATTCAGCGAAACGCTTAGGGTAACCGCCACTCATCTCGTTCCATCCTGCTGCTGAAGGGATAGCTTCCATCTTGGTGTCGATGTAGAGTGCAATAGGTGTGCCTTTGCCCCATGGACGACCTAAGGCGTAGTTACCATTCAGGTCTTTTGCCTCAGTAGCATCCTTGATGGTACAGTCTTTGAAGATGTATCCATACTTCTTTGGTTGAGAAGGAACTGCGAGATAGCCTCCCTTTTCGCAAATCCAGAGTTCTACATTATTATAATATACATCACCCTTACCGCAGAGGTAGTCGGTACGACCACGAAGGATTCCGTCTTCGAAGTAGAATTTACCGTTCTGGTTGTTTGATACGTAGGTGTCCTGGTAAGCCCAGAGGCTTACGTTCTTACAGACGGTCCTGTTGCTCTGGTCGTTGAGTACGATGTCGCGACCTTTGGCATCACCCATACTGCTGTACATCTTCAGATCCTGGAAATAGGTGTTTGTTGCTCCCTTCTGCAAGCAGAGTACGTCACCCTTGCCGATACCTTCCAATACGTTGGCTGATTGGCCTGAGTTTGGAACGGTGTTGGTCAGTGAGGTGTTGTCCATGCCTTCACCAATGATTGATACGTTTGGCGTATTCATATAGGTGGTTGGGTTAGCATAACTCTTGCCGTCGCTACCTGTTACCTTACTCTTCTCGTCTGCAGGAATCTTGTAGTCGCCCTGCTTGATGAAGATGCGGAAACGCTTGCTAGTATCTGTACGCTTGGCTGCTGCATCAAGTGCTGTCTTGAAGTCGCCGTCGGTTGGGACGATGAAGTCGTAGAGAGCCTTGGTTACAGCTGGCTTGGTCTTGGTAGTGAAGTTCAGAACAATTGCCTGGTCTGTGGCATTGTCTGTCAAATCGGCTACCGAACCTGCAGCGAGTGTGAAGGTATAAGCTGTAGCGTAGTTCAATCCTTTGTATGCAAAGGTGATGGTCTTGCCGGATACGGCTCCTTCAATCTTTTGTGTGCCGAGTGTAGCGGCTGCGTTGTCGGTGAGTTTTACCTTCTCATCAAAAGTCAGTACAATCTTGCCGTTGGCAGATGCGTTGGTTGCGCCTTCTGCTGGTATGGTGCTTACGAGTACAGGGGCCTTGCTGTCGTTAACGAGCTGGGCAGTACCTGTGATGTAGATATTTGTGATAGAGATTCCGTCGTTGTCGCCTGTTGCTCCCTTGATGGAAGAAGTCTTGTCGGCAATCCAGCGGATGTATACTTCTGCCTTGTTGTTGGCATCGGATGGGAGAGTGAACTCTCCGTCTGTCCAGGCTTTGGCTCCTGGCATTTTGATGGCACCTACTTTGGTCCAGTCGGTTCCGTTGAGAGAGTATTCTACATTATATGTTTCGTATGCGTTATAATTGTAGAGCATGCTGCTCTTTACCTTGATGTCGGTAAAGGCTGTTGCGTTGACCTTGGTCTGCCAGTAGGTCTCACCCAGTGGCTTGGTTTTCTTGGAGGTCCAGTTTACAGCTGCATTCTTTCCTTCGTAGCCGCCTGCGCTGTTGCTCTTGTCGAGCCATGTGTATGTATTTCCGTCTGCATCGCGCAGGATGAGCTGGTCTACATCGTTGTCTTCTGCAGCGAAGTCTGCTGTACGACCTTCTCTTGCTGACTTATAGAAGTCCCAGCCTGCGATGAAGTCTTTTGCAGAATATGCAGCAGTGTATGATTGGTCGACATTCATCTTTATTTTGCGTTCTGCTCCTGTTTCACCATCATTCCAGTTGGTAAAGGTGAGGATGTCGTTGCTGCTGGCTGTGAGGGTTACTTCTGTTCCCTCTTCATACATGTTCTTTCCTTCAACAATGGTTGGGATAGGAGAGGCACTTATCATATAGTCTTTTGCTCCACCTTCAACCTTGTAATTCAATGCGTAGGTGTTTATCTTCTCAAAGTTTGCCTTCAATGCTGTGTTGGCAGAGATAGAGAAGGTGTATGTTTCATCTGTAGATACCACCTGGTTGTTGGCATCTGTCCAGTTGACAAACTTGTAGCCGAAATTCTTTGTTGCTGTTACGGTGATTGATGTCTCTGCATCAAATACGGTTCCTGCAGGAGATACTTTGACTGTTCCTGCTCCTACGGTTGAAACGGCAGCGGACAGGGTGTACTGTTTAACCTGCTGAACGGTTCCGTTCAAGAGACCATTGATGTGTACATCGGCAAAGCCTTGCTGCTTACCAGAGGCAACGCCGACGGTGCAGCTCAGCGTGAAGCCTTCAGCTGATGTCAGTTGGGCTTGCTGCTCGGCAGTGAGCTGGATGACGATATGGTTGGTCAGGTTTTCGTGATCCTTATATTTGTCATCCGCTGTAGTTTTGTTGTCTCTTAATGCCGTGAATTTACCCAAGTCTACAGAAGTTCCGTTGCTAAGTTTTGCGGTTACGGTTACTCCATTTTCTGAATCTGTACCGAATCGGTTTACGTAGGTACTGATAGATGTTGGGGTGAATGTTAGCCCCTTGCTAGGTTTAATGGTCCATTCTACGGCTTTTGTTGTGCCAACAGGACCGAAACCAGCCATGACCATCTTGTTTCCGTCTTTGTCTTTTGTAGTCTGTGATGTCTTGAGAGAATACTTCAAGTCACCGGTGTTTACGGAAACCAGACTGAAACCATTTTCTGGTGATTTAGTGTACTGCGTAGCGTAGTTGTCGTCATTAAACGGCCATGAAACGCTAGCTTCTTCGTTCTGGTAGGTTTGTGCATTTGCTACTACCATAACAAACAGGGCTATGAGTGAGAGCCCCAATCTTAGTAGATTTCTTTTCATTTGTTTGCCTTTTAGGTTGTTATACTTTATTTTATTGTTTACATAATTAAGTTTATTGTTGCAAAATTACACTTATTATTTCTATTTAAGAACTTTTTGTTTCAATTTTGTTGTAAAAGCTACGTAATCGTTTTCGTACATTTCCGCCTTTTTATCTCTTTTTGCCAAATGAGAATTAAGTCGTACTTTTGCAGGCAAAAACAAACTACTAAACTTTAGTAAGGTATATAGAGGGTGCGTCATAAGTTATGGCACACCCTCTTGCTATCTTTATAGTACTTCCTTATCTCCTTTCATTTCTTGATAAGTGAAAGTTAAGTTATTTGATATTTTCTTTGGTTAATTCAGATTTTCTTTGTAATTTAGCCGCGCAAAACGTAAAGTTTGTAAGATTATGGCAAAAATAGTAAATAAATACCCTGTGGGGATACAGACATTCGAAAAACTCCGTGAGAAAGGTTATCTCTATGTAGATAAGACCCGATATATCGTGGATTTCAGAGAAAAGCAGATGTCGTATGTCTTTCTGAGTCGTCCAAGACGATTCGGAAAGTCGCTCTTTGCCTCTACTCTCCAAGCTTATTTCGAGGGTAGAAAGGAACTCTTCGAGGGATTGGCAATAGCTGATTATGAGAAGGAATGGGTGAAGCATCCAGTGCTTCATTTTGATATGAGCGGTGCCAAGCACTTTGATGCTGATGCCTTGAACAGTTATCTGAATCTACAGCTTTTGCCCTATGAAAAGCTATACGGTAAGGGAGAAGGTGAAAAATATCCTAATGAAAGACTGGATGGTATCGTAAAGCGTGCTTATGAGCAAACGGGCGAAAAGGCGGTTGTCATCATCGATGAATATGATGCCCCATTGCTGGATGTGGTACATGAGAAGGAGAACCTGCAGCCCCTCCGCCGCATCATGCAGAACTTCTACAGTCCTCTGAAAAAGCTCGACCCATACCTAGAGTTTACCTTCATTACGGGTATCACTAAGTTCTCGCAGCTCAGCATCTTCAGCGAGCTGAATAACCTCGACAATATCAGCATGTTCGACCAGTATTCGGCTATCTGCGGTATCAGCAAGAAGGAACTTACCACTCAGATGAAACCGGATATAGAGGCATTGGGAGAAGACCTTGGCATGACGTATGAGGAATGCCTGGCAGAGCTGACAAGATTCTACGACGGCTATCATTTCAGTGAGAAATCAGAGGATGTTTTCAATCCGTTCAGTCTGGTAAAGGCGCTGAATGCACGAAAGATTGCTCCTTATTGGTTTGGCTCCGGCACTCCGTCTTATCTTATTAAGACATTGCAGAAGTATCACGTCAATGTGATGGATATTGAGAAGAAATCATGTGATGTGGATGACTTTGATGTTTCGCCGGAAATGATGACTTCTGCGCTTCCTTTGCTCTATCAGAGCGGTTATCTCACCATCAAGAAGTATAATCCGATGCTGCATCGTTATACACTGGAATATCCTAACAGGGAGGTAAAGATAGGTATGCTCAAGAGTCTTGCACCTAACTATCTTTCACCAATATCTTTGGATAATAATAGTCTGGTGGGTGATTTCCTGGAAATGCTTTATGATAGAGATGTAGAGGGAGCAATGATTCGATTGAAAGCGTATCTTGCCAGCATCTCCAACCGTTTGAGCAATAAGAACGAACGGGATTTCCAGACGGTGTTCTATCTTATCTTCAACCTGATGGGCGCCCATATGAGGGTAGAGGAGGATAGTGCAATAGGCAGGGCTGATGCAGTGGTATATATGCCTGATGCTGTATTTGTTTTCGAATTGAAGTATGATGGTTCTGCCGAAGAAGCTTTCAAACAGATAGATGAAAAGGGATATCTGATTCCATATTCTGCTGATGGTAAACGCTTGTTCAAAATTGGTGTTAATTACGATAGTAATCAGCGGACAATTAGTGATTGGAAGATAAAGGAAGGATAAAATTCTGTAATTTAGTATATAGTTCTGCAACGGGCTGAAGGGGCTGCTGTCTCTTCAGCCCGTTTTGTGTCTGCTAGCTAAAACTCTCTTATATTCTGGTACTTGACGTTTGGATTTACGTAATCGTTTTCGTAGTTTTAGTTCATTTTGGTTTGTATTTTTCTGAGATTCTCAAAATGATTTGCTAAATTTGCCAACGAAACAAACT
>ERZ773112.1697-NODE-1697-length-11890-cov-47.896916_pt1 | contig 11890 bp, 7 predicted proteins | sample MGYA00580566_ERZ773112 | MGnify/ENA primary metagenome ERZ773112 (study PRJEB29015, sample SAMEA2737842) | human gut metagenome | biome: human gut; feature: human-associated habitat; material: faeces | place: China | collected 2012 ... | reverse complement strand
AGGTGCTTGCGCTGGTTGAGGCGCTCGTACTAGCTGAGGTGCTTGCACTGGTTGATGCGCTGGTACTTGCCGATGTGCTTGCACTTGTTGAGGCACTTGTACTTGCCGATGTGCTTGCGCTGGTTGAGGCGCTCGTACTAGCTGAGGTACTTGCTGAGGTACTTGCGCTTGTCGATGCACTAGTGCTTGCCGATGTACTTGCACTGGTTGATGCACTGGTTGATGCGCTGGTGCTAGCTGAGGTGCTTGCACTCGTTGAGGCACTCGTGCTTGCTGATGTACTTGCGCTGGTTGAGGCACTGGTGCTGGCTGAGGTGCTTGCGCTGGTTGAGGCGCTCGTACTAGCTGAGGTGCTTGCACTGGTTGAGGCGCTGGTACTTGCTGAGGTGCTTGCACTGGTTGAGGCACTTGTACTTGCCGATGTGCTTGCGCTGGTTGAGGCACTGGTGCTGGCTGAGGTACTTGCGCTGGTTGATGCACTGGTACTTGCCGATGTACTTGCACTCGTTGATACACTCGTGCTTGCTGATGTACTTACACTTGTTGATGCACTTGTACTTGCTGAGGTACTTGCACTTGTTGATGCGCTTGTGCTGGCTGAGGTACTTGCGCTTGTTGATGCACTGGTACTTGCTGATGTGCTTGCACTGGTTGAGGCGCTGGTACTTGCTGAGGTACTTGCACTTGTTGATGCACTTGTGCTAGCCGATGTACTTGCACTGGTTGAGGCACTAGTGCTTGCTGATGTGCTTGCACTTGTTGATGCGCTAGTACTTGCCGATGTGCTTGCGCTGGTTGAGGCACTTGTACTTGCCGATGTACTTGCACTGGTTGAGGCACTTGTACTAGCTGATGTACTTGCACTTGTTGAAGCACTGGTGCTTGCTGAGGTACTTGCGCTGATTGATGCACTTATACTTGCTGATGTGCTTGCACTTGTTGATGCGCTTGTGCTGGCTGAGGTACTTGCGCTGGTTGATGCACTTGTACTTGCTGATGTGCTTGCACTTGTTGAGGCACTTGTACTTGCTGAGGTACTTGCACTTGTTGAGGCACTGGTGCTAGCCGATGTACTTGCACTTATTGATGCGCTGGTTGATGCACTCGTACTTGCTGATGTGCTTGCACTTGTTGATGCGCTTGTGCTTGCTTCAACACTCAAACTCTCTGATATTCTTACTGATTCACTCTTCTCATAGTTTGGATCTGCATCATCCAGTAAATCAATGGAATCCCCATGCTTATATGCGTATTTATACGTATGTACTCCACCCGTACTACTACTTCTAAATTCTACCCATTCATTATCAGACACTTTTAATACAAACGCATTTCCGTCACATATATACAATTCGCCTGTTTTAGAATAACTTTGCTTATTATGTCCCCGCCCTGTTGTCCAATTAAATGTAACAGAATCAAAATCATTAAAATATTCATACTTACCTGTATATGAATTAGCTACTCTATACTGGCATGATCCATTCTCCCAAAACCACGCCCATATATCACCTTTAGATTGAATATCAGATCCAGCTAAATCTTTAAAATTACTTGCCGTAATCTTAGTCACATGATGTACCTGATCTGATACACAATCATCTCTATTTGTATCATTACTTGCAAGCTGTGGCATTCCACTCATTCGAGCATAAACAGCCATATCCTGTTCTGCATCATCTGTGTATGCAGCCGCTACAACATTATCACCACTCTGCTGTTCTGCATCACTCTGCTTCGCACTTTCGCTGGCGCTTGAACTTTCACTTGAACTTTCACTTACACTCACGCTCTCGCTAGTACTCTCTGAAGTACTTTCACTCATGCTCTGTGTTGTACTCTCGCTATACTCTGTCCTCTCGCTCTCAGATAAAGAGCCTGCGTCAACTAATGAATTGGAATCTGCTGCCGATTCATTAATTGCAGCCATAACCATATCAGCACCCTGGATAGAGCTGACTCCACCCATGGCAATTCCTGCTGCGGTTATACCTTTTAAAATACTGTCAACCTTCTTCTTATTCATATAGTCTCTCCTTATTCACATGAATCCGGATACTTGGATTATCTGTTTCCTAATCCTCTTTCATCCGGACATAACTATAGTTTTCCTCTTTAACACTATAAATATAAACTCCTAGGTGTATCTAAAATCGTATAAAAACATTTATATACCGCCAAATTATAGCCTTTCTCCACACATAATCAAGGTATCCAGCAATAATTTTCTGGTATATATTCCATTTATGAACAAATTTTGCAGTTTTTTGACATTTGCGTAGTATTGACTCAATTTATCTTCCGATTCTGATACAGCTATCCGGTATACATCTTCAAAATCTGTCGCTGCTGCTCCTATTTCATTATCTGTCACATACTTTTCACAGTTCAACCCCTTTTTAACTATCACTGGGATTCCGGCAGCCATATAAAGCCCAAGCGCCTGCTCATCCGCATCCCAAATCAATCCAAAGCCTCCGTCTGACAACCTGAGTATAGATTCCATGGCACGGTACTCATCATATTGCACCACCTCTATATTCAAATTGTTCAATGGATATTCATTTTGACTCGTTTCCGCCATGATATATAGTTTTTTATTTTTATGCTCATTTGCGCAAATGTCTGTCATATAATCCGGTATATTCTGAATCAGATAAGGTTTTTCTTTTAATCCATTTGCGATATAGTAATCCCGCAGCGCAGCTGAGGCAAAAATAAACATATCAGCCCTGTTAAGCAGCGTGATTTCATCACTCAAAGAATACTCACTGTCATCTCTATCGGATGCTATTTCCTGTATAAACGCAACAATTTTTGTTCCATGATATCTTCTTAAATGCTCAAATAAAAATCCATCGTATCTGGGACTCTCACCGCTTGGATGCTGAAAAATCACTATATCCTCCGGACAAAGTGATGCGATTATGCCATCCATCCTAACATGAAGCTCATCATCACTATCATATGCATCAGGAAATTTAAATAAACTCATTTCTTTAAAGCCAAGTGTTTCACCAGCGTTTTTCACTGCATTTTGACGGAGACCAATCAATCCGCCTATGTTATAAGTTTTTGTAATATGTACGCTCATAATCTCTTCCCCATTATTCCACTGTAGCAACTATCTGTGATTCATACACCTGATCATGGTCAAATACTATATCCTGTCACTGTTGATTTGTCTGCTAAATCTATATATGATCTTGATATCTGTTTTCAACCGGTGTACAGGCATTTTCTAAAACCTCAATTATTGCATCCTGAAGTGTTTTTCTTGTATATGCGCCATCTAATATCAGCTTTTGAATATTCTTCACATTATGGTAAAGCTTTATATACTCTGCATCCGTAATACTCTGAACTAGTTTATCAGCTTCATCCAACGTATCGACTGCATATCCCAGACCGTTTCTTTCGACAAATTTCTCATGAACACAGCCTCTTTTTACTATAACTGGTATCCCTGCTGCCAGATTTGTACCGAGCTTGTACGGCTGATTCATCGAATAATATCTGTCAAAATATTCGCCATCACTCCAAACAAGCCCAAAGCCACCTTTGGAAAGCTCATACATTAGCTTTTCCTGCTCAAAATACCCTCTCCAGCAAAAGCTGTCATCATTTTCTCTGTCCGGCTTATTTGCATCATATTGATAAATCGGTGTCTTGCCATGGTACTCTGCCAGAAACGGAAAACGATTATAGTTCCCGGCAAAGTGAAAACATCTCGTTACAGCATGATCCACAAAACAAATGTCTGATGGCATATCCCAGATAGTCTGATAGATAACAGGCTTCTCATCAAGCCCATTTTCTTTCAGATAGCGATGCATCTTCTTTGATGGCAAAATAAGTAAATCCGCCTTATTGAGAGTTTTAATTTCCATATCAAGAATTGCCTGCTCAGAATCAAACATGAGCTTTTGTATATCCTGAACAAAAATTATCAGCTTTGTATCCCGGTACGACTTTATCTTGTTTACAAAGCTCTCATCATAATTCACCCCAATCCAGCTTGGATACTGAAAAATCACAATATCACCATAGTTAAGAGGCGCTATTATCCCATCAAGACGTTTGTCTATCTCCTTTGCATAGTCTGGCTTTAAAGGATAAAAAGACAAGCCCATTTCATGACAGCCAATACTCTGCGCCACCTTTAATACTCTTCTATGTGCCAGACTGGCAGTTCCTGCCATGTTGTTTAATGTAGTAATGTGTGTTTTCATTGATACTCCTGTCTACAAGCCTGTTGTTTCATTGATGTTTTCCAACATTTTTCTCTCATACTCAAGCCAATAATCCTTAGGATGTTTTACCTTCATGTTACTGCATTTCTCTATAAAATTAAGTTTGACGGATTGAGCTATGGTATATTTTTTATAAGCTGCATCCATTTTGATTCTATTACATGCTCCTTATATTCTTCAGCAATCATATAAGAATTTTCATGAAATTTCTTCAATCTGTTATCATCCTCAAATATTTTAACTATTGCTGCTGCTGCTCTTTCACCCATCGTATCTTTATTTTGAAAGTCTGTTTCAATATCAAAATCAACCAGGTAGCCATTTTCATCCGAATGTATAAAAAGCCTATTTCCATATCTGACATCCAGTCCAACCATAGCAAGGCCTTCCCCTACAGCCTCCATAAGTGAAAGTCCAAATGTTTCCCACAACGAAAAGGATGCAAACAATTCATAGTGTGGATAAATCTTTTCAAGATTACAGCGCCCTTTAAAGTGAATATAATCATCAGCACCAGCATCTTTAACTATATTTTGTAAATATGAAGTATACTCATCATTGCCACTTCCATATATATCCAGATTAATTGTCTGATTTATCTCATGCGCTTTTATCACACTCTTAATAAGAATATCAATACCTTTCCTAGGACTAAGTCTTGAAGCAGATATTATGCTGCCTCGCCTACGCTCATTTTTACTTTTAAGTTTGCCTTCAGGTAAAGCCCCTGGGGGAATAGCTGCAATATGCGGAACAAAACAATCATACTCTTTTAAAAATGCTTCCAGACTTTTTTTATGTTCCTCCGTACCAACAACAAAATAATCTATTGCCTCTGAATATTTGAACCAATAATAATACTCATAGTTCATGTATAATGAGCTTTCATCCTCATATATTTTGTAAAAATGATCTGAATGTAATACAGCTATCAGCTTTGATTTGCCTTTATTTTCAAAAAGAGGCTGTATATAATCAAGATATCCCGCTCTATCCATTATACATATATCATTCTCACAAAGATTAAGTGCCTTTACAAATCTTTCTAGAAACTCTACATTGTCTATAACTTCACCATTTTTAAACAGATATTCAACATTATCTTTATAGATACATTGTTCATAAACCATCTGTCCTTGTTTGTTCCAAAAAATTCTCCTTTCCGGATTTAAGCCATCGTTCGAATCATTATCCCAATTATACAGTTCTGTATATGACAAGCTGTCTGTATAATAATTTACTAAATATTTTTTTCCGTTTTTAAAGAGACTTTCATTTATAACAAATCCATCTTCATCGCATAATATTTCAACTGATTTTTCACCGGAATTATATAGACGAATCACCTTTCCATCCTCATCTATATTGTCATACTCATAGTTTTCTTTTTCATTTTCTAAAAGAGCTTCTTTTTTCACAGACAAACTCATATCTAATCTTCCGGTCATAAAAAGATGTGCAGACATAATCTGACCACGTTTTATTTTTTGCGAACCATACAGTTCCATATCCCTAATTGTCGGCAGCTCTGTAAAAATAAATTTAGCGTTTACATTGTTTTTTGCAAACAATCTTGCTCTAAATCCCTGAGCAACATCGACTCCGGAAAATTCATATCCACTAAGTAATGTAAAATCAAATACTCTCATCTGTATCACCCATAACTACTTTTGCAGCTAATTGTTTTAATTGCTTCTTTTGCCTGTCTATATATTCATTGAATATCGTCTGACTAGTTATTATATTTTTTAGAGTTTCTTTCATCTTCACATAGTTGCTGCTTTCAAAAATATTTCCCATTGTATATAATTCTTTTGAATGCGCTGTATTGTCAAACGCTAGTATTATCATATTATTAACCATTGCCTCGTTTACTGCATTGTATAGCTCTCTGTAATGATTAATATCCAAATAAATATCGCATCTTTCAAACAGTTCTTTTCTCTTTTGTTCCGTAATACATGGATATAACTCAACATTATTATTTATATCCAGTCTCGTTAATTTATCTGACATAATGGTACTGGCAGCTATATGAAAAGTTATTTCCGGAAAGTCATTTATAAGCTGTTCAATATACTCAAGCTGATCCGATTCTGTAATAGTAAGTGCTTCCTTTTTTCCAAATTTTAATTCATTATTTTCAAAATATGAATATACTCTGTCGCATTTATAATTTGAATTTTCTTTATACCAATTGACCTGCTGCTCTTCACTGCACAGTATTCGAAACGCTATGTTAGTCTGAGTTATTACTGTCAAATCTGAGTTTAATCTATTTTGTGGCAGGTATGATATTTTAAAATTACCATAATCCCAGGCAAATTTATTTAATATCTCATCACTTGTCAGCCATATATTTTCATCATAAATTTTATTATATTTAAGATAAGCTTCCAAATAATCAGCAAAGCCTCTATAGCTCTTCGGACTAATGCGGGTGCCAAACGTGGTATATGTCTTTGGACCTGTCTGTTCTAATACTTTAATGTCACCATTTCTATCATAGAATTCCCTGACTGTAACATTGCCGCCACTCACATTCTCCGAACAATACATATATCCGTATTTGTTGTAATAATCTACTTTATATACTGTATTATTCCTGTCAATCCACTCGACTCTGCTGACCATTCTTTTCTCTATCGGATTCTTAAAATAGATGTTTGCCTTTTTGGTTTTATTATCATATATAGCACCATTTAGACCATCTGCACGAACACTCCAATATTGAGGGATATCTATGAATGCATAATACCTGTCTTTTTCCTTAAGCACATCGTTTTTTTCAGATATGCCACAAAACAAATCTATGGCTTCTATTGTTTTGCATTCTTTAAATCCCACATTTTCTGCCAGCTCTATTATATTTTTCTCAAACTTACCTAATTCATCAGTAATAAAAATCATAGGGCAAACCCACCCTCTGTATAATGTAAAAACCTCTGTGTTATAAAATAATTCTCGCCATTTTCTAATCCGGCATTTGCAAGTATTTCTAATCCATTACTATCGTCCGCATCCGCTGAAACTATATAGACCGTATTATCATCACAGATAATCTCATTCTCCTTTAAATGCTCATGCCATTCACAGCTATCGAATTTTCTATTTAATAGCCTCATTGCATTCCTTATAGAGCTATTCTCTCCACCATAGAATACGAGTCGTATATTGTTTTGAGTAGCTTTTTTTAGCAGCTTCTCCAGCATAGCTGTTCTATCCACAATTCTGCCCATAGAATTACACAATAAGCCATCCTCCATCTGCTCTCCCCATGGGGTTCTCAGTATTGTGAAATAGCAGGCTCTGTCAATTTCATTATTTGTATGCAGCATCAACAGGGTTGCAGCATAATGATATATTTTTTTCTCTGCTTTCTCATTATTTTTTCTTGCCTCATCAATAAAATAATTCCATTTTTCATCTATCAATAAGGTTTTTCCGCTGAATATGGCATTTAAAGCATCCTGGTCAGGAAGCCATGTCCGTGGATTATCGTTCAGATAATCTATAACCTGTTGAAACAGGCTTCCATTTTTCCTGATATTGTCAAGATTCATGCAAAGAACACCCGCATTAAAATATCTGTCACGACTTGTCTGCCCTGCTGCTACAGCGTATGGAGTTCCCCAATTTCTTATTGTCGAACAATCCTGAGCAGCCGCCAGACAGTAATTATCTATATTTAGGTTCCATAATTCTTCAATATCTGTATTTACAAATAAATCAGAGTCCAAATATATTATTTTTTTTAAATCCGGCATAATATCGGGCAACATAATTCTGAACATTGTTCCAATTGCAAATCTATTCATTGAATCAGCAAACGTGCCAAAAACGTCCGAATTAAAATGATGAAATTCTATATCATTTCCACTATTATCGGCAATAAAACTCAGCTTATTTTTATTTATTTCGTTCAATGTGTCATCATGTAATATATGAAAAACTATTGGTGCTTTTGTATTTTCAACAATGGATTGCATCGTTGTTCCAGCCCAGACACTGTAATTTCCATCCTTATCATGTATACCAAAACAGATATGCATTGCATTATCCAAAAAGTATGCATTATCCATTTTTTCGCAGTCACTCTCAGCTTTGACATTCTTTTCAATACCACATCATCTGAAAAAAACTTCACATATGGATTATTAAATATATCCGGTTCACTCTTTAAAAACTCTTCTTTGCAAATATCCAGTTCCCTATTCATAAAGGTTTCTATTCTACTATATGGCTCAATATATTGGTGCCATAACAAAAATGTCTGGATTTCACAATAACACTGCTCAATTACATTTCCCAGTTCTGCTTTTCTGCTTTGAATAGCCCGCCTTATATGATCCATAATAATCTTAGCATCCCGGATCTTTGCATTGCTAATTTCAGAACGTATAATGCCCTCTGTATTCTCAAAGTAATAGTATAATGTCGATTGCACCTTACAATATTTCTTTGCAAGTAACACACAAAGCATAGAAAAATGTGTATCCTCATAATATACATCTTCTATAAATCTTAGATTATGTTCTATTATAAATTTGGTCGAGTATAGCTTTGCCCATGCTGTTACATTAGTAAATCCGGTCAGACCTATAATGAGATTTTTCCTATTATCAACATTATCCAAATCAAGCCTTTGAATTTCAAAATCATTTACTTCTAATACATTTGGCTTATCTGCTTTAAAGCACGATACACCACACTGTGCCACATCATAATCGTCCTCTGTCATTCTATCATACAGCACCCTGAGCATATCCGGATGCACATAATCGTCCGCATCCACAAATGTGATATATTTGCCGGTGCAGATATCCATTCCCAGATTACGTGCACCGCCACACTTTCCTTTTTTCTGTATTTTAAGAGATATAACATTCTCCGGGTATTGTCTTTGTAAGGATTCTAATATAGACCATGTATTGTCTGTCGATAAATCATCTATGAGTATCACTTCGAGATTTTCAAAGCCATATGTCTGGCTGTAAATTGAATCGAAGCATCTCATAATATATTTTTGGACATTGTAGCATGGAATAATTACTGATATCTTGTCTTTACCATTCATAACATTTTCTCCATAATATATAAAATAATCAAATTAACTCTAACCTTAATTGTGTAACAGCACCTTGCATCTTTTCCAACCAATTTGTACTATTCCCTTTACAACTCACAAACTATACTGTTCACATGACATTTCTCTGCGGCTCTCGGATTTTTCTTTGCGAACTGGCGGTTGATTCTCTTTTTCACTATCTCGCAGTCCTCACGCTTGATTCCGATGAGCATAATAAGAAACTGCACCTTTCCATACGAGGTATATATGTCACTGTAGCGGATTGATTCACCAACGCACTTCTTAAGCTGCCTTGAATACTTGTTCATCTTTGTCTCGCTCTGCACCTGTCTGCCTTCCTCGTCCTCCAGAGTACAGAGCATGAGATATACAGGTACCCTTGTGCGCTTCATAATACGGATGGACGCCTGGTATATTCCTCTGAATACCGGATAGCTGCAGAAATATCCACCTCTTTCTGTTTCCTCCTGCTTGTTCATGCCCTCCTGGATGTTTTCCAGTATCTCATGTGCATGATTCATCTGATTACTGTATTTCTCAAGGATTTCCAAGAGTCTTGAAGATGGATAAATACCGCACTCCCTGAGATAATAGTCCACAACATCCGTGTATAGCTCTTCCGCCTCATCATAGCGCCTGGTCTCTACCATCGCCTCCATGATGAGCTCCTCCCACTCATTGAATGGATCGACCTTTGCCGCATATACTCCGAGCTTCTCCAGCCCCTTGAATTGTTTTCTCTTTCGCAGTATGTACGCGGCTTCATTTATGATTTTCTCAAACATAATGTGATAGCGTCTGGCCTCCTGTGCTATCCACGTCTCGCCTGTATATGCCGCCAAAAACTCTCCCTTATACAGATATAGTGCTTTTACGTACAGCTCAAGCATATTGTCTTCTATTTCCTTTATCCGCTCATCACACACTGTCTCTGCACTCTCCGGTTCCTGTGGCATCTGCTTTTCCAGTGCACAGGCCTCGTTATAGAGCTTCTCAAACTCTGCTGCATCCTCTTCTATCTCTATATCCGGAGTCCAGTAATATATGCCTCCCTCCAAATATACGAGGTTCTTTCCCGGCAGTCCAAGCTGTGCGAGCTTTTGCTTTGTCTTGTATACAATAACTCTTAGTGCCGTGTGAGGTGCATCTATGTCACGCTCACCGATTACTATTTCCTCGAGCTTATCCTTTGCTATTCCGCAGTCAGAATAGTGTATCAAAGCCTGCATCATGCGGTTGAACTGACTTTCCTTATGCATTTTTTCCGCCACAAATGGTGCTCCGTTATAGTCCATTCTGAAATTGCCAAACATCTGTACCTTGATTTTATGCGTCATAGGTGCCTCTCTTCCCGAGTTTTATAAACCTGCTTATTATAGAATTCATATTATCATTGACTCATATATTCAGCTAGTTTTTAACTAAACAAATTAATCTAATTATCATTATACATCAATTCCACGCATGGCAATAACAACGACAATTTACACAAAAAGTGTCAAAACTCGTACTTGACAAATCGTAAGATATATGATAGCTATTCGAAGCAAGAAATAAAAAAAGATCCTGCAAGAAAATCTCACAGGATCCGGTTATTTCTGATATATTAAATCAGATATGTTAAATCAAATATTAAATTAGAAAATAGCATTTACAATTGTTGAACCAATGGCTGTTGCAAGGAATGCCAGTCCACACACGAGTGGAAGCTTATTGTCATCCTCTTCTATTGCCCTTACTCCAAAGAATATGCTTACATATCCTACTACTCCCGCAAATGTATGCAGCCAGCTGCTCACATTGCCAAAGAACTGGAATGGGATTATGTCGATGATTGCTGCCACAAGGATAATCGGAAGGTATACTGCATCATACAGACATGCTGCTGAAAGTGTCTGTGCAAATGTCACCTTTTTATCCTTCTGCACTGCGTTTAATACAACCAGAATGACTGCTGCCAGAATGAGTACTCTCACTGCCTCTCCTACGATTCCTGAGAAGATTCCCTCAAAGAAGCTCGCCGGGTAAAATGAGAATCCAAAGCCGCCTATGCTGCCAATTACGCTTGATAACAGATATACTACAGACAGCACTACCTCTACTATGGCAAATAAGCCAATAAATATAAAGCCTGATGCCATATTTGCATTCTTTACAAAGTCTGCTGCAGCCTGTGCCGGCTTCTTAACAAGACCCTTGTAGAATGTGATGATAGATGCCACATTCTTGTCATTCTGCAGCTGCTGTCCTGCTGCACTCACCTGCTGTGTGAAGTTATCAAACGCCTGCGACTGTGCGCTGCCCTGTGGCTGTCCGTTGAACTGTCCCTGTGGCTGTCCATTGAACTGTCCCTGTGGCTGTCCGTTGAACTGTCCCTGTGGCTGTCCATTGAACTGTCCCTGTGGCTGTCCGTTGAACTGTCCCTGTGGCTGTCCATTGAACTGTCCCTGTGGCTGTCCGTTGAACTGTCCCTGTGGCTGTCCATTGAACTGTCCCTGTGGCTGTCCGTTGAACTGTCCCTGTGGCTGTCCATTGAACTGTCCCTGTG
>ERZ773112.1693-NODE-1693-length-11915-cov-4.113659_pt1 | contig 11915 bp, 10 predicted proteins | sample MGYA00580566_ERZ773112 | MGnify/ENA primary metagenome ERZ773112 (study PRJEB29015, sample SAMEA2737842) | human gut metagenome | biome: human gut; feature: human-associated habitat; material: faeces | place: China | collected 2012 ... | reverse complement strand
TGAAAATAGAGGAAGAAAAAAAGATCGCGATCTTTTTTTCTTCCTCTATTTTCATATCCGGTATCCTCTCGGTGTGACCATCCAGTCCTGTCCGCCAAGGACGGACTTTTCGGTCCGGCTGTTTCCAATAAACACGGTGGTGAACATGTCCGCCTCGTAATCTTTCAATTCCGCTAACGTCATGACCTTCTTCGTCTCCCCGTCTCTTCCGATGTTCTTTACAATGCCGCAGACGGTATCCGAGCTCTTGTACCGTAAAAAGATCTCACACGCACGCTTTAAATAGTCCGCCCGCTTCCTGCTGGACGGATTATAGAGGCAGATGGAAAAATCAGTCTTCGCCGCCGCGTCCAGGCGATTCTCAATGGTCTCCCAGGGTGTTAAAAGATCACTTAAACTGATCACCGCAAAATCATGCATCAGCGGTGCCCCGAGGACAGCGCCGCCGGAGAGAGCCGCCGTGATCCCCGGGATCACCTCGATCTCCACCTCCGGGTGCTTCTCCCCGAGTTCCAGGATCGGTCCCGCCATTCCGTAGATTCCTGCGTCTCCGCTGCAGATCATCACGACAGATCTTCCTTTTTCCGCCTCCGCAAAAGCCATCTCGCAGCGCTCGATCTCCCATTTCATGGGGGTCGTCAGAAATTCCTTATCTGGAAAGTACGGCTTCGCGAGATCCACATAGACCGTGTATCCCACGATCACATCGCAGGTGTTAAGCGCCTTTACGGCACGGAGCGTCATGGATTCATATTCTCCAGGTCCCATGCCGACCACTGTCAGCTTCTTCATATGTCCGTCCCCTTTCTGAATTCCGTGGAGAAGTCCGGCGCATAGAGTCTTGACTCCTCGTAACCGTTTGCCTCTCTCGTGCCGAATACATCACCGATAAAGATCATTGCCGTCTTCTTAATTCCGTTCTCCTCTGCGGACTTCGCCAGCGTAGAGACGGTGCAGCGGACGATCTTCTCCTCCGGCCATGTCGCCTTGTAAACGACAGCCGCGGGCGTTGTCTCTCCATAGCCGCCCGCAAGGAGCTCGCCTTGCAGCTTTTCTGTGAGTGAGGTGCTCAAGAACAGCACCATCGTCGCCTGATGCGCGGCCAAGCTGCGGATGGACTCACGCTCGGGTACCGGCGTGCGGCCCGCCGTGCGCGTGATGATGACCGTCTGGCTCACATTCGGCAGCGTGTATTCCGCCCGCAGCGCCGCCGCCGCGCCGCAGAACGAGCTGACGCCGGGGCAGACGTCAAAGTCGATGCCGCGCTCTGTGAGCGCGTCGAACTGCTCGCGCACCGCGCCGTAAATGCTCGGGTCGCCCGTGTGCAATCGCACGGTGGTCTTTCCCTCGCGCTCCGCCCGCTCGATGAGGGCGATGACCTCTTCAAGCGTCAGCTTCGCGCTGTCGTGAACCTCGCAGCCCGGTTTCGTGAGTGTAAGCAGCTCGGGATTCACCAGCGAACCCGCGTAGATCACCACATCTGCTTCGCCAAGGAGCCTTGCGCCCCGCAGCGTGATGAGATCCGGCGCGCCGCTTCCGGCGCCAACAAAATGTACCACGTTCAGCCCTCCCTGATCTGTTCGAGCAGTTCCTCCGCGCCTTCCGTTTCGCAGAGGAAACCGTATTCTTTCGAAAATAAGATTGCGCCGCTCTGGAGTTCGCCGCTCTTATAGCCGAGCATCGTGCCGATGCGCTGTCCCAGACGCACGAGGAAGGCATCCTTCAGCCCCTCTTCGTCCAGGATGCGCAGCGCGTCGTCGCAGGTGGCGCAGTGCAGAATTTCCTCCGTGCGTTCTGCGCGCAGGCCCAGCGCCGCGCTGTGCGAGGCGATGATCTCCATGCGGCAGTCGCCGAATTTCGAGTGCGTGTTCCACATGCCGCCCGCGAGCTTGACGAACTTACCAATGTGCCCGATGAGCAGCGCGCCGTGAAAACCGAATTCCTTGCAGAATTCCAGGCTGTCGCCGATGAAGTTCGACGTCAGCACCGCCGTCTTCGGGTCAAGCCCGATAAAATCGCGGATGTAGTCTGCGCCGTAGTTGCCGGGCGCAAGGAGGATGTAGTCCGCGCCGTTCTCGCGCCGCTGCCGCAGTTCCACGTGGATGGTGTCAAGCAATGCCTGCTCGCTCATCGGCTCGACGATGCCGGTCGTGCCCAGAATGGAGATGCCGCCCTCAATGCCGAGGCGCGGGTTAAAAGTCTTTTTCGCGAGCGCCTCGCCCTCCGGCGCGGAGATCGTCACGTCAATGCCGCCGTCGTATCCGACGAGCATGCAGACCTCGCGCACGTTCTCTTCGATCATTTTTCGCGGCACGGAGTTGATGGCCGCCGCTCCCACGGGCTGGTCAAGTCCCGGCTTCGTCACGCGGCCGACGCCCTCGCCGCCGTCGATGGTCACGCCGGGCGTGGCCGATTTTTTCACCGCGGCAAAAATGAGCGTACCGCGCGTCACGTCGGGGTCGTCACCGCTGTCCTTTCGGATGGCGCAGCGCACCTCGTCCGCGGACCGCTGAATGTCCAGCACGTCTAAATTGAGCTCGATGCCTTTCGGCGTTTGCAGGCGGATCGTCTCTTTCTTCCTGTCCGTCAGCAGCATCCACGCCGCGGCCTTAGCCGCTGCCGCAGCGCACGAGCCGGTTGTGTAGCCGAGGCGCAGGCGCTTACCGTCCTTTACGAGATATTCTTCCATCTTTTTACCGCCTGATCTGATAGAGCAGGGCGTTGCAGATGGCCGCGGCCACGTTGCTGCCGCCCTTGCGTCCGCGCGCGACGATGTACGGCGCGCGCGCCTTTTCGATGATGCGCTCCTTGCTCATCTCCACATTCACAAAGCCCACCGGCACGCCGATGATGAGCGCGGGGGCGGCTTTTTCCTCTTCCATCAGCTGCTCTAACGACAGCAGCGCCGTCGGTGCGTTGCCGATGGCGAAGATGCAGGGCTTTTCAAGCGCCGCCGCCTTTTCCATCGAGACGAACGCCCGCGTCACGCCGCGCGATCTCGCCTCCTGCGCGACGTCGGGGTCGGACATGAAGCAGTGCACCTCGCCGCCGAGGCTCGCGAGGATCGTCTTGTTGATGCCCGCCTTTGCCATCTGCGTGTCGGTGACAATGTCGCAGCCGCCTTTCAGCGCGGCGATACCCTCCTGCACCGCGTGGTCGGAAAACGTCAGATTGTCGGCATAGTCAAAATCTGCCGTCGTGTGGATGACACGCTTGATGACAAGCTCGTTTTCGGGGTCGAGCACGCGGTTTCCCAGCAGCTCCGTGATGATCTCGAAACTGCGCTGTTCAATTTCCATCGGCTTCATCGGCTCACTCATAGCGGTGTTTCTCCTTTCGGCAGGCTTCAACAAAGCGCACCGCGGCGCTCAGGTTTGCGTAAAAGTGGAAATGCGGATAGCCCGCGTAGAGCGTTTCGCCCGCATACGCGCAGCGCCAGCTTCTTCCGCTCGGCTTTTCCGCGAGGAAGTCCTCGCCCGGATTTTCCGCATCCCAGCGGTGGAACTCGTGCGCGGGGATCTGCTCGCCCGCGGCAAACAGCATCGAATCCCGCTGCGCCGTCAATGTCGCGTAGCCAAAGCGCGTCAGCTTCCCCGCGTCGAAGCAGCTGCCCGATAAAACACCCGCCATCGCATGTCCCGCGATGGACTGCGTCAGGTACATAAAGCCGCCGCACTCGGCGACACAGGGCAGTCCCCTTTCCACCGTCGCGCGGATAGAAGCGCGTATGGCGGCGTTTGCCTCCAACCGCTCCGCGTAGAGCTCGGGATAGCCGCCGCCGAGGTACAGGCCGTGCAGGTCTTCCGGCAAGCGTTCATCTGACAGCGGACTGAACGGCACAAGCTCCGCCCCTAAGCGGCGCAGGAGTTCCAGACTGTCTTCATAGTAAAAGCAAAATGCCCTGTCGCGCGCGACGCCGATGCGCACATGCTCGCCCGCCACCGGAATGTCCGGCGGCGTGAATGTAAGCGGCGGCGCGCTCTTCGCGATTTGCAGCAGCGCGTTCAAATCGATCGTCTCCTGCGCCTTAGCGGCGAGACGCTGCATCTTTTCTTTCAGATCATTCACCTCTGCCGCGGTGATGAGGCCAAGGTGACGACTCTCGAGCGAGCAGTCGGGCATTTGCGGCAGAAAGCCGCAGGCGCGCACGCCGAAGCGTTCTTCGATCGCCCGCGCAAGCGTCGGATAGCTCATCACCGTGCAGCCGTTCAGAATGACACCGCGGATGCGGTTTTCCGGCGCAAAGTGCAGAAAACCGTCGAGCACGGCCAGCACCGACAGTCCCGCGCCCTTCGCGTTCAGCACGAGCACGACGGGACTTTCCGTCCGCTGCGCGACCTCAAAGGTGCTCGCGCGCGAGGAATCAAGGCCGATGCCGTCGTAATAGCCCATCACGCCCTCGATGACCGTCACGTCCTTCCCTGCGCCGTTTTGCGCGAGGAGGAAGCGCAGCGTGTCGTCGTCAAAAAAGAAGGGGTCCAAATTGCTGCTCTTCGCGCCGATGATCTCGCGGTGGAACATGGGGTCAATGTAATCGGGACCGCACTTCGCCGCGGCGACAGAAATGCCGCCGTCGACAAGCGCCTGCAAGATCGCGCAGGTCACCGTCGTCTTGCCGCAGCCGCTGTTCGTTCCGGCAATGAGCAATCTCGGCGCTGCCCTCTGCATGGTCTCCCCTCCTTCTGCAATCTCTATAAAGCGTTTTTACTTGTATGCGCTACGGTACAAATTCCAATGTGCTGAAGCACTCGTCGTACTTCCCGCGCTCCAAGTGATAGAGCTGCGCAATGTAGTCGCTCATGAAGATCTCCTCCGGCGTGCCGATGCGGTCGATGCGGTCGCCCGCGACGCAGATGACTGTGTCCGAAATGCGCCGAGCCAGATCGAGCTCGTGGAGCGAGAGCAGCACGGTGAGGTCGTTTTCGCGCACCATGCGCTTGAGGACGGAGAGCAGTTCCAGTTTGTAGCGGATGTCCAGAAAGCTCGTCGGCTCGTCGAGCACGATAAGCTGCGGCTGCTGGCACAGGGCCCTTGCGAGCAGAATGCGCTGCCGCTGGCCGTCGCTGACGGCGGAAAACGGCGCGTCGGCGAACGCGAGCGCGTCCACCTGAGAAAGCGACTGCTCGACGATCTTCTTATCTTCGTCCCGCAGGACGCCGAGCCTTCCCGTGTAGGGATAGCGGCCCGAGCTGACCACATCGCGGCAGGTCATGAGCTCCGGTTCGACGCGCGCGGTCATCAAGATCGCCATGCGCCGCGCGACGTCGTTGCGGCTGCGTGAGCGCATCGTCTCGCCATCCAGATACACTGTGCCGGAAAGCTCCGGCAGCTGACCGATGACGGTTTTCAGGATCGTCGACTTGCCCGAGCCGTTCGGCCCGATCAGCGTAACGATCTTTCCCCTCTGCACGCAGAGGGACACATCCTCGATGAGGGACTTGCCGTGGTAGCCGACGGATAAATTCTTTGTCTCCAAATAGCCGCTCATTCCCGCCCCGCCTTTCTGCGCACCATCATGTAGATGACGACCGGCGCGCCGAACACCGCCGTGACCGAGCTGATGCTGACTTCCGTGGGCGCAAAGGCCGTGCGCGCGATGAGATCACACGCAAGGCAGAAGATGCCCCCGCCGAGGAAGCTCGCCGGGATCAGCAAAAGCGGCTCCGCCGTCTTGAAAAGCGCCTTCATCAGGTGCGGCAGCGCGATGCCGACAAACGAGATGGGGCCGGCGAAGGCCGTCACGCAGGCAGATAACACGCTGGAGAGCAGGATGAGCGCCGCGCGGAACGCCTTGATCGGCACGCCCATGTTGCGCGCGTAGACCTCGCCGAGCTGGTAGGCGCGGATCGGCTTGGAGAGGAAAAATGTCAAAATCAGCGCGATCCTGCACACCCAGGCCATCGTCGTCACGTTTTCCCACTTCATGCCGGAAAACGAGCCGTTCGACCAGTTGTGCAGGTTCACGATGTTTGAATCGTCCGCGAACGTGACGAGAAAATCCGTCAGCGCTGAGCAGATGTAGCCGATCATCACGCCGCAGACGACGAGAAGGCTCATCTGATTGACCCGCTGCGAAATGAGCAGGATGAGGCCCATCGAGAGCATCGCGCCGATGAACGCCGCGCCGATGAGCAGCGCTGACGATGATCTGACGCCGCGGCTGAGGAAAACGATCATCGCGATCGACACCGCGAGCTTCGCCCCCGACGAAATGCCCAGCACGAACGGCCCCGCGATGGGATTGTGGAAAAACGTTTGCAGAAGATACCCCGACACGGACAGTGCACCGCCTAAAATGAGCGCCGACGCCATGCGCGGCAATCTAATTTGCATAATGATCTGCTTTTGCGTCAGGTCATCCCCGCCGCCGAGCAGAATCTGTCCTATCTGAGACGCGGAGAGCTGCACGCTGCCCGCGAATAAATTCCAGATCAAAAAAACAGCCAAAAGGACGAGCAGCAGCAAAAAGCCGCACCACGTCCGTGTTTTCCGCTTCTGCTCCATGCCCGTCCCTCCTGTCTGTTTCAACTTTCCAGTCAAAAATTATTGCAGCTTTGTCAAAAAACGGAGCGGCGTATCCGCCCCGCTCAAAACGGTGTGGAGATCCACGACGAGGTCGCTCAATTCGAGCGATTCCTGATAAAAGTCCTTCGTCAGGCACCAGACGTTTCCGTCCTGCACGGCCTTAAAGTCGCCGAGCAGCGGTTCGAGCGATAAAAGCTCATCGATCGTCGTAAGCCCGCCGTCGATGATGCTGTTGTAGATGAGCACATCCGCGTCGTGCGCGCCGCTGTAAAATGCCTCCATCTGGATGGTGACGGTGGACTGGGCGTTCTCCTCTTCCGTGTTGTCAAAGGAGACGTATTCCCCGCCCGCCATGGCGATGGATTTAGCGACATAGTCCGTCGACTTTCGCACATTGACCGCGCCGTTGCTCGTCACATAGAAGAATGTGACGGTCTTTCCCGTGGGCGCAGCGCCCAGAATGCCTGAAACGCTGTCCATTTTCTCCTCAAACAGCGCCGCGGCCTCGTTCTCCTTGCCGATGAGCGCACCGTAGAGCTTGACCCACTCCATGCGGCCAAACGGCTCGCTCTCGTAGCTGGACATTTCCACGAGCACGGGGATGCCCAGCGTTTCAAACTGCTCGATGACCTCGGGCGAGTGGTAGATCATCGTGTTTTCAAGCACCAGATCGCAGCCCTGCGACAAGATAAGCTCGTAATCAGGCTCGGAGTATTTGCCCGCGTAAAGCATGTCACCCGCGCTCATGGCCTCCTTCGCCTGCTCGATATACCAGTCCGACTCCTTGCGTCCACTGAAGCGGATGCAGTCGACCGCGTCCAGCTGGGCAAAGCTGTCCATCGCCGCGCTGGCGACCAGATAAATTTCATCAAGCGGCTGCTGCAAAACTGTCACGCCCTCCGGCACGCCGCTGGGCACGGCCGCGCCCTCCGCCACGAGCAGGAATTCCTGATCCTGCCCGATGGTAATGCACTTGTACTCGTCACCCGCGTAGGAAACGGAAAACTGCGCGGCGTAGTCAAGCGGCATGGTCTTATCAAACGACAGAGCATCCCACGCGACCGCCGCGTCTTCGCCGTTCGAACCGTCCTGCGCTTTGTCCCCGCAGGCGCAGAGCGTCAGCACGGCCAACAGCGTGAGAAGCGCGCGCGGCAGGCGTCTCATCTGTTCACCTCGGCACTCGAGGCGTCGAACGTCAGCGTGTAGTCGATCTCGTGCGGCGTGCTCATGGCGGTGGGATCGCCGACCACGGCAAGCGGCGTATCCAGCGCGGCGACGGGGATCTCAAACGTCGAGCCGTTTTCGGTCGAGAGCACGTCGCAGCGCTCGCCGTCCACGAGCATATAGTCATAGTGGCTGCTGCTCCAGACGATGGTGGCGGTCATTTTGCCGTCCGCGACCGTCAGCGTACAGGGTGACTGGATGCTCGCCTTGCCGCTGCCGCCCTCAAGCGTCACGGCGATCGTGTAGGTGCCGTCGGGATGCTGTTCAGACACTCGTTTCCAGCAGTCGATGAGCATGTCGAACCCCTTCTGATTCTCCAGTCTGCCCACAGCTATCGCCTTCTTCCGACCATAGTCTGCCACGCTGCGTTTCGGCTGCTCAATGAAGTTGGGTATCAGTTGCACGTTCTTGCCGTCTCCGAAAGCGTGCATGTCGCCCTTCGTGAGGCAGATAACGGCGTCGGCGCTGCGCTTTGTGAGCCAGAACAACTGCTGGTACGGATTGAACGGACGCGCAAGATGCGACTCGTACACACGCTTTGCCTTCGTGCGACAGAACGGAAGAAGCAGTGCGCCGAGCGTTGTGGTGAAGAAGATGATATCGGGGTTGAGCTGCTTCACAGTCTTGTTGAGTCGGCTTGCAGCACGTGCGAGCGTCGCCAACCTACTTGCGAGTGTCGCAATGCGTCCGTGGCTTTTCGTGGCGAACGGCACGTCGAGTCTCACGAACCCTATGCTCTTGTCGAGACTATACAGCACGGGTCGCTCGTCCTTGTACACAGACACTATCGTCACATCGTGTCCGTACTTCGTTGAAAGCTCGTTAGCCTTCAGCGAGACAATGCGTTCTACGCCGCCGTTCTCGGCGAAATCCTCAACAATATATACTATCTTCATAATCTTATCGGCTTAATGTTTTGAACAAACGGCACGTCATTCGCAGACCGATTGTGTCTACGAGCAGCGCCTTCAGCGAGTCTTTCCACGTGGCGTAACCCCATATGGCAATGCGTTGAGGCTTCAGAAGTATGGTTTCTGTGCGGCGGAATGTGTATAGCTGCGCCGTCAGCATGTCCATGTACAGGCGGTGCCAGCGCCGTCTGCGCGTGTCGATACCCAGCTCTTTTACGAGTGTCAGCTGTGCTTCGAGCAGCGATGTCAGTCCGTTTGCCTTGTCCTTCGCCGCTATGCCCTCCGTATTGTAGTGGTAGATGTAACGTCCGTGGTTGACGGTAGCTATGCACGGGTGCTGCTTTATCAGTTCGATGTGCGTCAGCATATCCTCAAACTTCTTTCCAATCGGGAACCTTACGTTGTCGAACAGTTCGCGCTTGAATATCTTGTTGCACACCCAGCAATGCTCCGTACCCATGTAGGCGAGCCAGTCGAGCGCATCGTCGAAGACATGTTCGCCAGGACAGAACAGCGTTTCGTCGGGCAGCCCAGGCTTCTGCAGCATTGTGAATTCGATGATGTCATATTCGGCATGTTTGGCGAGCGCATCGAGCAGCGGCGCATACGTATCAGCCGCCACCTCGTCGTCGCTGTCCACGAACGTTACGTATCTGCCCACGGCATGTTGCAGTCCGAAGTTGCGTGCGTCGGAGAGTCCGCCGTTTGGTTTGTGAAAGCTGCGTATGTTGGCGTGCTTTGTCGCGTATTCGTCAGCTATTCGTCCGCTCTCGTCGGTCGAACCGTCGTCGACGAGCAGCAGTTCGCAGTCGCTGATGCGCTGCGCAAGCACGCTGTCTACGCATCGGCACAGCGAGTCTGCCACATTATATATAGGTATTATTATGCTCAGAGTCATGGATTACGTTTTTTCTGTTGCGTATTGAGATAAGGTTATCTTATTCCGGTTTTCAGTTTGACGATATTCTTAAGCGTGTGCCAGCGGAACGAAAGTTTCTGCCAAAGCGAGTAATTGCTTCCCTTGCCGTTGCACGATGTAGCCGCGTCGTGTCGGCGGAACAGCAGCAGTCGGTCGTCGATGAAGTGCAATGAACCGCAGAACGCTGCCACGTTGCCGATCCAGATGTCGTGCATCGGGATGTCGGTAGGGAAGGGCAGTGCCTTGCTCAGCACCTCACGCTTGAACGCCATGCAACAGCCCGTATAGCCATTGCGCCAGAGAAGATTCGAGAGCCGTCCGCGTCTTACGTGCATCAGCTGGAAGAGCGACTCGCTTGTTGTGTTCAGAAGGCTGTCCGTAACCCTCGCGTCGCTCACCACGCAGTCGCACATCTGCAGTTCCTCCACACATCTTCTCACCTTGCCCTCAAGCCATACGTCGTCCTGGTCTGCAAGAAAAATGTATTCGCCTTTGGCATTGCGCAGTGCCCACTCGAAGTTGAGCGTAGGCGAGTGGCGTTGCGGTCCGTCGACGATGCGTATTCGGCGGTCGTTGAAGCTGCGCACTATGTCTAAGGTTCCGTCCGTAGACCCGTCATCGCTCACCACCACTTCGTCCTCGGCTGAGAGTTGCTTGAGTATCGATGCCAACTGCTCGGCTATGTATCTTGCGCCGTTGTATGTAGCGATGCAAATAGAAATCATATACATCGTGAGTTAGTTGATGATGGCTATCTTGCACACAGTACCTTTGCTGCCGTCTTCTGTAGCTGTCTCCACCATGTAGATGCCGCTCGCCACGCGCTTGCCCTTCAGGTCGCATCCGTTCCAGCGGTACGAACCGCCAGTGCTTCTGCCTTGGTTGACGAGAGTGCCGTTGGTTGTGACAATCTTCACGTCGGCGTTATAGCTCAGTCCGACGATGGTTATGTCGCCCGTGTAGTCGGGCGTAACGGGGTTGGGGTAGGCATATACGTTGTCCTTGGTCATCTTCTCGTTCGGGGTGGTGGCATCGCTTTGATAAGAGCACAGACCTTTGTCGGTGGCAAAATATACTGTGCTTGAGTTAGGGTCGACAAGTACGTAGTGTACCGTGTTCGACAGCAGTGGCGAGTTGTCGGTGGTAAAGTGCTCGATCTGCGTGTTGCAGTCGTCGCTGATGAGGAACACTCCGTTAGACGTTGCTATCCACTTGCGGTTGCCGCCGTCGACGGCGATGCATCGTGTCTCTACGTTAGAGAGCAGATAGTCGGCGAGGTTCGTTCCGTCGTTGCGCGGCACCTTGTGTTGTGTCACCCAACCGCCACCATTCTTCACGTCGTTCGGCGTCATATACAGCGGTCCCGCCGATGTCGACAGCCAAATGTTTTTGTTCTTGTCCTCCGTTACATGAAACAGATAGTATGGCTTCAACGTAGTGTTGTCCTCGTTTGTGAATGTTGGTCCGCCTGCGTCGTACAGCTTGTTGTTCTTGTAGTCGTAGGCAAAGAGTTTCGTCTCCTCCCAGTAGCTGTTCACGAACCACATGTAGCCGTATGTCGGACTCAGAAACAGCTCCTTCACATCCCAAGCGTTGTCCTTCGTCAATCCGATGTTGTTCATCACGCTCCACTCGCCGTCCTTGCTGAGCATTTTCAGCGGATTTGTAATCTGACTGTTCAGCACCCACAGATTGCCCGTAGGGTCGTACTTCACGCCGGTTGCCATGACATAGTTCTTGCTCTTGTCGGCAGTAGCCGACTCGAGCGGACTATTGTCGCGGTTGTAGCACTTCACGAACTTGCCGTCCTGAAATTCGTACAGACCGCTCTTGGCGCCCACCATCACGTGACCCTCCTTCAGCGGGTCGAAGTCCATGCACAGATAGTCGACGTTCTTATGTCCGAGTTGTGCTTCTGTAGGTTGCTCGAAGTGGCTCCATGTAGTGCCGTCCCATACGTGCACGTCGCCAGGCAGATTGCCGTTTGTTTCCTGACTGAAAAGTCCGCCTACGGCATATATCTTTCCGTTGTGATTGTAGAGTCGGTAGAAGTTGTTCGATGCCGGACCTTCGGGCAGCACACCTTCTGTTTTGTATGTGCGTTTGCCATCGGCATCTACGGTGTAATACGTCAGTTTGCCGTCGGCAGTCTTTGTCCACCAGAGGTTTGTCTGTTTGTCTTGCACGTTTGTGCGATTCTCGCGCAGCGTCGTAAATCCGTCCTCGCGCACCCAGCGGCTCTTGTCGAGCAGGTTGTCAGTGAGCTTGCAGCGCAGGCGTCCGCGCTCCTTCGACTCGGCGTTGACTGCCACAGGATTTACACACACAGACATTTA
>ERZ773112.1692-NODE-1692-length-11915-cov-11.167538_pt1 | contig 11915 bp, 9 predicted proteins | sample MGYA00580566_ERZ773112 | MGnify/ENA primary metagenome ERZ773112 (study PRJEB29015, sample SAMEA2737842) | human gut metagenome | biome: human gut; feature: human-associated habitat; material: faeces | place: China | collected 2012 ... | reverse complement strand
TTTGGAGTTAGAGAAGCTTCGCTCTAAGGCATTCTCCACCATGATTGACCTCGCATGCTTCGACACAGCCGGCAGAAAACGCGGGAGAATAACGGCAGCGGCAGAGCATCACTGCTTTGCCGTTTTTGCATAGACCGGAGGGAAGAACATGAAGTGGCTGGCAGCGTCCGGCAAAAAAGGCATACAGGGCGAAAAACAGGTTGCCCGCCGGCTGCGGCGGCTGGATTCCCGACAGTACATCGTGCTGTCAGACCTGCTGCTTCCCTGCGGCAGCCGTCTGACACAGATCGACCACGTGGTGGTGTCCGTCTACGGCATTTTCGTGATCGAAACCAAGAATTATCACGGCACCATTTCCGGCAGCATCTGGAAAGAGTTCTGGGTGCAGGAGTGTCACGGCAGGCAGTATGACCTGCGGAATCCCTTTCGCCAGAATTATGCCCATGTGCAGGCACTTGCCAGTTTGCTGGGGCTGGAACGGGACTGTTTCTTTTCCGTTGTGGCGTTCGCAGATGATGCCGTCTTACAGGTGGTACAGCCGGAGGACAGTACAGAACAGCTGGTGCCTATTTCCAAGGTGTGCCGTGCCGTCCGTCGCCGGAAACAGCCCCTGCTGCTGTGGGACGATGTCCGCTATTACGCCGGCGTGATTTTGTGTGCCAGACGATGTCCGGTCTTGAGATGAAGCAGCGAATCGTTGCGGTTCGTGGGATGGGCTATCGTCTGGAAACGGGGGTGGCTCCATGAAGCAGCTTTGGCGCATAACAGAGCGATACTACCCCTGGCTATTGTTGCTGTTGGGCGTGGATTGCTTTTGTGCTATCATTCTTTGGATTTCTGACATTCAGGCATTTCAAACCTTGATTGGGTTAGTAGTTCTGACAAGCCTCCTTTTGTTTTCAGTGATTCTGTTTGTACTAAACAAGCGGGAGACTACCCGCCGAGAGCTGTTCCGGGATTTCCTCAGTGATCCTACCATCTGCAACGAGGAACGGCTGCTCAGTGCCATCAGCCGGGAAGAAGGAGAATCTATCCGGCTTCTGGCATCAGTTTTACAGGAACACAAAACTGAGAGTAACAGTATGGCAGATGCCCTACAGGACTATGAAGAATATGTGGAGGGCTGGGCACATGAAGCGAAAACGCCCTTATCGTTGTTGACCATGCTCCTGGATAATCGGAGCAACGAAATGTCTCCTCCCCTGCAAGCAAAACTGGATTATGTCCGCAGTCAGCTTCAGGAGGATGTCACTCAGATGTTATACTATGCCCGGTTAAAGAGCAGTACAAAGGATTATCAGTTTAAGGATATCAATTTGAATGACTGCTTGGGGGAAGTTCTGGAGGACTATGCCCCACTTCTGGAAGAAAAGCAGTTTGTAATTATCAATAAACTGCAATCTGAAACAGTCTATACAGACCGTAGAGGGCTTCAGTTTATGTTGGGACAGATCGTGAGCAATGCCATAAAATATAGCAGCGATAGTCCCATGCTAACAATCTCTATGATACATTCGGAGATCGCAGATGTCCTTTCAGTTGAGGATAATGGCATCGGTGTAAAAAAATATGATCTGCCGTATATTTTTCAAAAGGGCTTTACCGGGGATTCTACTGACAGCAGAAAGAAAGCTACCGGTATAGGGCTTTACCTGGTTAAGAAGATGGCTGACGATCTAAACCTTCGTCTGGAAGCTGCTTCCCCGTGGGAAAAGGGCTTTAAGATAGTCATCTTCTTTCCAAAATTGAAATCCAACGGAGGAAAATAATATAAGCAAAAAACGGGGCTGTAAAATAAGTCTCTGCTAAAGAAACGCTAGTTCCGACAAATGCTGGTTCTGGCGTTTCTTTACATTAATATATGTTTTTTGAAAATCGTCACTGTTTTATGTAAAAAGGGTACACTTAATAAGCTTGGATAGATTTCTTCTGTACGTCCATATTTTTTATATCTTACATGTTGTTTTCGTTTGAAAAGAAATTTACGTCCATTAGGGCATATAGGATTTCCGTTCTCATCTCTTATATAGTTTACAGCACGATAAGGATTCGTGTGATGTTTTTTATCTGCCGTTTCTTTTTTGTACATGGTAAATATCATTAAATTTTTCCATTAAAGGTACAAAGCATTCCATGCCTTGTCTTCCATAAAATCAATTCTACGTTAAAAACATACCGTCTAGACAGCTATTTTTTAAGCTATCATTTGAAAGACATATATAATATATAGGCTCAAATGGTGAAAGTGCCCATTTGGGCCTATTATTGTATGAATTCATACGTTACAACCAGAGCAAGATCCACCCGTGTATTACAGTATTGTCATTTTGACAATATTGTATTACTTACGAGTGGCAGACTTGATGGGGATTACGTCCCCATACCCACGTGAAAATATAATTGCAGGCAATTACATTTTAGCAGATACGCAAGCGTTTCTGAGTAAGCATCATAGACAACAAAATAAGAAAATTTTGATAAGGCATTCACCTGGATAGGTGAGTGTTTTTTTATTTTCAAATATTTAATTAACAGAAAAAATAAAAAAGTTTTCTTCAGGGGGCTGTAAAAATGCCTCTCAGCGTTTCGTATTAATGAAAGGGTATTTTTTGCAGGAAAAATAAAAAATTTTCATCAAGAGCCTGTATTTATGCCCTTCATCTTTTGAATATGTGTAAGGACATTTTTTGAGCCGGCATAAAAATGATTTTTACAACAATTAGAAACAGAAACGAGGTGAGAAAAGAATGAAATATGAATACATGAAGGAGTCAGAGCAGATGCTTCAATACTTCCAGTTTCCGAAGTTTTTGCTAAAACTGCGAATTTCTCAAACTGCAAAATATCTTTATATGATTTTGTACGACCGGGCGCGGATATCAAGAAAGAATAGCTGGATAGACAAGTATGGAAATGTTTATCTGATATTTCCAATAGATGAATTGTCTGTTCAAATCGGCAAATGCAAATCTTCTATAAAAACAGCATTGAAGGAATTAGATGATGAGGGATTATTGGTTCGCAGATCCGGTGGATTTTCAAAACCCAATCATTTATATGTAAAAATACCATCTGATGAGATTGGGCTACAGCCGGTTGAGAATAAGGCGGTTGAAAAGATGGCTTTGATGGAGTCGGAAAAGCAACCATCATCTGGTCGTAAAAATGGCTGTACAGGAGTCGGAAATGTGGCACCTAGTAAAGTAACTGAGAAATATAAAAGTAATAAATATTATGAAGTAAATTATTGCTATGGGAAAGGAGAGAGTTTGTGATGAGAGAAGAAGATACCGTATGTGTAGGTAGTGATGGTTTGCGATACTGCAAAGTCTGTGGGGAAGCGAAAGAAGCATTTTTCCCAGAGGGTGGCTTTATGGGGATGAAGAAACATTCCAGGCAATGTGCCTGTGACAGAAAAGCGTATGAAGAAGAACAAAAATATTTTAAAGACAAAGAGCACCGGGAATTAGTCAGCAGAAATACGAGCATCTGTTTTGACGAGAGCAGAATGGAAGAGTGGACATTTGAGAATGCAGATATGTCAGATGCAGTAATGCATAAGGCAAAAAGCTATGTTGATAACTGGGAGGAAATGAAAAGAAATCATATAGGCTGTTTGTTCTGGGGACCGGTTGGTACCGGGAAAAGTTATATTGCCGGGTGTATTGCCAATGAACTTCTTAAGCGGGAAGTAACGGTAAAGATGACAAATTTCAATACCATTATTGATAATATATTTCCACTGGCAGACAAAACGGAATATATCAATGCATTGGCTTCTTACCAGCTTTTGATTATTGATGATCTTGGAGTGGAACGAAATTCAGAATATGCGTTAGGAATTATTTTTAGCGTCATAGATCGAAGAATCCGTTCAGGACGACCTTTGATCATTACGACCAATCTTCCGCTGAAAGAAATAAAAAACGAGACCATGTTAGATAAAAGACGTATCTATGACCGTATTTTAGAAATGTGTGCACCAATGTATGTTGGAGGCACAAGTAAACGAGAAGCAATTGCAAGTATGAAAATGGAGAAAGCGAAAACGTTGTTGAATACAAAGGATGATCGTGTGTATTGCGGATAGAAGTGAATGATACGCACGTTGAACAATAAGGAAAGGATTTTATGAACAAACAATATGTTGCAATATGTGAAAAAGTGGCTCTTACAATTGAAGAGGCAGCAGAATACAGTAATATCGGACAAAACAGAATAAGTAGTCTTTTGAAAGAACCGAGATGTCCGTTTGTGCTTTACGTAGGTACGAAAAAACTTGTAAAGAGAAAAGAATTTGAAAAATTCATTTCGGAAAGTGTGGAAATATAAATGAATGACAGAAGATGAGATGAAAATGAATATTCACAAAAATAAGATGCTATGGTATAATACAAGGTACTGTATTAGGGCTTCTTATGAGAGGCGCTGAAATATGGGAAAAGATTTAAAAGGCAAAGAACTTGGCAAGGGAATAACCCAGGAAAGTACGGGATTATACTCAGCCAGATTTGTAGATCGGTTTGGAAAGAGAAAACATAAACGATTCAAAAAGCTGCAAGAGTGCAGAGCATGGATTGCTGATGCGACTTATGTGGATGAACATAGTGATATTTCAATGCCATCAGATATGCTGGTCGATCAATGGTTTGATTATTGGATTGGGATAAAAAAGAAAACAGTCCGTTCAAATACTGTTCGCAATTATACGGAGAGATATATTAAAAATATTAAACCGGTAATTGGGAAGATGACACTATCAGACGTGAAACCACTTCACTGTCAGAAAATATTTTATGATATGGCAGATCAGGAGTATCGTACATCTACAATTTATCAGGCAAGAATTGCATTATACAACATGTTTGAGTATGCAAAAGAAAATGAAGTCCTGTGTGGCAATCCCTGCAAAAAATCTGTGAAAAGTGATATGGGAAAGCCATCTGAGAAGAAGGATGCTTTAACAAGAGACATACAAAAAATATTTTTACAATACGCAGAAGGTCAAAGCTATGAAAATCAGTATCGTTTTATACTACAAACCGGATTGCGAACAGGCGAATTGGTAGGATTGAAATCTAAGGATTTATAGGAGGAATATAGAAAGATGAAACTTGGAATCGTAGGATTACCGAACGTAGGAAAAAGTACACTGTTTAACTCACTGACAAAGGCCGGTGCAGAATCTGCAAACTATCCATTCTGTACAATTGACCCGAATGTCGGTGTTGTAACAGTTCCGGATAAGAGACTGGATGTGCTTGGAGAGATGTATCATACAAAGAAGATCATTCCAGCAGCAATTGAGTTTGTTGATATTGCAGGACTTGTGAAGGGAGCATCCAAAGGAGAAGGACTTGGAAACCAGTTCCTTGCCAATATCCGTGAGGTTGATGCAATCGTACATGTTGTAAGATGCTTCGAGAATACGAATATTGTGCATGTAGACGGAAGTATTGATCCGCTGCGTGACATTGAGACAATCAATCTTGAGCTGATTTTCTCAGATCTTGAGGTTCTTGAAAGAAGAATCTCCAAGACAGTGAAGCTTTCTAGAAATGATAAGATGGCGGCGAAAGAGCTGGATCTTCAGAACCGTTTGAAAGCACATCTGGAAGAGAATAAGATGGCAAAGAGCTTCGTGACAGAGGATGAGGATGAGCAGGCATGGCTTGCCGAGTACAACCTTCTGACAGCAAAACCTGTAATCTTTGCAGCAAATGTATCTGAGGATGATCTTGCTGATGATGGTGTGAACAATGAAGGTGTTAAAGCTGTTCGTGAGTATGCAAAAGAGGAAGACTGCGAAGTGTTCGTAGTATGTGCAGAAATTGAAGAAGAAATTTCTCAGTTAGATGATGATGAGAAGTCCATGTTCCTTGAAGACCTTGGATTAGAAGAATCCGGACTTGAGAAGCTGATCAAGGCAAGCTATCATCTTCTTGGACTGATCAGTTATCTGACAGCAGGGGAGCCGGAAGTTCGTGCATGGACAATCAAGAAGGGAACAAAGGCACCACAGGCAGCTGGTAAGATTCATACAGACTTTGAACGTGGATTTATCCGTGCGGAAGTAGTAAGTTATGATGATCTGATGGCATGTGGAACTCATGCGGCAGCGAAAGAAAAAGGATTGGTTCGTTTGGAAGGAAAAGACTATGTCGTTCAGGACGGAGATATCATGCTGTTCAGATTTAATGTTTAACAGATATAGGGAATATGCTTGAAAACCGGTTAGATTCATTGTTTTCTAATTGGAAAAGCAGTAAAAACAGGAATCAGGGACAACTGGATTTGTTCCTGATTTCTGTGGATATGAAAGGAAATAACATAATATGCATTATAATATCAGCTTTCCGAATTTAGGGATTTATCTGGATCATGTAGGAAAAAGCATCAGCATCTTTGGCTTTTCAATTGCTTACTACGGCATGATTATCGGTGCAGCAATTTTGATTGGATTTTTGATTGCCACAGTGGAAGCAAAAAGAACAGGACAAAATCCGGAAGACTACCTGGATATGGGAATTGTCGGAGTAATTGCAGGAATTGCAGGCGCAAGAATCTATTATGTGATTTTCTCCTGGGATTTATATAAAGATAATCTTTTGTCTATCTTTAATCTCAGAGAAGGTGGTCTGGCAATTTATGGTGGCGTGATCGGAGCAGTGATCGCAGTTTTTGTGATGGCTGCTGTTAAGAAAAAATCACCATTTCAGATTTTGGATACAATCGCACTGGCACTTCTGAATGGTCAGATGCTTGGACGTTGGGGGAATTTCTTTAACAGGGAAGCATTTGGAGAATATACGGATTGTCTGTTTGCGATGAGGCTTCCGGTTGATGCAGTAAGGCCGGAAGATATCACAGAACTTATGCGTGAGAATATGCAGAGAATTGATGGAGTCAGTTATATCCAGGTACATCCGACATTTTTGTATGAATCATTATGGTGTGCCGGACTGCTTATTATATTGTTTCTGTATAGGAAACATAAGAAATATGAAGGTGAGCTCTTTCTTATGTACCTGTTTGGTTATGGGGCAGGACGCGTGTGGATCGAGAGGCTTAGAACGGATCAGCTTGTTCTTCCGGGAATCGGATTTCCGGTGTCAGAACTTCTGGCAGGTTGTCTGGTGATTGTAACAGGAATTATGCTGATCTATTGCAGAAGACATTGCAGAAAAAGAAACGAGAAGAAAAAAGTGGATCAGTACGAGCCGGTGCCAACAAAGATTAAAGGGAAAAAACCACCGAAGTGGGATGACCGGTTGTTTAAGAATAGATAGAATAATAAGAAAAAAGTATAGTGATTCATAAGTCAGAAGAGTTAATGTTCAACAGAAAGTACTCTTCTGGCTTTTTCTTTTTCTGCCTGATTTAGTTAATAATCCCCAATAATAGCACTGATAACTATTCTCAAAATCATACTCTGTACACGAAAATATACAAAAGAGGATATTTATAACTCTAGACTTTTGTGACTTTTGGAGATATAATGAAACTACATGTGAATTAATTATACTTAACTCAGTGTAAAACCTATGTAACACCTAAGGAGGAATAAAAATGGCAAGAAAAATGAAGACCATGGACGGTAATCAGGCAGCAGCTCACGTTTCTTATGCATATACAGAAGTAGCAGCTATCTACCCGATTACGCCTTCATCCGTTATGCCGGAGCATATCGATGAGTGGGCTACTGAAGGAAGGGAGAACATTTTCGGACAGACTGTACAGGTTACAGAGATGCAGTCCGAGGCCGGAGCAGCAGGTGCTGTTCACGGATCATTAGCAGCAGGTGCTCTTACAACAACATTTACTGCTTCTCAGGGACTCCTTCTTATGATTCCTAACTTATATAAGGTTGCTGGTGAGCAGCTTCCGGGAGTATTCAACGTATCTGCCCGTGCACTTGCAAGCCACGCACTGTCAATTTTTGGAGATCATTCTGACGTTTATGCCTGTCGTCAGACAGGAGCAGCTATGCTCTGTGAATCCAGCGTACAGGAAGTAATGGACCTTACTCCGGTTGCTCATTGTGCAGCACTTGAAGGAAAGATTCCATTCATCAACTTCTTTGATGGATTCAGAACATCACACGAGATTCAGAAAATCGAGACATGGGATTATGAAGATCTGAAAGACATGGTAAGCATGGAAGCAATCGACGAGTTCCGCGCACATGCACTTAACCCGAACCACCCATGCCAGAGAGGTTCAGCTCAGAACCCGGATATCTTCTTCCAGGCTAGAGAGGCTTGTAACCCATTCTATGATGCACTTCCGGGAATCGTTCAGAAGTACATGGATAAGGTTAATGAGAAGATCGGAACAGACTACAAACTGTTCAACTACTATGGAGCAGCAGATGCAGAGCACGTGATCGTAGCTATGGGATCTGTTTGTGACACAATCGAGGAGACAATCGATTACCTGACAGCTGCAGGAGAGAAAGTCGGAGTTGTTAAAGTTCGTCTTTACAGACCATTCAGCGCAGAAGCTCTGATCGATGCTATCCCGGATACAGTTAAGAAGATTTCTGTTCTTGACAGAACAAAAGAGCCAGGAGCACTTGGCGAGCCACTGTACCTGGATGTTGTTGCAGCACTTAAAGGATCTAAGTTCGATGCAGTTCCAGTTTACACAGGACGTTATGGACTTGGTTCTAAAGATACAACACCTGCTCAGATCGTTGCTGTATACCACAACGATGAGAAAGCTAAATTCACAATCGGTATTGAAGATGATGTTACACATCTTTCACTTGATGCTGGTAAGCCACTTGTTACAACACCAGAAGGAACAATCAACTGTAAGTTCTGGGGACTTGGAGCAGATGGTACTGTTGGAGCAAACAAGAACTCCATCAAGATTATTGGTGATAACACAGACATGTATGCACAGGCTTACTTTGATTATGACTCTAAGAAGTCCGGTGGTGTTACAATGTCTCACCTTCGTTTCGGTAAGAAACCGATTAAATCAACATACCTGATCCATCAGGCTAACTTTGTTGCATGTCATAACCCGTCTTATGTTAACAAATACAATATGGTTCAGGAACTTGTTGATGGAGGAACATTCCTTCTGAACTGCCCATGGGATATGGAAGGACTTGAGGAGCATCTTCCAGGACAGGTAAAAGCTTATATCGCTAACCACGGAATTAAATTCTACACAATCGATGGTATCAAGATTGGTAAAGAGATTGGACTTGGCGGACGTATCAATACAGTTCTTCAGTCTGCATTCTTCAAACTTGCAGCTATCATTCCGGAAGAAGAGGCTATTGACCTTATGAAAGCAGCTGCTAAGGCTACTTACGGAAGAAAAGGTGACAAGATCGTACAGATGAACTACGATGCAATCGACGCAGGTGCTAAACAGGTTGTAGAAGTAGAAGTTCCAGAAAGCTGGAAAGATGCAGCTGATGAAGGACTTGCTACACCACACATCGCAGACGGCGGAAGAACTGATGCAATTGCATTTGCTAAGAATATCCAGGCAAAAGTTAACGCTCAGGAAGGAAATACACTCCCTGTATCTGCATTCAATGATTATGTTGATGGATCTACACCGTCAGGAACATCTGCATATGAGAAACGTGGTATCGCAGTAGATATTCCGGTTTGGAATCCAAATCAGTGTATCCAGTGTAACCGTTGTGCATATGTATGTCCGCACGCAGTTATCCGTCCGGTAGCTCTGACAGAGGAAGAAGTTGCTCAGGCTCCAGAAGGACTTAAGACACTTGATATGATCGGAATGCCGGGAATGAAGTTCACAATGACAGTATCCGCTTACGACTGTACAGGATGTGGATCTTGTGTGAATGTCTGCCCAGGCAAGAAGAATAAAGAGACAGGCGAAGTTGAGAAGGCTCTTACAATGGCTAACATGGAAGCTAATGCAGGAGAGCAGACATTCTTCGACTTTGGTAGAGAGATTCCGGTTAAACCAGAAGTTGTTGCTAAATTCAAAGAGACAACAGTTAAGGGAAGCCAGTTCAAACAGCCACTCCTTGAGTTCTCAGGAGCTTGTGCAGGATGTGGTGAGACACCATACGCTAAGCTGATCACACAGCTGTTTGGCGATAGAATGTATATTGCAAATGCAACAGGATGTTCTTCTATCTGGGGTAACTCTTCACCGTCTACACCTTACACAGTAACACCAGAAGGTAAAGGACCTGCATGGAGCAACTCCCTGTTTGAAGACAACGCTGAGTTTGGATACGGTATGCTGCTTGCACAGAATACAATCAGAGACAGACTGAAAGCAAAAGTTGAGAAGATTGCAGAGAAGACTACAGATGAGGCAGTTAAGGCTGCAGCAGCTGAGTATCTTGAGACATATACAGTAGGCGCTACAAATGGAACAGCTACAGACAAACTTGTTGCAGCTCTTGAAGCACTCGATTGCGATTGCGAAGAGAGAGCAGAAGTTCTGAAGAACAAAGATTTCCTTGCTAAGAAATCCCAGTGGATCTTCGGAGGAGACGGATGGGCTTACGATATCGGATACGGCGGAGTTGACCACGTTCTTGCAAGCAAGAAAGATATCAACATTATGGTATTCGATACAGAGGTTTACTCCAACACAGGTGGACAGTCCTCTAAGGCTACTAAGACTGGTGCTACAGCTCAGTTCGCAGCAGGCGGAAAAGAGACGAAGAAGAAAGACCTTGCAAGCATGGCTATGAGCTATGGATATGTATACGTTGCACAGATCGCTATGGGTGGAGACTTCAACCAGACTGTAAAAGCAATTGCAGAGGCTGAGGCTTATCCGGGACCATCTCTGATCATCGCATACGCTCCATGTATCAACCATGGTATCAAGAAGGGTATGAGCAAAGCTCAGACAGAGGAACAGCTGGCAGTAGAGTGTGGATACTGGAATAACTTCCGTTACAACCCGGCTGCAGAGGGAGACAAGTTCTCACTTGACAGTAAGGCTCCGAAGGCAGAAGGATACCAGGACTTCCTGAATGGTGAAGTACGTTACAACGCACTGAAGAGAGCTAACCCGGCTAAGGCTGACAAGCTCTTCGCTCTCAATGAGCAGGAAGCTATGGAGAGATACGATTACCTGAACAAACTGGTAACTGTATACGCTGCAGAAAAGGAAGATAAATAAGGATATTTCATGAGTGAATGAGATATGAAAAGAGGAGATCTCCGTAAGGGGATCTCCTTTTGCGTGAAAAAATGATGGTAAGTTGACCTGTTTCGCAATTTTTGATTACAGTGGTGCGCGAAGATATTTCTTCGGTGTCATTCCTTTATATTTTTTAAATGTTTTGATAAAGTAGCTTACATCGTTAAATCCACAGCTAAGTCCAATGTCTGCGATTGATTCATTCGAAGTAACGAGCTTGAAACAAGCTTGTTCTATTCTATAGTAATTCAGATAGTCAACAGGAGTTCTATGGGTCATATCTTTAAAGTAGCGACAGAAATATTTTGAATTCATACCGGCGGCCTGAGCCAGATCTTCCAGTGTGATACAGTCAGCATAATTGTTTTCAATCACTTCAAGAGCTTTCTTTAAATGTTCTATTTTTCGGCTATCCTTTTGACTGATGATTCGAACGTTTTCATACAATTTATTTTCCAAAATATAGCCTAAGAATTCGTACAGAGTACCAATCACCATAAGCTCGTGCCCCTCGGTACGCTTTTTGATATGTTCAAACATCATGGAGGTGATATGCTCTAAATTCTTTACAGGTGCTTTGATAAGGGAAGGGATAGTCAGAGTGTCACTTCCAATCTTCTTAAGCAGACGTTCGCTGGCATGATTTACTGCCATGAGCGATTCAAGGTTAAAAACAAGGCATTCATAGACACAATCTTTAGGAGTTCCGCCATGAAGAAGCCCTCCTTTTATAAAAATAAGGTCTCCGGCTT
>ERZ773112.1688-NODE-1688-length-11928-cov-129.784048_pt1 | contig 11928 bp, 9 predicted proteins | sample MGYA00580566_ERZ773112 | MGnify/ENA primary metagenome ERZ773112 (study PRJEB29015, sample SAMEA2737842) | human gut metagenome | biome: human gut; feature: human-associated habitat; material: faeces | place: China | collected 2012 ... | reverse complement strand
AAACAGAGCAGGTTTCGTAACCGATATGCGGCAGCAGCGCCGTAACAATGCCCACGCTCTTATCCAGCCATTCCGCGCATTGGGCACGGTTAGCCTTAATTCCGTCTACGCAGCGGGTACGCAGTGTATTGACAGCGTTGGTCAGAAAACGCAAGGAATTGAAAATATTATAGGCCATAACAGGCTCCATAACATTAAGCTGGAACTGGCCATTTTCTACGCCGAAGGCCACAGCCAAATCGTTGGCAATTACCTGATAGCAGGTCTGGTCCACTACCTCGGGGATAACGGGGTTAACTTTACCCGGCATGATAGAGGAACCGGGCTGACGCGGCGGCAACGTAATTTCGCAGAAGCCTGCCCTCGGACCGGAAGCCATCAGACGCAGGTCATTGGAAATTTTAATCAAGGAAAGCGCCGATGTTTTCAAACTGGAGGATAAATCGGTGAAGATATCCGTGTTACTGGTAGCATCAACAAGATTGTCCGCGGTAGTGAAGCTCTCTCCGGTAACCAGCGTAAGCTGCTCGCAAACCTCTTTGATATATTCGGGATCGGCATTCAGGCCGGTGCCGACTGCTGTTGCGCCCATATTCATGGTGTGCAGCAGCTCACAGCTGCGGCGAATGTAGTTACTGCGTCTGCGCATGGAGGAAGCAAAGGCTTTGAACTCCAGGCCTAAGGTAATAGGCACAGCGTCCTGCAGATGCGTACGGCCTATTTTCAGTACATCCTTGAATTCCTCGCCTTTCTTATCAAAGGAATCCGCCAGGTTTTCCAAGGCAATAATAAGCTGTTCGGCGCGCATCAGAGCGCAGACACGGATGGATGTAGGAATAACATCGTTAGTGGACTGCGACATATTAGCATGGTTATTAGGGCTGATATAATTATAATCGCCGCGCGGACGACCGAGAATTTCCAAAGCACGGTTACAGATTACTTCGTTCGTATTCATATTGAAGGATGTTCCGGCACCGCCCTGAATCGGATCGGTCGGGAACTGGTCGTTCAGCTTGCCGCTGATGATATCATCGCAGGCCTGAACCATAGCATTGCCGATTTTTTCATCCAAAAGACCGATTTTCATATTGGCCAAGGCCGCAGCCTTTTTTACCATGCCCAAGGCTTTGATAAAAAGCGGGTCGGCAGTGTAGCCTGTAATCTGGAAGTTTTCCATGGCACGCATGGTCTGTACACCATAATATGCATTATCAGGAATTTCTAATTCACCTAAAAAGTCGTGTTCTTTACGCATAATACATTTGCCTCCTTCTCCAAAAGCGTGTAAAAGCTGCTTTTAATCGAAATCTGTATTATGTATACATAATACATTTAAGCCACCATTCTGTCAAGCATATTATTGCGAATTTTGAGAAATTTACTTACAAAAAAGAACTGCCTTAAGACGCTAAGCTTAAGGCAGCTCAAAATAATCTGCTTTAGATAAAATCTACCACACCATTCTCCAGATGGTACATGGCACCGATAACGCGCAAGCCTTCCTGATGCTCAACCTTTTGAATCTCCAGGCTTGCTTCGATTTCCGCTTCACAGCTTTTGACATTCAGGCAGGCTGCCTTATACGGGTCGCACTCGTCGCCAATCGCTGCTTTAATTTTATCCGTAATAAATTTGATATAGCCCTCTGGATCATGATTGATTGCAGCATGCACCGCACCGCAATGCGTATGCCCCATAACAACAATCAACGGTGCGCCCAGATGACTGGCAGCGTATTCAATACTGCCCAGCTGATGCTCATCAATCACATTACCGGCAATACGGATAACAAACAGCTCGCCGATGCCTGTCATAAAAATATTCTCCGGAATCACACGGGAATCAGAGCAGGTAATAATAATCGCATAAGGCTTCTGACCGTTAACCAAGGTATCTGTTCTCTTTGCCTGCGAAATATCCTCGCTGTTGACCTTGGCATCAATATATCTGGCGTTGCCTGCTTTTAATTTTTCTAAGGCCTTTGCCGGTGTTGTTGTTATATGCTTAATCATAAAATCGCCCCTCTTAGAACATACTTTGCAAAAAAATCATTCGGTAATCGCTATCTTGATAACTCCGTCTAATCTGTTTTCGAAAATGCGGTAAGCTTCCTCGATATCCGCCAGCTTGAAGCGATGTGTAATCAGCGGCGTGGTATCAATTTTGCCTTCTTCAATCAGGCGCAGAATCTCCGCACAGTCGCAGCCATCCACGCCACCGGTTTTGAAAATAAGATTCTTGCCGTACATATCGGGCAAAGGCAGGCTCTGTGCTTCATCGTAGAGCGCTACGACAGTTACGATAGCGTTCGGGCGAGCGCATTTCCATGCCAATTGGAAGGTATCGCGGCCGCCGGCAACCTCCAGCACAACGTCCGCACCGCCATGGTCAGAATGCTCTTTAACAAACGCTTCGCATTCCTCAGGCTCGCAAAGCAGTACATCGGGATAATGCTTTCTGACAAACTCCGCTCTGGCCGCATCCTTCTCGCAGATGATGATGCGCTTTGGCTGCTTCAGCATAACGCACAGCAGGGTACAGATACCCGTCGGACCTGCACCGATAATCAGCACGGTATCCTCCTCGGTGATTTCCGAAATACGTGTTGCCCAAAAGCCGGTAGCAAGAATATCGCCTACAAAAAGCGCCTGTTCATCGGTAACGCTGTTGGGAATTTTGTTCAACCCCTGGTCAGCATAGGGCACGCGCACAAATTCTGCTTGTCCGCCATCAATGCGGCAGCCAAGCGCCCAGCCGCCATGAGGATCGGTGCAGTTGTTGACAAAACCCTTCTTGCAGAAGAAACATTCACCACAGAACGTTTCCACATTTACCGTCACGCGGTCACCGGGCTTCACGGTTTTTACGTCAGCGCCGACCGCTTCCACCACGCCAACCATTTCATGGCCCACGGTAATTCCCGGCACAGCACGAGGTACCGAGCCATGCTTAATATGCAAATCACTGGTGCAGATGCTTCCCAGCGTTACGCGCACAATAGCATCACGCGCAGACACAAGCTGCGGCTTGGCCTTTTCCTGCAGAGCAAACTTACCATGTTCAATATAAGTTAATGCTTTCATAAATTTGCAGACCTTCTTTCTCTATTTTTTGCTTCACTGAAGCTCATATCGCTTCACTCATTATATCATAATATTGACGCTGTGGATAATGACATAAGCAACATGTCACGCAATACTATCTTCTCTGTTAAATTCAATAAGCTTTCTGAATAAAGAAATCACAACTTTTTCGCTGATAAAAATGCCGGAATGTGTTAAAATATTAGTTAGATTTTTTAGGAGGCTTTATCCATAATGCATCAATATCTCTTTTTTATCGGCGATTTTCCCATACGCATGTATGGTCTGATGCTCTGTACAGCAATATTTTTAGCTACCGGCACTGCCTACTTTTTGGCTAAGCAGGACGGACGTTGGCACGAGCATATTTTAGACATCGGCATCTACGGCGGCTTTGCAGGCCTCATCGGCGGCAGGCTGTGGGATGTTTTCTTCTTCGACTGGGATTACTACAGCCATCATCTGTTGGAAATCCCCTTCGTCTGGCAGGGTGGCATGGCCGTGCAAGGCGGTATGCTGGCAGGCATTGCTGCCGGCATTGTTTACTGCAAGCTGCATGACATCGACTGGGTAGCTCTGGCGGATATCATTTCGCCTTCTCTGCTTATCGGCCAATCCATCGGACGCATGGCCAACCTGCTCAACGGCGATGCCTTCGGCACACCTACCAGCGGCAGCTTCGGTATTCTGTACCCGGAAGGCACGCTAGCCTACAAAACCTACGGCCCTGTACCCCTGTGGCCGGCAGAGGTTTGGGAAGGTCAGCTGGACATCGTCATTTTTGCCCTGCTGCTGTTGTTCCGCACCACCAAGCATGCGCGCGGTCAGGCTTTATGCATGTACGCTATGCTTTATTCCGTAGTCCGCTTCTTTTTGGAAATGCTGCGCGGTGACTACGCCGAGCCCTGGATGTTCGGACTGAAGTCCGCTCAGGCAACCAGCTTAGGCTTCTTCCTCGTCGCCCTTGGCTTCTTCATTTACTGCGGCTGGCTGGAAAAACATCAGCCTGCTGCCAAAGAAAAAGCTGTCGGTAAAAAATCTAAAAAATAATTGCAAAAAAGTGTTGACAAGAAGCGTACTTTTCGCTATAATATCATTGTTGCTTGAAACAACAGCAACGCTGATGTGACTCTGTAGCTCAGTTGGATAGAGCGTTTGACTACGAATCAAAAGGTCGCAGGTTCGAATCCTGCCAGGGCCACCACTTGAAAATGAACTCTGTAACTTCGGTTACAGAGTTTTTTGTTTTTGCGGATAAAATATATTCTTCCGCTAACCGGTACTCCCCCGCTTGTTAGCACCACCATTCAGTCTTATAATAATGATATATAATCAAAACCGTGAGGTAACTTTATGAACGTAAAATATTCTAAAATAGCCTGCATCATCCTGGCGTCCGGCGTAGGCCGCCGCTTCGGTGGCAACAAGCTGCTGACAGCCATCGACGGAGCGCCCATGCTGCAGCACATCCTTGATATCAGCCAAGGACTTTTCCCCAAGCGCATCGTTGTAACACGCCATAAGGATGTTGCGGATATATGCGCGCAGCAGCAAATCTCCTGCCTGCTCCACGACAAGCCCTATCTGAGCGACACCGTGCGCCTGGGCACATCATATATACAGCAGCTGCTGCCACAGACCGAGGGCCTGCTTTTTGCCGTTGCCGACCAGCCGTTATTGCAGCAGGCTTCGCTCATCCGCCTCGCCGAAAGCTTTTTAGCACAACCGCAAAAAATTCATCGCCTGTATTACGAAGAAACTCCCGGCAATCCCATTATCTTCCCTTCAAAATTTGCCAACGAACTGCAACAGCTGCCGCAGGACAAAGGCGGTTCCGTACTGACAAAAAAATATCCTGAACTGGTAGTAAAAGTACCGGTTCAGGATATCAACGAGCTGCTGGATATAGATACACAGCAGGATAAAACTAAGCTTGAGCGTCTTCGCCCCTATTCAGAATAATATTCAGCAGAATTGCTACAAAGGCTGCCGGAACGATACCGGATTCACCGAACATCATGCGCATAGCCTCCGGGCAGTGTGCCAGGATGCCGGGTGTAGCGCCCATGCCGTAGCCAACACCTAAAGCAACGGAAATAATCGTCAGGCTGCGCGGGTTAAGCTTCTCTTTAGTAACCAGCTGAATACCGCTGACAACAATCGAGGAGAACATCATTACGGCAGCGCCGCCCAGAACGGATTGCGGCATAATGGAAACCAAAGCGCCCAGCTTGGGAATCAGGCCGCAGAGAATCAAAAATACCGCACCGGTTGCCAAAGCAAAACGGTTAACAATCTTCGTCATAGCAACCAGACCTACATTCTGGGAGAAGGAAGTATTAGGCAGTACGCCGAAAACAGCAGCGATAGCAGAGCCAATGCCGTCACAAATAACGCCGCCGGACAATTCCTTGTCCGTAGCTTCACGGTTCAGACCGCTTTCGACAACGGCGGAAATATCACCGACAGTTTCAACTGCGGTAACAACAAACATAATCAATACCGGCATAATAGCACGCATATCGAACACAATATCAACCGGCATAAGCTGAGGCACAGCGAACCAGGATGCGTTCGCTACCTTGTCCCAATGCAGTACCCATGACTTGGTGTATTCTACTCCGTCAGGCGTAACTGCGGTTGTAGGCAGCACAAAGCCCATGAAAATCGCAGCGATATAGCCTGCAATAATACCAAGCAGAATGGAAGAAGAGCTTAAAAAGCCCTTAGTGCCATGCTTGAAGAAAAGAATAACACAAAGTACAAACAAGCCAAGCAGCAGGTTTTCGATAGAACCGAAGTCCTTAGTCTTAAAGCCGCCGCCAAAGGAATTGATACCTACGGAAATCAGCGACAGACCGATAGACAGTACAACAGTGCCGCAGACAACAGGCGGGAAGAAGCGACGGATGCGCTTGAGCACCAGACCGAGCACCGCTTCAAAAACGCCACCGATAATCGAGGCACCCATAATAGCGCCATAGGCGACAACACCACTGCCCAAGGTTGCAACGATACCGGCAAATACACCGATAAAGCCGGAGCTTGTACCCATGATAATAGGCACCTTGCCACCGCAGGGACCAACGGAATATAATTGCAGCAATGTTACCAGACCTGCAACAATCATCGCATTCTGAATCAAAACAACCTGCAGCTGTTCAAAACCGGCACCGCCGACAATACCGCAGGCACCGCCAATAATCAGAACCGGTGTAAGATTGCCGACAAACATAGCCAAAACATGCTGCAGACCTAAAGGAATAGCCGAGCTCAAAGACAGCTTGCCCTCAAACTTATAGGCTTCCTCAGACAGTTTAACAAACTTAGACATATAAGCACCCCTTCATTTTTTCATGCATATATTTTATCGCATATCAGGCAATATTGTAAAGAAAATTACAGAGAAAATCCGTATAAATTTTATCAGATAGCCTTTTTTGTTCGCAATTCAAAAGAGAAATTAAAAAATGAGCACCGACGGCGTACTTTTGCTACGTTGAAGTGCTCATTTTTATATAGATAAAGTATGTGCTACATTCCCTTTTACTTATCAGCATAACACCGGAAGGTACCGAAACGCTTTACTATTTAAACAGAACGCGAAGAAAATATTCGATAACTTTACCATTAAACAGAACGCGGAGAAGGTATCAGAGACGAAGAGAGAGGGCCGACGGCGTACTACTGCTACGCCGAGGCCTTCTCGATGAAGTATATGATGCCTTATACGCGTTCTGAACGAGTTTGGATTAACTGTGCTGCCACACTCACCGCAATCTCCGCCGGCGTCTCACTGCCTATATCGATTCCGATGGGCGTAATCACACGCGCGAGCTGCTGCTCGCTGTAGCCGTCCGCCAGCAAAGCGGCTCTGGCCATGGCTGCTTTATTTTTACTGCCCATGATGCCGATATAACCGACCGGCGTAGTCAACAGATAACGCTCCACATTAGCGTCATGCACATGGCCGCGCGTCATTACTACCGCATAATCCTTAGCCGTCAGGCTGCAAACCTCCTGCAGCTTAGTAAAATCAACCTGCTGTACATGCTCCGCCTGCGGAAAGGCTGCCGCATCCGCAAACTCCGCCCTGTCATCCAGCACGATGCATTTAAACCCGAGATGACTCAAAAGCGGCACCAGCTCACGCGCAACATGACCTGCGCCAAAAACATAAACCGAACCGTCATAATCAAACTGTTCAGCGTAATAAGCGCAGCCATCTATACTGATTACACCTCTGCGACCTGCAAGCTGCAGGTCTTTTTTTATTTGCGGCAGTGCGTTGCCTTCACCCAAAGGCAGTAAAAACCACCAGGGAGCACGCTGCTTCATTGCACTAAGAGCTTTCTCTGCCAAATCCCCCGTTTCTTCACCCACAGGCAGGTAACAAAACTGCACCTGACAGCTGCCGCCGCAGGCCATGCCTGCTGCCGGAGAGAGGTCAAACGTTTTGGCAAAGCTGCCGCCACCATTCTGCAGACGCTGCTGTGCCAGCTGCTGCGCCGCATATTCCATACCGCCGCCGCCGATGGTTCCGTAAAGCAAACCCTTTTCTCCGACCAGCATATAGGCGCCGCTGGTGCGCGGAGTAGAGCCTTCACTCTCAATCAATGCAACAAGATAGCAAGGCTGCGAATCCAAAGCCTGCGCCTGTATTCTTTTCATTAAATCCTTCATTTTTGTTTCTCCTGTGCATAACGGCAGACTAATTCCAGAACGCTGCCGGCAATGCAGCGTGCCTTATCAGAAATCGTAAAGCAGTTGGCCAGCTCTTCTTTACGCGGGTCGATATCGGCAATTTTAAAGCCTTCGGTAACAACAAAGCCATCGCGTATCATACCGCGAATCAGACCGGACAGTGTTGCCGTTACCACCACCTGATTACTGCCGTCAGTAATAGTTGCAATAGTTTCGCCCTTTTCCACAATGCTGCCAATGTCATGAACAACGTGCAGAACACCTGCGCAGGGTGCGTGCAGCACACGCTCCTTGCTATAGCCTGCGATATTACCGGGCACGCCGCTGTTAGGTGCAGCACTGCCGCTACGGATAATGCGTCCCAGGTTATGACCGCGCTTCGTTTCTACAATTACGTCGGCATCTGCGCCTACGCTGAAGCCGGGGCCTAAAGCAATAACAAGCGGTGCCATTGTACTGCTTGTACCAAGATTGCGCTTGGCAATAATCGCATCAATCACAATATCAGGCGCAAAAGCATGCACACTATCCGCTGCTTCATCAACCAGCACCGGCACTTCATCATGCTCCCAGGCAGCGTCTGCCTCAGGCAGTGAATTTATCAATCTTGCAGTCAGACCTTCTACCTGAGCGCTGCCTTGATACACCGCTTCGCACAGCGCTACCTGTCGACGAATTGCCGCAGGCTTAGCACATTCCAGCACCAGCACCTTAAAGCCTGCACCCCACAAGCGATGAATAACGCCTGTTGCCAGGTCGCCGCCACCGCGTACAATAATCTTCAGCATTTGCTATCTCCCCTTTCACGAAGCCATATTCTATGCCCGTCTATGCCTGCACTCACTAACAGCCGAAGCATTTCTTCCTGCTGTGCTGCACTTATTAAATCACATTTATTCAGTACAATATAAAAACCGCGTGCGCCGACATTTTTGCGTGCTCCCTGCTCCGAGAGCAGCAAAGTAGCCATCATTTGCGCATCAATGATTTTTTCTGCGCTGCAGCCTAAAAGCTCTGCCGCCAGCTGTGGACGCTGGCAAGCCTGCGCCAGCGAATGGCCTAAAGCATCCATACCGGCAACAGCAAGCACTATGTCACTGTCAGGCAAAAGTACAGGCTCATACTCCGCAGGCACCTTGCAGGGATGATGTCTGGAGCCGTCGGCCTCACATAAAATTACGTCAGCCTGCAGCTTCAGCGCTTCATACACGCTTTGCGGCGGTAACGTCAGCTTACCGGTAGCAAACTCCGGTGTACCGATAACGGCATAACGCCCCTGCTGCCACAAATTTTGCACCGCGGGTACATTGGCAGCAAAGCTGCCATCTACGGGACGCAGAATATGCGTACTTGTCAGCACCAGCACCCTGCGCCCACAGGCTGCCCATGCCGCTGCCAGCTCGTACATAACCGTCGTTTTACCACCACCGCCGACAAGGCAGATATTATGTTTTTTCCCGTCAGTAAAAAAATCAAAGGGACAGTGCGCCATCCGCTTCACCTCGCCAAAAATGTACTTATATTATAACACACTCACTGAAAAAGGCTGTCGCTTACCTGCGACAGCCTTCAATAACATTAATCTTTATTTGCCTTGAGCAACAGCAGCGATAACTTCTTCAGTCAGATCTTTGCCGCCGAATACAACAGCACTTGCATCAACTACATTAGCAATGCCATGAGCTTTTGCTACCTGGCCGATAGTTTTGCGGATTTTTTCGCGGATAGGATTCAGCAGGGATGCTTCCTTCTTATCTACCTGAGCGGATAATTTTTCGCCCAGCTCGCGTCTGCCCTTGTCGTCAAGTTTCGGAGCCTTTTCGTTGAATTCATTTTCAGCCTTTTGGCGCTCCAGATTGATAACGCTCATAGTAGTCTGAATATCAGGATAGCTGCGGAAAACACGTTCAACATTTACATATCCCAATTCTTCGGCAGCAAACGCGCTGGTTGTGCAAGCCAAAGCCATAATCATAGCCATAATCAAAGTCAATAAGCTCTTTTTCATTAAAACAGTAACCTCTCTTCTTAAGATTTTAATACTAATATTATCTTACACTATTTCCTATAGAAAAGCAAGCTGTTTATAATTGGCCGCTCTGCCATGTCCGTTTACGCAACGGCGGCGCAGGATAAGCCTTGCGGCTTGTTTTGAGTCCCTGCCGCACAAGGCATTCTGCCAGCGCCACCGGTGCCACCGCCGGGTCAACAACCGGAACTTCCAAACGCTCACTGAGCGGGTGCGCCAAACCTAAAAATGATAAGCAGCCCAAAAGCAGTACCTGCACTCTGCCTGCCGCCAGCAAATTTTTGCCGGCTTCCGTAAGCAGGTCCAGAACACGCTCACGCTCTGCCCACAAATCAACACCACGGGCCTCAATGCCGCCGATTACAGCAATACGCGCAGGATCAACACCGCACTGAGCGACAAAAAGCTGCTTTTCCGCATAACGCGCAGTATCCGCCAGCAACAGTCCTGCCTGCCTGCCTACCAGCGGTGCCAGAAGGCAGCTCGCCTGACCGCCGCCTACTACAGGTATGCTTACAATTTCACGGCAGGCATCCACCGCAGGATCACTGAAGCAGTAAAGCACGACTGCGTCATAGCCTTCGCTTTCCGCACGCACAGCCATTTTGATAATCTCGGGCGCAGCAAGCGCAGCATCAAGAGCAGAATCAATTTCGATATGATTTTCAACAAGGCACTCCATGTGCAGCTCCACATCCGGACCTACATGCACACTGAGCAGATGACAGCGTGCTGCCATCTGCTCAAGAGTAACCCCAAAGTCAGGATTAATTATAAATATTTTCATCTGTATTTCCTTATACCAAAACAGAATTAAGGAATTTCTTCGCGCGTTCCGTTTTCGGATGATTAAACACTTCATCCGGCGTACCGCTTTCAATCAGATAACCGCCATCCATGAAATAAACGGTATCCGAAACGTCCTTAGCGAAGCCCATTTCATGGGTAACCAAAACCATGGTAATACCGGTATTGGCAAGCTGCTTAATAACATCCAGTACCTCCTTGACCATTTCCGGATCAAGTGCGGAGGTAGGCTCGTCTAAAAGCAGTACCTTCGGCTCCATCGCCAAAGCACGCGCAATCGCTACACGTTGCTTCTGGCCGCCGCTCAAACGGCTGGGATATTCATTGGCTTTATCGGAAAGATTAACCTTTGCCAACAGCTTCATAGCCTTTTCCTTGGCCTCCTGCTTGGACAGACCGTTTACTACACGGGGAGCGTAGGTCATATTCTCCAAAACAGTCATATTGGCAAAAAGATTAAAATGCTGAAACACCATGCAGGCATTCTTGCGGATATCTTCAATTTTAATTTTGGAATTTACGATGTCCTTACCTTCGAATAAAATCGCTCCGCCGGTAGGCTGCTCCAGCAGATTGATACAACGCAGAAGCGTAGATTTTCCTGAACCGGAAGAACCGATAATGGTCACAACCTCACCTTTTTTTATTGTCAGGGAAACATCCTTAAGGACCTCTAAATTGCCAAAGCTTTTAGACAGGTGTTGAATCTCAATCACTGACGCGCACCTTCTTTTCTAACAAACCGCCCAAAAAGTTCAGGGCCATAACCAAAACATAATAAACAGCAGCAGCTACGATAAAGGCTTCAAACGCACGGAAGGTTTTAGCCTGAATCAGATCCGCCCAACGCAGCGTATCGGCAACACCGATAACGGAAACAAGGCTGGAATCCTTCAGCAGCATAATGCTTTCGTTTACCAGAGAAGGCAATGCATTCTTAATAGCCTGCGGCAGAATAATATCCAGCAGGAAACGATGCTTAGGCACACCCAAGGACATTGCGCCCTCCCACTGACCTTTGTCGACAGCAAGAATGCCGCCGCGCAATGCTTCGGAAATATATGCGGCACTGTTCAGGCCAAAGGAAAGCACGCCTGCCTCCAAAGCAGAAATAGTATAGCTTGTCAATTGCGGTGTCGCAAAGTAAATCAGCATCAGCTGTACCAAAAGCGGCGTACCGCGGAAGACAGAGATATAAACCTTCGCCAGGAAGGAAAGAACTCTGTTTTTGGACAGGGTTATCAGCGCCAGGATAAAGCCTCCGAAAAAGCCCATAATTGTGGAGAAGAAAGTGAATTTAAG